>Ga0209943_1001331_pt1 | contig 15354 bp, 9 predicted proteins | sample SalPonR1_B_D2_MG_FD_185698 | JGI IMG/M metagenome (GOLD analysis project Ga0209943, IMG submission 185698) | Salt pond soil microbial communities from South San Francisco under conditions of wetland restoration - Salt Pond MetaG R1_B_D2_MG... ... | reverse complement strand
CGCTCAGGAACTCGTCGCGCCAGTTGTAAGCAATCCGGCCGGAGAAGCGTTCGGTTTCATAGAACAGCACAAGGTTGGCCGAGTCGCTCAGACCCGGGAGCGCGAAGCTCTGATCGACGACGTTGGGGTCTGCGTCGACGTCGCCCTCGACCAGCGTTGCGTTGGCCTGGACACCCCAGCCGCTTTCACCGAACAGATGCTGCACGGCAAATTCGAAACCGTACAGATCCCCTTCCTCGGCATTCGTCGTGGTGGTGACGCGGAACAGGGCAAGCGGATCATCCGGGCTCTGGCGAATCGGATCGTTTGGGTCGGCCCCGCGGATCTCGTTCATCCGCCGGAACACGGCTGCATTGTCGGGCGTCAGTCCTTCGGCGGCCAACTCTTCACGCGCCTGTTCGGCCAGCGGCCCCAGGAACGGATCGCGAAGGCCTTCGAACGTCTGCTCTTCGGTGGTCGAGATCAGGAAGTTGTCGACGAGCTTGTTGAAGAAGCCCACGGAGGCGTAACTGCCCGGCGCGTAATACCACTCTAGTGCCAGATCGAAGTTGTCCGAAACATACGGCTGCAGGTCCGGATTGCCCGAGCTTACGCTCTTGCTGCCGATGTTGGGCGCACCGTCGAAGCTTCGGTTCGGACCCAGCGCGCCGATGGGCGGGCGTGCAATCGAGCGCGAGTACGCTGCACGCGCGACCACATCCGGCATGATCTCGATGTTGAACGCGAAGCTCGGCAGCCAGAATTCGCTGCTGCCGGTGCCGCGCCGGGGCTGTGGCTCACCGACGAAGTCATAGGTAAACTCGTCGCCGCCGACCCAGATGATGGCCTCGGCCGGACGCTCCTGGCCGATCGACACGGTATCGGCGCGTTCGTAACGCAGACCGACCAAAGCATTGAACGGCATGCCGTTGAAGGAGTCTTCGAAATCGGCCTGCAGATAGCCTGCATCGATGTCTTCCTCCACGCTCGACCGGCCGTCGTTGCCGAGCGGCCCTGACCAGAACAAGCCTCGCTGGCCCGATGGATCCTGGAAATCCGGCCCCCAACCGGGCCAGTAGAGACTCTCAACAGGATCACCCACGCCGGCGGTCTCGAAGCCGTTGATCAGGAAACCGAGCGGTGCAGTGAAGTACTGGTCGAAGGCAAAGTTCCCGCCGTTGCCGAAACCATCGAGCAGGCCGCCGAAGTTGCCTTCCTCGAACGCAGCGTCGTCCCAATACTGAGCGGAAGTCAACCAGAAGCCCGCCGGAAGCAGCCCGGAGAAGGCGTTGATCTGGTCGAATTTCTGCTCGGTACGGTCGTAGCCGAACCTGATCGAGGACAATGCGCCGCCGGACTCGTTGGTCCACATGCCGCCGAGCTGGAGCTGGTCGATGTCGTTGTCGCTGGTGGCGTTGAAGGCCTGTCCGAACAGCGAACCGATATCCTGACGCAGGAGCAGATCTTGCGGTCCTCCGTCAGGGCCGGTGCTGCGGAAGTTGACGTCGAACAGCGGAATGCCTGAGCCCGGGAACATCGCGGTCTGTTCGTTGATCGTCGCGGTGAACGGTCCGGCGTTGGGATCGAAACCGCACCAGTCGCAGGCCGTGTTGCCTATGATCAGGTTGGCCGAACTGCCCGGGCGCCCGTTGATGTCGCCGCCGCGAAGCTCGGAGGACGACGAGTGAAAGTCGGCCGTAAACGCCAGGGCGTCGGTCGCCTGCCACTCGACGTTGAAGCCGATCTGGTTGTTTTCCTTGATTGTGTGGTCGCGGGCGACGTTGGTCGAAAAGTCGCCGCAGGCCTGGCTGACCTCGGTCACGGTGCCGCGCTCGTTGATGGTCGCGTCGATGTTCGGGCATTCGAACCAGACGCCGACGCTGTTGCGGTCGGCTTCGCGTTCGACGCGCGAGTAGGTGTAGTCCAGCGTGGCGGTGATGCGGTCGGTGGGTGCGAATTGAAGCACCAGTTGACCGTTGATCCGCTCGCGCTGCAGGTCGCTCCAGCCGTAGCCGATGTTCTGCGGATGCCAGAAGACGCCGTCTTCGCGCTGGTTGTTGTTGCTGACGCTGCCCGACGAAAACGGGTTGTTGATGGCCCCGGCGGTCGCGGCGGTGCTTGGCGACCAGTTGGCGACCTCCGCATTCTCTTCACGGTTGTCGCGCTCCTGATACGCGCCGCTCAGAAAGATGCCGAATTTGTCGTCGAAAAAGGTCTGGCTGTACAGGCCCTCGATTTCCGGCGTCACTTCGTCCAGATTGCCGACGTCGGCGTCGGTGGAGGACGTTTCGTGGACGGCCTTGCCGCTGATGACGGCACGGAAGCCGGGTCGGTCCAGCGGGCGCGGCGTCAGGATGTTGACGGTCGCGCCGATGCCGCCGCTCGGCAGAGACACGCGCGGGGTCTTGAAGACATCGACGGCGGCGACGCCGACCGTGGCCAGATCGGCGAAATCGAACGACCGGCTGCCGGCCGTCGGCATGGACCGACCGTTGAGCGTGACCAGGTTGAACTCCGGGCCCAGGCCACGAACGGTGATCTGCGAGCCTTCATTGTTGTTCCGGTCGATCGACACGCCTGGAATTCTCTGCAGCGATTCGGCCAGGTTCTGGTCCGGGAAATCGCCGATATCTTCGGCGGTTATGGAATCGACGACGCCGATTGCGCTGCGCTTGCGGTCCATGGCCCGCATGACGCTACCCCGGTAACCGGTGACGACCATTCTTTCAACGTCACCGGTGCCTTCGGTCTCAAGCGGGCCGGTGGTTTCGGTGGCCTCGGAATCCTGGTCCTGATCGGGGCCTTCGTCCTGGGCAAAAGCCGGCATGACCGCACCCGTGTGCAATGCCACGGCGATACCTGTGGCCAGGGCTGATCGCCGCAGATTGACGCGCCGCGCCATTCCTGTTGGTTTATTCATGTTCTACCCTCCAAAGCAGCTTGTTTCTTTTATTCGTCGACCGACCGTCCGTTTGGAAACAGCGGCAATTTCGACGCTTGTGCGCGCAACAATAGCGCAAAATGACAGCGCTGACAATTGATTTCTTGTTTTATGTCAAACTTTTTACGAAACGGGTGGCCGGCCCGGATAGGCCGGCATGGATGCTATCCGTCGCAGCCCAGCGTCGCGCCGCCGGCGCCTTCGGGCTCGATGCGAATATCGGCCAGGCTCAATTCCACCGGGCCATCAGCCGACATCGCGAATACGCTGGAAACCCGGGACAGGTCCGCGCCGGCCGACTCGAAACACTTCAGGGCCACATGGACGCTTTGCCATTCCCGCGTAGGCAGGGTTCCCAGATCGTCGGTCAGGGCGACGCTTCCGGCGCAGGATTCTCCGCACTCGACGGCGAGGCTGATCGGATGGGGCGGCTCGGACTCGAGTCGAATATCGAACGCGATTGCCGCACTACGGTCGCGCAGGGGACGCAGATCCACCGATTCCTCGGTCGACAGCAGGACCGCGTCTTCAGTATTGCCGGGCCAGCTAATGCGGCGCGCGTCGCCCTGGATCTTTCGGTCGGTGGGCGTGATGGTCAACGCAGCCGGCCCCGAGGTGCGCGCGATCTGGCCGCTTGCATCGACAAGGGTTTCAGCCGCGGCGTCGCGCAGCATGATACGCCAGGGGGCCGAGGCACTGCCGTCGAACAGCACGATATCGGCATCTTCAGCCGTTGATTCCGCACGCGGCGCCATGGCATCTTCGGGCAGCGTGTCCAGCGCCGCTGCTTCGCCGTACGACAGTCCGAATCCGAACTCGAACAGGGTCGGGAATTCACCGTCCGGGTTCGGCAGCGGGGCGGCCGGCCAGGCGAAGGAAAGCTTTCCGGTCGGTTCGTGCTGCACCTGGCCGTCCTGGTCGGTCAGCAGAACATCGGCGATGCCGCCGCCCTCGGTGCCCGGCAGCCAGGCCGCGACGAACGCGTCGGAGCGGTTGAGTTCGGGGTTCATCCATAGCGGCCGGCCCGAAATAAATACCGTGACGATGGGTGTTTCCAGCGCACCCACGCGCTCGAGCAGGTCAAGCGCCTCGCGCGATCCTGGCTGGAATTCCAGCGTGACGATATCGCCCTGGCCTTCGGCATACGGGTCTTCCCCGACCACGACGATCACGACGTCCGGATCGAATTCGATCGCGCCGGTCTCGCCCAGGTGAACCGTGCCGCCGGCGGCGCGGACCTGTTCGGCGATCCCACCGAAGATCGACTGTCCGTTGGGGAAGCTTGCGTTGGTATCGGTGACGCCCTGCCAGTCGAGAGTCCAGCCGCCCGACTGCTTGCCGATGTCGTCGGCGCCGTCGCCGACCACCAGGATCCGCTGGCGCGGGTCGATCGGGAGCGCCTGGCCGTCGTTCTTGAGCAGCACCAGTGACTCGCGAACTGCGCGTCTGGCCAGTGCCGCGTGCGCCGCCTGATCGGGCAGGGCGTCGGTGCCCTGGGTCGGACCCTCGAACAGGCCCGCACGCTTCTTGACCCGCAGGATTCGCCGCACCGCGTCGTCGAGCCGTTCCATGGGCAGGCGTCCGTTGCGTGCGTGTTCGAGCATCGTGGTCCTGAATTCTCGCCAGTCCTCGGGCACCATGAACATGTCGATGCCGGCCTCCAGCGCCGGCACGCAGTCGGTTACGCTGCAGCCGGGAATCTGCCCATGGCCGTTCCAGTCGCCGACGACGAAGCCGTCGAAACCCATCCGCCCCTTCAGTATCTCGGTCAACAGGTAGCCGTGATCGTGCAACTTGCGCCCGTTCCACGACGAGAAGGAGGCCATGACGGTCTGGGCGCCGGCGTCCAGCGCGGCGCCGTACGGCAGTCCGTGAATCGCGGCGAGCTCGGATTCCGGGAGCCGGGTGTCGCCCTGGTCGATGCCTTCATGCGTGCCGCCGTCGCCGACGAAATGCTTTGCCGTGGCCAGCACCCTGTCCTCGCCCAGCCAGTTCTCGCCAGGCGCGCCCTGAATGCCGATCACGGCCGCCCGGCCGAGTTCGGTGACCAGTTCGGGATCGCTCGAGAAGCTTTCGTAGGCGCGTCCCCAGCGAAGGTCGCGCGCGACGGCCAGTGTCGGTGCGAAGGTCCAGTCGATCCCCGTTGCCGCGACGTCGGCGGCCGTGGCGCGGCCTATTGCCTCGACCAGGGCCGGATTCCGGGTTGCGCCGAGACCGATATTGTGAGGATAGATCGTCGCACCGAACACGTTGTTGTGGCCGTGCACCGCGTCGGTGCCCCACAGCAACGGAATCGCGGGCAGGGCTTCGTCCATCGGCTGCCGGCTGGCCTGCTGGAACTCGGACGCAAGCGCTGTCCACTGTGCGATCGACGCGCGGCGATCGAGGCCCGGGAACGAACCGCCGCCGTTGAGTACCGAACCGAGGCCGAATTCCCGGGCCTCGGCGGGCGAGACGTGCTGGATTTCGGCCTGGATGATCTGCCCGATCTTCTGCTCCAGCGACATCCGCTCCAGGATGTCGTCGATGAAGCGCTCGGTTTCGGCGTCCGGCGTCGGTGTGGCCTTCGGCCAGTGCGCAGACGGCTCGGCGGAGCATCCGGCGATGATCAGCAGCGAGCTGGTGATGATTGTGGCCAGCGCCACGGCGTGTATCGGTAACACGAGTTTGGAACGCAAAAAATCTTTATGCATCATTATGAGGTGGGCTCTGAAAGTGATTTGAGTGAGGCGCTGGCCGGTTCGGCGGGCGGTGCCGTGGTGCCCCGCACGACCAGGGGCGCATCGAATACTTCGATTCGGGAGACGCGGTCGCTCCGGTCCGAATCGTCCTGCGCACCGATTCGTTCCAGCAACAGCTCGGTGGCGCGTAGCGCCATGTGTCGAATCGGTTGATGAACCGTGGTCAGCGGCGGCCAGACGGTTCGTGAAAGCGGCGTGTCATCGAACCCGGCGATCGACAGTTGCGCCGGAATGGACCAGCGCTGTTCGTGAGCGACTTGCAGCAATCCCGCAGCCATTTCGTCGTTGCTGGCGAAGATCGCGGTAGGCGGATCTTGCATGGCCAGGAAATACTCACCGGCGCGGCGACCTGATTCAGAATCGAAAAAACCTTCGAAGATCAGCGTCTGGTCGTACTCCAGCTCGGCGCGCAGCAAGCCCAGGCGATAGCCCTCGAGCCGGCTTTGCGTGGCCCCGTGATCCGGATGGCCGCTGATGAAGCCGATGCGTCGGTGGCCGAGGTCGGCGAGATGGGCCACGACCTGGGCCGATGCGTGGAGATCGTCCACCGAAACCCCGAGGCCCGGGCGACCGTCCAGCGGTGCGACGCGCGAATAGGGCAGGCGTCGCTCTTCAAGGGCGTCCAGCACCGACTGAACGTCGCCGACCGGCGGAATCAGCAGCAAGCCATCGACGCGCGAGCGGGAAACGAATTGGGTCACGCTTTCGGCGAGATCAAGCGAGCCCGGTGGCGTCGTCTGAAGCGAGAGGCTGTATCCGGCCGCCTTGCAGGCTTCCAGCGCCCCGGTAATGGCCCGAAACAGGTAATTGGGGCTGGGGTTTTCATAAATCAGCCCGATCATCCGGGATTGAGTGCCGGCAAGCCCGCGGGCGGACGGATTGGGGGAATAATCCAGCGCGCGTACCGCGGCTTCGACGCGCGCGCGCGTCGAGGGCCGAACATTCGGCTCGTTGTTCAAGACACGCGAGACGGTCTTGATCGATACACCGGAATGTTCGGCGACGTCGTCGATGGTGACTCTGCCGGTATTCGGCCGCTGTCGTCTTTTCTGCGTCACCATTCATCCCCGGGTGGCTGGTTCGAAAATTCGGCGGTGTCCGAGCTTCTTGGTCTGGGCAAAAAACCTGCGAGCGGTGATGATAATTCAAAATGACAGCGCTAACAATCGGCTTTTTCAAATCTGCAATGGATTTTTTCAGGTTCCGGCTCAGCCCTGGCTGGCGCCGCGGTGCGGCAGCTCGATTCGCCGTGACGGCGTGACATGGATTTCGCCAGACGCCTGAGCGAAACCCGCCTTTTCGGAGCCGGCCCGCAGTGATGCGTGCGTCCGTCGGATTCCGGGCGGCCCGATGCTGATCTTTACAGCTGGCGCTCTGACGCCGGGGTTCGACAAGGAACGGCCGGCAGCTTTTCGATTGCCGGGCCTTCGACCAATGAGGAAAGAGGCGTATGGCCTACTAGTCTTGAGCCTCCCTGGACAGATCCTCGAGCGTGCGCCCCTTGGTTTCGTTGACGAATTTTCTGACGAAAATGTAGGCAATCAACCCGAACATGGCGTAAATGCCGTAAGAGAAGCCGAGGCCGATACCGGCCAGCATGATCGGGAACGTCATGGTGATCAGGAAGTTCGAACCCCACTGTACCAGCCCGCAAAATGCCAGTGCGGCGCCGCGGAACTGGTTCGGGAACATCTCGCCCAGCATCACCCACATGACAGGGCCCCAGGAGAATGCGAAAAACGCGATATAGGCGTTGGCCGCCAGCAGTGCATACAGGCCGTTGTTTCCTTCAAGTGCCAGGTCGCCGCTGGCGTCTACGCCCGCCGTGCCGAAGAGAAGCGCAAGCGCGCCGAGCATGACGGCCTGACCCAGGGCGCCGACAAGCAATAGCGGCTTTCGTCCGACCTTGTCGACCAGCGCGATGGCGACGAAGGTAAAGATGACATTCACCGACCCGCTGATCACGTTCTGCAACAGCGCATTCTCTTCGGTGAATCCGGCGGCCTGCCAGAGCGTGGCGCCGTAATAGAAAACGACGTTGATGCCCGTGAACTGCTGCAGTGCTGCCAACCCGACGCCCACCAGCACAATCGGGTGGATTCTTCCCGTATATTTGCTCACGATGTCACCCAGGCTGGGCCTGTTGCCTTCGATGAGCGTCGATTTGATGTCGTTGACCTTGGCTTCGGCATCAACGTTGTCGGACAGCGTCTGGAGAACCGCTTCGGCCCGGTCCAGTTTTCCGACTGCAACAAGATAACGAGGGGATTCGGGAATGAAGAAAAGCGCGATCAGAAAGATGGAGGCCGGAACGATTTCCATCCAGAACATCCATTGATAGGTCTGGAAGCCGGCCCAGAGCACTGCGCTGGCGCCGCCGGAAATGCCCGCGAGCCAGTAATTGCTTATGAACGCGGCAAAAAGCCCGGTCACGATCATCAGCTGTTGCAGCGTCGCCAGGCGCCCCCGAATCTTGGCCGGCGCAATTTCACTGATATATGCCGGCGCCAGAATGCTTGCCGCCCCAACGGCAAAGCCACCCAGAACACGGGCCAGGACGAACTGCAGTGAATCGACAGCTATGCCCGAACCCCATGCGCTTATGATGAACGCGACTGCCGTCATCATCATCACCGGCTTTCGGCCGATCTTGTCGGCGAGGTTTCCGGCAAAAAAAGCGCCGGCGGCACAGCCCAGGAGCATTGAGGCCACATTGAAACCCGTACCGACGGCGTCGGAATCAAAGGCCAGTTGCAAAGCGTCTACAGTACCGTTGATGACACCACTGTCGAAGCCGAACAAAAAACCTCCGATAGCTGCAACGATAGAAAGGAAAAACACCCGCACCGTATTGCCAGTGCCCTCGATTGCAGCATCGTTCATTTCTCGCATGTCCGTCCCCGATTATTGGCGTTATATTTCATGTCGGTCAGTATCTTTTCGACTGGCAAACAGCGCGTTGCGGTCGCCTGGAACCTTGATCCAGGGCGCGTCGAAAGCGCCCGGAGTATAAACCGCATACTCCGCCATTTCCATCGCTGCCCCTCGGCAGCACCACGTGCCGGGTGTCGGCGTATCTTCAGTGACAGGCCAGCCATGACCTGGAAAGGCCTGGCTTCGTGATGCTGAGCAGCGGCTGTCAGCGTGCCGAACTGTCAGCTATCGCCGGTCCGATCTCAGGCAAGACGCCGGACTGAACGTGGAGGATGCGGCTGTCGGGCGCCGCGATCCGGCCGCTGTTCCGACCTTCGCTTCGGGCTCGCGCACGGTGGTGCTACACTCGTCAGATGATCAATTCGCCCGTCCTGTCGATCCGCGCCCAGCCGGCCACGATTCAACATGACACCCGAGCAGCGGGCGTGATCGTGGTCGAAAGTCTGCTGCATCCAACCAATGGAAAGCCGGCACAAGGGCGCGCCATTCCAGGTAAACCGATTTTCCGGAGTTCATGCGGGTCTGGACGCTGAACCCGTCCGGCGGCGAGCCGGTTTCGATCCGCGGACATTCGGCGGCGGCGCTGCCGAACGCCAGGCGCTGATGTACGGCCGATTCAACGGCGCGACGGCTTCCCGTGCAGGCCTGGCGCTGGCATTCGTATTGCTCTGGAACTCCGGGTTCATCGGTGCCGAATTCGTGCTGCCGTTCACCGCGCCTTTCTCGCTGATGTTCTGGCGCTACTGGCTTCTGGCGGCCCTGCTTGCAGCCGTGCTCATGCTTCGCGGTCAGTTGCGCTGGCCGGGTCTTTCGACTGCGATGTTCGAGTCCGCGATCGGCCTGCTTGCCCATGGCGCATGGCTGATTTGCGTTATCGTCGCGCTGCAACGCGGCGTGCCGGCCGGCATCGTGGCCCTGGTCGTCGCGTTGCAGCCGATGGCGACCGGTGCGCTTTCCGGTGTGGTTACTGGAGAGTCAGTACCCTGGTACCGGTGGCTCGGTCTGATCGTGGCCTTCGCGGGCGTGGCCGTCGCCGTTCTGGCCCGAGTCGATACGGGTGACACGGCTTCGATGGTGGCATACCTGCTGCCGTTCGGGGCGGTGCTTGCAATCACGCTGGCAAGCCTGCTCGAGCGTCGTGCCACGCTGCGTGATGAAGGGCCGAACCGGATACCGATGATGCTGGGGCTTTTCTACCAGGCGCTTGCCACTGCAGTGGCGTTCACGCTCCCGGCGCTTGCGATCGAAGGGCTTTACGCAGATCCGAATCCAGCATTCGTTGCCGCGATGGCGTGGCTGATCGTAGGCGTTTCGCTGGGCGCCTACGCGTCGATGTGGAAGCTGATCGAACGCATGGACGCGACCCGCGTGGCGAGTCTGTTCTACCTCGGCCCGCCGGTGACCATGCTGATGTCCTGGCTGGCTTTCGGCGACGCCGTGAGCGCAAGCGACCTTGCCGGACTGGCGATCGTTGCCGCCGGTGTCAGCCTGGCGCAACTGAAAAAGCAGCCCCGGCGAGCGGCGCAGCCAACCAGGGCAAGTGATCCAGGCGACAACGCTGATTGATGAACATCACCACGGTCCAGTCGACCGCCGGCAACCGGACCACGCTGCCGGCGTAGCCGGCGGACCTGAGGTTATCGGGCACAAGGTCCCGGCGAAACCGGAAGGCCGGCGTCGCCGGAAAAAGGTGCTGCGAAGGTACGCAGCCGGCGAGTAGTGAATAATATCGCCTGCCCCGGGCAGGGGAAGCCCCTGGAAACGATTGCCATGACCATGGTCGAGAAAATGCTGATCGCGCTTATCGTGATCCTGGCCGTGCCGTGGCTGATATGGCGACTGGGCCGCACCGAGCGCTGGGCGCCGCTGGTGGTGGTGCAGATTCTGACCGGTATCGTGCTCGGGCCGGGCTTGCTGGGTGCCGCTTTTCCCGAAGCCTACCGGTGGCTGTTCACGACCGAAGTGATCGGCGCGCTGGGCGGGATCGCGACCTGGGGCGTGATGCTGTTCGTCTGGATCGCGGGCATAGAGCTCGACCTGCACCAGGTCTGGCAGCGGCGCCGCGATACCGTGACCACCGTGGCGCTGGCAACCGGTTTTCCGATGCTGGCCGGGGGTGGCGTTGCGGCAATCATGCTGTGGCACAGTCCGGAGTGGATCGGCCCGGCCGCGCTCGAATGGCAGTTCGTTGCCGCAATCGGCATGGCCTGCGCGGTGACGGCACTGCCCATCCTGATTTTGTTCATGGAAAAGCTCGATATCCTGCGCCGCCCGCTGGGCCAGCGCGTGCTGCGCTATGCGAGCCTGGAAGACATTGCCGTGTGGGCGCTTCTGGCACTGATTCTGCTCGACTTCGACCGGCTTGGTCGTCAAATTTCATTTTTTCTCGCATTCGGGATGGCCGCGATCGGACTTCGACAGCTGATGCCGCGGCTGGCGCAAAGCGATCGCTGGTTCCTGGCGCTGGTGTGGCTGGCGCTTTGCGGTCTGGCCGGCGACTGGTCGGGTCTGCACTACATGGTCGGCGCGTTTCTGGCCGGTACGGTGCTGGAAGCGGAGTGGTTCGGGCAGGCGGCGATGGACCGGTTGCGCCATCACGTCCTGCTGATCCTGATGCCGGTGTTCTTTCTTTCCACCGGACTGAGAACCGAGTGGGCGCTGGGTGGGGTGGTGGTACTGGTCGCAGCGATCGCGTTGCTTGCAGCCGCCGTCGGTGGAAGGCTGGCCGGCGTCGCGTTGGCGGCGCACCGCCTGGGCTGGCCGCCCGGGGAAGCCCGCCTGGTGGGGTGGCTGCTGCAGACCAAGGCGTTGATCCTGATCATTTTTGCGAGCATCCTGCTGGATCGGAACGTTATCGGCAACGAGACTTTCACCGCGCTGGTGCTGATGGCGACGTTCAGCACCATGCTCACGATTCCCATGGTGACGCGCGGCCGGTCCGGCGCCGCAACGCACCCGGCGCAGTGATCCTACGCTGTCGTGTTCCGAAACGACCAGCAACGATGCTTCCAGACCAATACGAAACCGACTGCGTCGACTGGACGCGACACGACTGCCGGCCATGGGCCGTATCATGGCGCTGGCGGCCTGCACCGGTTCGCGGTCGTGGCCGAAAATTCGCGCCTGTCTGACATCTGAAACTGAAAGCCACGTGCCCAACACTGCTCCGCCAACCTTCGCCGATCGCCTGCTCGCCTGGTGGCAGCAACACGGCCGTCACGATTTGCCGTGGCAGCATCCGCGCCAGGCTTATCGCGTCTGGGTCTCGGAAATCATGCTGCAGCAGACCCAGGTCGATACCGTCGTCGGCTATTTCGATCGATTCATGCGCCGATTTCCCGACCTGGAAGCGCTGGCCCGGGCCGAACTCGATGACGTGCTGGCGCTGTGGTCGGGTCTTGGCTACTACGCCCGGGCGCGCAACCTGCACGCAGCGGCGCGTCGAATCCAGCAGACGCTCGACGGTCGCATTCCTGCCGACGAAGACATCTTGACGGCGCTACCCGGTATCGGCCGTTCCACCGCCGCCGCAATCGTCGCCCAGGCATTCGATCGGCGCGCGGTGATCCTGGACGGCAACGTCAAGCGCGTACTCGCCCGGCATGCCGGCATAAGCGGCTGGCCGGGCGCACCGGCCGTGGAACGTGAACTCTGGCGGGAGGCCGATCATCGAACGCCGGCCCATCGCGCGGCCGACTATACCCAGGCGATCATGGACCTTGGCGCGATCGTTTGCCGCGGTCGTTCCCCGGCTTGCGATGCCTGCCCGGTCGTGGCCGACTGTGTCGCGGCGGCGCGCAATATCCAGCACGAGTTGCCCACGCCGCGACCGAAGCGCGAACTGCCGGAGCGCGCCTCGCGCTTTGTGATCGCGCGCGATGCATCCGACCGGGTGCTGTTGGTGCGGCGTCCCGCCAGCGGCGTCTGGGGCGGCCTGTGGTGCCTGCCCGAGACCGGCGATATCGAATTCGAACGCCTGGAAGCCCTGCCCGTGCCGCGCAGTTTCAGACACGTTTTCACGCACTTCGCCCTGCACATGTCGTTCGATCACGCGCGCGTCGATGCCACCCCGACGCATGTGGCCGAGGGCGTCGGTCTGGAATGGTTCACGCTCGATCGCGCGCTGGCCGCCGGTTTGCCGCAACCGGTTCGCAGGGTCCTGCAGAACCTGCCTCGTCATGTTTGATGCTCCGGGCAGGAAACGGAGTTCGAGACTGTCTGAAAAAAGAAAAGCCCGGGCACGAATAGCACCATGAAGGCGCCCGGCCAGGTCATGATCGAAGCGGGTCAATGCGCCGAAAGTTCGTGGTATTTTCCGGCGAGTTCGTCGACGCGCCGGTGCAGTTCCTCCAGCGGGCCGGTGTTTTCGATAACGTCGTCGGCCTTCGCCAGGCGCTGTTCGCGGCTGGCCTGCGCGGCCAGCATGGCCTCGGCCTGTTCCCGCGTGCTTCCGTCGCGCCGCATCAGACGTGAAATCTGGACGTCGGCGGGCACGTCGACGACCAGCACCCGGTCGGCATCGGAAAACAGGCCCGATTCGACCAGCAGCGGCACCACCAGGATCGCGTAAGACCCGTCGAGTTCGTTCAGTCGGCGGCGCGCCTGCTCGGCAATGCGCGGGTGGAGGATGTCCTCGAGCCGGGTTCGTGCCCCGGGTTCGTCGAAGATCTTGCGGCGCAGCGCCGGCCGGTCAAGCGTGCCCTCGGCGGTGATCATGTCCGAACCGAACGCAGCCTCGATCGCCGCCAATCCGCCGGAGCCGGATGCCACGACTTCGCGTGCGATCACGTCGGTATCGATGACCGGTACGCCGAGTTCGGCGAATCGGTCGGAAACCGCGGTCTTGCCGCTGGCTACGCCGCCGGTCAGGGCGATCACCATGGTTGTCCTGTTGTCGCTTTTCATCTTGTATGGCTCAGCTGAGGGCCGGATTGCTTGATCCTAACCCAGACGGCACCCCGGTCGGGACGGGCACTCTTTGCTTTCAATTTCAATCTCCGATGCAAGCGCAGCGCGGGGGCAATGGTCCTGCAGGCCGGCTTGACATCACAATGGCCCCCAAAACGCGGCCTGGCTGCCCACATCACTGCCGCGATCGGCTGAGTACCCGCTCCAGCCAGGAGCGCCGAAGCAGCACCCGGTCGGCCTCCGAAACATCGGAATATCCGCCGTACTTGAGCTTGACCCAGGCATTGAGATCGGTCTGGCGCATGAATTCGAACAGTCGCCGATTGAGCGGATGCCAGCCCGAGTGCAGCAGCGTTGCGGCGCCGAAGTCCAGCAGCACCGGCCGGCCCTGTGGATCGACCATCAGATTGGCCTTGCGCTTGAGGTCGCCGTGGGCGACGCCGCGGCTGTGCATGGCCTGGATGGTATCGAGCAGTCGGTCGAAGAATTCCGGACCGGTTCGTGCGTCGCGGAAGGGCCGGGCGTCGATGAAGTCCAGGACCAGGAAGCGGCCGTCGACCAGGCCGCGGCAGCGCGGTATGCCGGTAACGCCGTCGAGGCGGCTGTAGGCGCGGAACTCGCGCTTGAGCGCGTGGCGGTTGATCGCCAGCAGCGGGCCTTTGCCGGCCGCGGTCTTGACCGCCAGTTCCCGCCCTTCGAGGGTCAGGCGGTAGATCACGCCCTGGTTGCTGCGTGCGAGCACGTCGGCCCGGGCGAGTGCGTCAGGACTGACCAGCGTATCGAGGGAGGGCGTCGGGTTCGGCATTTCCTGGCGGGCGTATCCGGGAGTGTGGGCCTGGGCTACGGTCTGTTCGTTGCCGCGCCGCTGGGCGGGTCGGCAAATTACAATAGCAGGATTAAGGACTCGAAAAAGCGGCTGCCCGCCGCCATTTCCCCAATCTACCGTCTGTCGAGAATTTGAAGCAATGCCAATTTACGAATATGAGTGTCGGGAATGCAGCCACAGGCTCGAAAAACTGCAGAAGATGAGCGACGCGCCGCTGACCCATTGCCCCGAGTGCGGCAAGGAGTCGTTGACCAAGCTGGTTTCGGCGGCCGGGTTTCGACTGAAGGGTGGCGGATGGTACGAAACGGATTTCAAGAAGGACGGCAAGCGCAACCTGGCCGGCGATAATGGGCCGCCGAAATCCAGCGGCGGCGGTTCAGAATCAGCCGGCACGGGCGGCGGGGATGGCGGCAAGAAGGATGCGTCGAAATCCTCCAGCGAATCCGCCGGCAAGTCCTCCGGCAAGGCCTCGGACAGTTCCGGCAAGTCTTCAGGCAGTGGTGCGACCTCCAGCGCCGCCTGAGTCGCGCCGAACCGGCCAGCGTTCATTACAATTTACCGCCGGCACTCGCCGGCGGCACGATTTTCGGGAGAGTATCCATGCGTAGTCATTTGTGCGGAGGCGTCGACGAGACGCTGGACGGACGCGAGGTCACATTATGCGGCTGGGTGGCCCGGTCGCGCGACCTCGGCGGGCTGATCTTCATCGGCCTGCGCGATCACGCCGGCGTGGTCCAGGTGGTGGTCGAGCCCGACAACGCCGAGGCGTTCAAGGTCGGCGAGTCGCTGCGCAACGAGTTCTGCATCCGGGTCACCGGCAAAGTGCGGATGCGGCCGGAGAGCCAGTGGAATGCCGACATGGCAACCGGCAGGATCGAAGTGCTGGCCGATACCGTGGAGGTGCTCAACGCCGCCGCGCCGTTGCCGCTGCTGATGAACGACGAGGACGGCGAGGAAGTGCGCCTCAAGTACCGTTACCTGGACCTGCGCCGCGACCGGATGCAGCGCAATCTTCGGTTGAGATC
>Ga0209943_1001323_pt1 | contig 15426 bp, 14 predicted proteins | sample SalPonR1_B_D2_MG_FD_185698 | JGI IMG/M metagenome (GOLD analysis project Ga0209943, IMG submission 185698) | Salt pond soil microbial communities from South San Francisco under conditions of wetland restoration - Salt Pond MetaG R1_B_D2_MG... ... | reverse complement strand
AATAAAATACATAATAACGAAAAGCTTGACAGACCCGACAAAAGACAAACACTAAAGCAGCGAGCAGTTGCAAATTACAGTATTTAATCTTTTGTATTTGTTTTCAATCTTTTACGTTCCACTTTCGATTTTCTACTTTCTACTTATAAAGGAGTCCAAAATGGTCAAAATAATTTCAATTTTCGGTACTAGGCCGGAAGCCATAAAGATGGCCCCGGTAGTAAAGATGCTGGCGGACTGCCAACACATAGACTCAAAGCTTTGCGTAACTGCCCAACACAGGGAAATGCTGGACCAGGTCCTGGACCTTTTCCAAATTGAGCCCGACTACGACCTGGACATAATGAAAAGCGGACAGACCCTTTCAGACATAACCTGCAGGGTAGTAAAGGGGATAGAGCAAATGTTGTCAGAGGAAAAGCCTGACATGATTCTCGTCCACGGTGACACTACCACAACCTTTTCGGCCTCTCTTGCGGCATTCTATTCAGGCGTTGCCATAGGCCATGTAGAAGCGGGACTCAGAAGCGGAAACAAGTTTTCTCCATATCCGGAAGAAATCAACCGGTCTCTTACAGGTCGCCTCGCAGACCTCCATTTTTCGCCTACGGACGGTAATCGAAAAAATCTGCTTAAAGAGGGCATAGACGAAAAAATCATAACAATAACAGGCAACACAGTCATAGACGCCCTGCTGTCAGTAGTCGACGATGCATATGAATTCGAGCAGGAAATTCTCAATTCAATAGGAAGAGACAAAAAGCTTGTCCTCCTCACTTCCCACAGAAGGGAAAACCTGGGGGAACCCATGGAAAACATATTTCGGGCGGTAAGGCGCATAGCAGACGGGGACCAATCGGTCGAAGTCGTATTTCCTCTCCACCTCAATCCAAGGGTAAGGGACATAGCAATACCCATACTGGGCGGCCATGACAGGATCCATCTTATAGAGCCGCTGGATTACCAGCCTTTCGCAAATCTCATAAACAGGGCTCACTTGGTGCTTACAGACTCTGGAGGAATTCAGGAGGAGGCGCCAGCTCTGGGTAAGCCGGTACTGGTTCTTCGCACTGAAACCGAAAGGCCCGAGGCGGTTGCGGCAGGAACGGTGAAAATGGCCGGTGTGGAAGAAGATGCAATCTACAAAATGGCAATGGAGCTTCTCAAGGACCAAAAGGCATACAAGAAAATGTCACGCGCAGTCAATCCATATGGAGACGGAAAAGCGTCGGAGAGAATAATAGATGCAATCCTTGCCCATTTCAAAAATTAAATATGCCTGGCCATTTTTAGATGATTGTAGATTTAATGACAAAGAAGCAATATAGTGAAAGCTGCAGGTGTTTGAATATTTCCAATAATGTAGACAAGTACATTGTATACACGACCCTGAAGCCATCAATTTTTATGAAAGCGGGCAGCAAAAATTTATTCACCCGCATAAAAATATTTTTATACAAAAATATTTGTGAAATTAATAACATGTTTATGTTTAAATACTTGTATAATGGCATGGAGTATTATAGAATTAATAGTGATTGCGAGTGTGATTTTATGGCTGGTTCTAAATTTAAAATGTATGAAAATTTGGTCTTTTTAACACAAATAGGAATTTCCATGGTTATCCCTATTTTGGGCGGTCTCCTCATAGGAAAATTCATAGATGAGAAGGTTGGCACAAACAGCATTTTCATGCTTTCTTTCATTGTTTTGGGAGTCGTGGTTGCTTTCATGAATGTATACAAAATGGTTATGAGAGACTATAGAAAGAAGGACAAGTAGATTTATGGCTTACACCACAGACATTCAGGTAAAAACAATAAAATGGACTCTTGCGGCAATGGCGGCCCTGGGAGTGATTTCCATATTTTTTTCCAAGCAGCCAATGGCCTTTGTAGCAGGACTCGTTTTCGGAGGACTTATAGGGATTTTGAATTTTGTAGACCTTGCAAGGACACTGGAGCGGGCCGTACAAATGAAAATGGGAAGGGCTAAGACTTTTACGGCCATCAAGTACTTTATAAGGTACATTACCATGGTTATCGTGCTCTTTGTTGCGGTAAAGGCCGACTACATAAGTATTATCGGAACCATAACAGGATTGCTATTGATCAAGTTCGTTGTCCTGGCTACGAACCTGTTTAACAATAGAAATAATCAACAAAAATACATAAACAGAAAGGGGGACGAATAGTGGATGCAGGGTTTGGTCCAAGAATAATCTTCGAAATCGGCGGAATACCGGTAACGGAGACTGTTACCAACACATGGCTGATTATGCTTGTCGTAATCGTTTTTTTCTATTTTGCTACACGGAATCTCGAAAAAATTCCGGGCAAGCTTCAGAACACGATTGAGGCTTTACTGGATGCGATTTACAGCTTGACTAAGCAGTCCATGGGTGACGACAAGGTGGGTTTTGCTCCCTACATGGGGACGCTTCTTATCTATCTTACCATTGCCAATCTGTTGGGATTGGTCGGATTCAGACCTCCGACCGCTGATGTAAACACCACGCTTAGCCTTGCTATAATGACTTTCGTCATGATACATGGCTTTGGAATGAAGTCCAAGGGTGTGGGAACTTATCTCAAAGGTTTCACCGAACCGTTTGCGGCGCTTACGCCACTTAACGTAATAGGCGAGCTGGCAACACCAATCTCTCTGGGATTCCGTCTTTTCGGAAACATCGTGGGAGGACTCATAATAATGAGTTTGCTTTATACGGCTCTTGGTGTCCTTAGTGCAAAACTAAGTTTACCGATACCAATCTTTGAAGCAGCAATTCCGACACCGTTCCACATTTATTTCGACCTGTTCGCAGGAGTGCTTCAGTCGTTTATATTTGTGATGTTGTCGATGGTTTTCGTATCAATGGCCATGGACTGATAAATAGTTGTGACCAGCATTTGTTTTCAATATATATGGGGATATAAAATATTGGCATATAAAATTGTTTTGCAGTTAAAAATGTAGAGATGGAGGTGAAAGAGTGGAGACTTCCAATAGTATTATGAATTTCTTGAATTGGTTGATGACCTTTGACCGAAAAGCTTTGATTCTTAGCGCTTCGGCAATAGGGGCCGGACTTGCCATGATAGCGGGTATCGGACCGGGGGTCGGACAGGGCTTTGCGGCCGGAAAGGGCGCGGAAGCCGTGGCAAAGAATCCAGACAATTCAAAGAACAGCACAATGGTTATGTTGCTTGGGGCCGCAGTAGCGGAAACAAGCGGTATACTGTCTTTGGTAATAGCGATGATTTTTCTCTTCGGTAATCCTCTTGTGGATGCTGAGGGTTCTGTTCTTGTAATAGCCGCATCGGCTATAGGAGCGGGTTTTTCCATGATAGCCGGAATCGGCCCGGGCATCGGGCAAGGTTACGCGGCAGGAAAGGGTACGGAAGCGGTAGCTGACCATCCTGACAGGCAGTCGAGCATAATCCGAACCATGTTCCTTGGACAGGCAGTCGCGCAGACGACTGGAATTTACGCTTTGATTGTCACACTGGTACTTATGTTTGGAAATCCCCTGGCGGCAATATCGGCAGGTGGTGTGGCAGTAAACAATATGGCAATTATCATTGGAGCCTCGGCCGTAGCGGCAGGGCTTGCCATGATAGCCGGAATAGGCCCGGGAATCGGACAGGGCTTCGCCGCAGGAAAAGGCGCTGAAGCAGTTGGAATAAATCCCGAAGGCGGCCGAGTATCAACAATGGTCATGCTTCTGGGAGCGGCTGTAGCTGAGACCAGCGGTATATTGGCACTTGTAGTTGCACTTATTCTGCTCTTCGGAAATCCCTTGGTGGATGATATGGGTTCCGTTATTGTAATAGCGGCTTCCGCTATAGGAGCAGGATTCTCGATGATAGCGGGCGTAGGCCCGGGAATCGGACAGGGCTATGCGGCGGGCAAAGGAACAGAGGCCGTTGCAAAGCATCCCGACAGGCAGTCGTCCATAGTTAGAACAATGTTTCTCGGACAGGCAGTTGCACAGACGACAGGCATATACGCGCTTATCGTTTCCCTTGTCCTGGTATTTGGTAATCCGCTTATGGCGCTTGCAGGCGGCGGAAGCGAGGTAAACAATATGGCAGTCGTGCTTGGGTGTTCCGCAATAGGAGCAGGCCTTGCCATGATAGCCGGAATAGGTCCGGGAGTAGGACAGGGCTTTGCTGCAGGAAAAGGCGCCGAGGCAGTGGGAATCAATCCCAAGGCCGGAAGAGTATCGACAATGGTAATGCTCCTCGGAGCGGCAGTTGCAGAGACAAGCGGAATATTGGCGCTTGTGGTTGCGCTTATACTCTTGTTCGGTAATCCTCTTGTAGGTCAGTCCGGCTCGGTTGTTGTAATAGCCATGTCAGCTGTTGGAGCAGGATTCTCGATGATCGCGGGCATAGGCCCGGGAATCGGACAGGGTTACGCTGCAGGAAAAGGAACCGAGGCGGTAGGAAAAAGGCCCAAGTACCAATCGGCTGTCGTCCGTACCATGTTCCTTGGACAGGCCGTAGCGCAGACAACAGGCATATACGCGCTGATTATTTCATTGGTGCTGATGTTTGCCAATCCGCTTTTGAAATTAGTCTAATTTAACGAATATATTTTAAATACGCCGCCCCGCAAGAGGGGACAGGAAGAGGAGGAAATATAAATGGAACCTATTACTGGTAGAGAATTAGTGTTGGCATGTTCGGCAGTTGGAGCCGGTCTTGCCATGATAGCCGGTATCGGACCTGGAATCGGCCAGGGTTACGCGGCAGGAAAAGGCGCAGAGAGTGTGGGAAGACAGCCGGAAGCTCAAGGCGACATAGTCCGCACAATGCTTTTGGGAGCAGCTGTAGCAGAGACGACCGGTATCTACGGTCTCATCGTTGCCCTTATTTTGCTGTTTGCAAATCCCCTTATCGGACTTTTGGGATAAGAGCTTAAAAAAGTCCAAACGGTATACAGTCAAGGGATTTTAAAACGCATGAAAGGGGGCAAAAGGGAACATGAAAGCGGGATTAGTAGAAATTAACTGGACATTTGCGTTCCAGATCATAAACACCATAATTTTATACTTGATTTTGAAAAAGCTATTGTTCAAGCCTGTCACTGAATTCATGCAGTCCAGAAAGGACGGCATATCCGCATCGCTTGAAGAAGCGGAAAACATGACAGAAAAGGCAAACGAACTGAAGGCGCAGTACGAGTCTAAGATTAAGGCTTCAGAAGAAGAAGGAAGACAAATCATAAGAGAAGCTTCAGTAAGGGCCGACAATCGCGCGACAGAGATAGTAAAGGCCGCCGAGGACGAGTCGGACAGCATCAGAAAGCGTGCCCAGATTGAAATCGAGCGCGAAAAGGAAAAGGCGATCAATTCCCTCAAGGATGAAATTGCCACAATAGCCATAATGGCGGCTTCAAAAGTAATTGAAAAAGATTTGGACGCTGAGGCACACGAAAGCTTTGTCAAGCAATTCATAGATGAGGTAGGGGATGCGAAATGGCAAAATTAGTAGCTGGAACCTATTCGGAAGCATTGTTCGACGTGGCCGTCGAGGCCGGCAAGATCGAAGCGTTTCTGGATGACTTAAATGGAGTGGTTGACGCCCTCGAGACATATCCGGAATTCTTTGAAATGTTCAAGACGCCAAAGATAAGCGTTGACGAGAAAAAGGAAATACTCGAAAACGTCTTTGACGGAAAAATCAGCCAGGAAGTCTTGAACTTCCTCAAGATAATAATGGACAAACAAAGAGGAAATGAAATAGAAACAATAACAAAAGCCTATGAAGAGCGTGTATACGAGTACAAGGGCATAGAGAAGGCGACAGTCGTTTCGGCAGTTCCTCTCTCTGATGCGCAAACCAAGGAAATAGTTGGAAAACTCGAAGCGCTCACAGGCAAACGCATAGAGATTACCGGCGAGATAGACAAAACAATTCTGGGCGGGGTCACGGTTCGCATAGGAGATCGCATCATAGACGGTTCCGTAAGGAGCAGGCTTACAGATGTGAAAGAGGACCTGGCAAGGCTCGTAGTCTAAGTATTAAGAAGGGGTGATATGAGGCATGAATCTTAGACCTGAAGAAATAAGCTCTGTGATAAAAGCGCAGATCAAGAAATACGACAACAAGCTTCAAGTAGAAGATGTCGGAACCGTTATCCAAATCGGAGACGGTATTGCCAGAATCCACGGCCTTGAGAAATGCATGGCTGGGGAACTCCTGGAATTTCCGGGAGAGGTGTTCGGCATGGCGCTCAACCTTGAAGAAGACAATGTAGGGTGTGTTCTTCTGGGCGCCGAAGGAAACATAAAAGAAGGCGACATAGTAAAGACGACAGGCAGAATCATGGAAGTTCCGGTAGGGGACAGCATGATAGGCAGGGTAGTCAATCCTCTGGGTCAGGCCATAGACGGCAAGGGCCCCATAAAGACAGAAAAGACAAGACCTGTTGAGCAGGTGGCACCTGGAGTAATAGCCAGAAAATCTGTTTTTCAGCCTCTGCAGACAGGCGTAAAGGCCATAGACTCCATGATTCCAATTGGAAGAGGCCAGCGTGAGCTGATAATCGGCGACAGGCAGACAGGAAAGACTGCAATAGCCGTTGACACAATCATAAACCAGAAGAGCGAAGACGTAATCTGCATATATGTAGCAATAGGCCAGAAGGCATCCACAGTTGCGCAGATAGTCGAGAAACTCGAAAGCTACGGATCCATGGACTATACAATAGTCGTTTCGGCATCGGCTTCCGAGAGCGCTCCGCTGCAATACATGGCGCCTTACTCGGGCGTTGCCATGGCAGAGGAATTCATGTGGGAAGGAAAAGACGTTCTCATAATATACGACGACCTTTCCAAGCATGCCGTTGCCTACCGCGCAATGAGTCTTCTTCTCAGAAGACCGCCGGGCCGCGAAGCTTATCCGGGAGACGTATTCTATCTCCACTCCAGACTTTTGGAGCGTGCGGCTAAACTGAACGACGAACTCGGCGGAGGATCGATTACAGCACTACCCATAATCGAGACCCAGGCCGGAGACGTTTCAGCTTTTATACCGACAAACGTAATATCGATTACAGACGGACAGATATACCTTGAGGAAGAACTCTTCAACAACGGCCACAGACCTGCCGTAAACGCCGGAATATCCGTATCCAGGGTAGGTGGAGACGCGCAGATAAAAGCCATGAAGAAGGTTGCCGGAAAAATCAAGCTCGAGCTGGCTCAGTTTAGAGAACTTGCGGCATTCTCCCAATTCGGGTCTGACCTGGACAAAGACACCCAGATGCGTCTTGCCCATGGTGAAAGACTGATGGAGATACTCAAGCAAAAGCAATATTCACCTATGGCCGTAGAAGAACAGATAATGGTGATCTACGCCGTTGTAAACAAACACCTTATGGATGTTCCTGTAAAAGAATTCGGCCGTTGCGAAATTGAATTCTTAAAGTACATGAAGGAAGAGCATGCAGAGATAGGCAAAGCCATAAAGGACCAGGGAGTTCTCACAGACGAGATCGAAAAAAGCCTTGTAGCCGCAATCGAAGCATTCCTCAAGACATTCGAATACGAGGTATAGCAGGCAAACAAGCTTGTTCCGCTTAAGCAGCGGAAAAGAAAGAGAGGTGAAACAGAACATTGGCAGGAACCGGAGCGCGAGACATTAAGCGCAAAATCAAGAGCATACAAAACACTCAGCAAATAACCCAGGCCATGCAGTTGGTGTCAACAGCCAAACTGAAAAAGTCAAGGGACAGGCTGGACAAGACCAAGCCTTATTTTGAAACAATCCAGAACACAATAAAGGACATATTCTCCAAATCGAAAGACGTGGAGCATGTCTATGTGACTGAGAGAGAAGTCAAAAAAACCCTTTACATCATCATTACTGCAGACAGAGGGCTTTGCGGAGGATACAACATAAACGCAATGAAAACGGTGCTCAACCAGCCCCAGGACAAATCGGAAATGTGCCTTTTGACAATAGGAAACAAGGCCAGGGGCTTCTTCGGCAGCAGAGACTACGAAATAAAGGAATCCTTCTCGGGAATTTCAGAGAAGCCGTCCTACGCCGACGCCATAAACATAGGCAACAAGGCGACCACACTTTTCGAGTCGGGAGAAGTCGATTCGGTCAAGTTGGTTTATACCGAATTCGTAAGCACAATCAGTCAGCAGCCCAAGACAGTACAGCTTTTACCCGTGCCAAAGGGTGGAAAAAAAGAAGACACGGACGAGGAATTCGTCTACGTCAACTACGAACCGTCCCACCAAGTGGTTCTGGATTACGTCATACCGAAATTCGTGCAGGCCACCATTTATGGTGCCTTGGTCGAATCCTCGGCGTCAGAGCAGGGTGCCAGAAGGGTGGCTATGGAAAACGCCACAGACAATGCGGAAGACATGCTTGACAGCTTGACTCTTTCCTTCAACCAGGCCCGCCAGGCGGCAATAACCCAGGAAATCACAGAAATAGTAGGTGGCGCGGAAGCGCTTGGCTAAAATAATCCGAAAGGAGTTGAAACGTTCAATGGAAAAAAACACAGGAAAAGTTGTTCAGATAATCGGTGCCGTTCTTGACGTCCGCTTCGAATCGGGACAGCTTCCCAATATACTAAATGCCGTAATTGTTGAACAGGGCGACATAAAAATAGTTTCAGAAGCCTTCCAGCATATCGGCGACAATACAGTTAGATGCGTTTCCATGGCATCTACAGACGGCCTCGTAAGAGGAGCCCTGGCAGTTGACACAGGAGCGCCCATAACGGTTCCGGTAGGCAATGCGACACTGGGAAGACTCTTCAACGTTCTTGGTGAAGTTGTTGACCAGAAAGAAGACGTATCCAGAGAAGAGATGCTCCCAATACACAGGGAGGCACCGGCCTTCGAGGAGCAGGAAACATCAACAGAAATATTTGAAACAGGAATAAAAGTTGTAGACTTGGTTTGCCCATACGCAAAGGGCGGAAAAATCGGTCTCTTCGGAGGAGCCGGAGTTGGAAAAACGGTTCTCATCCAGGAGCTCATAAACAACATAGCAAAAGAGCATGGAGGACTTTCGGTGTTTGCGGGAGTCGGAGAGCGTACCCGTGAAGGAAACGACCTCTACCATGAAATGAGCGAATCAGGAGTAATCGGCAAAATGTCCATGGTCTTCGGACAGATGAACGAGCCTCCGGGCGCCAGAATGAGGGTTGGACTCACAGGCCTCACAATGGCGGAGCATTTCAGAGACGCAGAAGGAAAAGACGTTCTGCTCTTCATAGACAACATATTCAGATTCACACAAGCCGGCTCAGAGGTTTCAGCCCTCCTGGGACGTATGCCGAGCGCCGTTGGATACCAGCCTACCCTGGCTACCGACATGGGTACGCTGCAGGAGAGGATAACATCCACCAAGAAGGGTTCCATAACATCGGTTCAGGCAGTATACGTGCCTGCAGACGACCTTACAGACCCTGCTCCGGCGACAACATTCTCCCACCTGGACGCAACTACGGTTTTGTCGCGTGACATCTCCAACCTGGGAATTTACCCGGCTGTAGACCCGCTCGACTCGTCGTCGAGAATACTCGACCCCAACGTAGTCGGCGAAGAGCACTACAAAGTAGCCAGGGGAGTGCAGGAAATACTTCAAAGATACAAAGAACTCCAGGACATAATAGCCATACTGGGAATGGACGAGCTTTCAGACGAAGACAAGATAACAGTCACAAGAGCCAGAAAAATTCAAAGATTCCTTTCACAGCCATTCGCGGTTGCGGAAGCATTCACAAACCAGCCCGGCAAATATGTCTCCATCAAGGATACCATCCGAGGCTTCAAGGAAATACTTGAAGGCAAGCACGACAATATTCCGGAATCGGCATTCCTATATGTAGGAACAATAGAAGAAGCAGTGGAAAAGGCTGGGCAGGAAAGCTAAGCTGATTTGACGCTTCGTTGACACGGAGGTGAACACATGGCAAAGAATTTCCATTTGGAAATAGTGACCCCCTACCGGGTTTTCTACGACGGAGACGCAGAAATGGTCATCGTAAAGACAACCACAGGAGAAATGGGTATACTCAATGAACACATGCCTTCAGTCGTTCCTCTCGACATAGGGATTCTGAGAATCAAGGAAGGTGGCAAAATAAAATCGGCGACAACAGCCGCAGGATTTGTCACAATCGGAACGGAAAAGACAACAATAATAACCGACTGCGCCGAGTGGTCGGACGAAATTGATGTGGACCGAGCCGAAAGCGCCTTGGAACGTGCGCAAAGACGTTTGGATAAAGAAAACGAAAACATAGACGTCGCACGGGCGGAACTGGCCCTCAAAAAGGCCTTCAACAGAATCAAACTCGCTGAAGAGCGTGGCAAAAAGAAATAAGCTCAAAAAATAAAAAACCAAAAGGACTAAAAAGGGACCTGCCTTTTTAGTCCTTTTTGCTTTTTTCAATCCCCCCCCGTAGGTATAGAGGTTACAAAAAAGTAAAGAATGTGCAAAGAGGGTGAAAATACTGTATAATGATTATGTGAGCCAAAAGGAATGAGAATAAAAAAAGAATAAGGAATCCGGAAGAAGTCTCCGGTTTTTGAGGAGGATGAGAATTGCCTAAATTTATTGTTGAGAAAAGCGAACCACTCAAGGGAACAGTTAAAATAAGCGGAGCAAAGAATGCGGTGCTTCCTGTAATGGCCGCTACTCTTTTGGCCACGGAAACCTGCACCATAGACGAGGTTCCGGGCCTTATGGATGTCAACGTCATGAAAGATGTACTGAGATCCTTCGACTTCGTAATAAATGAAACAAGCCCGGAGACCATAGAGGTCATACCGGCGGAAATAAAACAGCAGGAAGCTCCCTACGAGCTGATAAAGAAAATGAGAGCGTCATTTCTGGTAATGGGGCCCCTTCTGGCAATGAAGGGAGTTGCCAGGGTTTCAATGCCCGGAGGATGCGCCATAGGAGCAAGGCCCATAGACCTCCACCTAAAGGGATTCAAGGCCCTGGGCGCCGAAATAGACCTGGGACACGGTTATGTGGAAGCCAGGGCGGAAAAATTGATCGGAGACAGGATATACCTGGACTTTCCGAGTGTTGGAGCAACCGAGAACATAATGATGGCTGCCGTTATGGCCCAGGGGCAGACAATACTAGAGAATGCGGCCGAGGAGCCTGAAATAATCGACCTTGCAAACTTTTTAAATAAAATGGGAGCAAAAATTCGCGGAGCCGGAACCGACACCATACGCATAGACGGAGTCGAAAAGCTTTACGGAACAAACCACGCCATAATACCCGACAGGATAGAGGCAGGAACCTTCATGGTGGCCGCCGCAATAAGCAGGGGCGATGTTTTGGTTACAAATGTTCTTCCAGAGCATTTAAAGCCCATAGTTGCAAAACTCAAGGAAACAGGAGTCAAAATCACCGAGGAGGAAGATGCCATAAGGGTAAACGCAACCTGTGGCCTAAAGCCCATAGACATAAAAACCCTTCCCTATCCGGGCTTTCCTACCGATATGCAGGCCCAGTGCATGGCCCTTATGACCATTTCGGAAGGAACAAGCGTAATAATAGAGAGCGTTTTCGAAAACCGATTCATGCACGTTAGCGAGCTCAACCGAATGGGGGCCAACATAAAGATAGAAGGCCACAGCGCGGTCGTGCAGGGAGTAAAAACCCTTCAGGGAGCTCAGGTGAAGGCGACAGATCTTAGGGCGGGAGCGGCGCTTGTGCTTGCAGGCCTGATAGCAGAAGGCACGACAGAAATAGATGAGATTTACCACATTCACAGGGGTTACGTAAACATGGACGAAAAGCTCAGGTCCCTTGGAGCAAAAATAAAGACAGTAGACTAAAATGGATATAAGAGGCGGCAAACAAAAGCGCCTTAGAGAATAAATTGCAGTTTGACTAAAAAGAGACTAACTGATGGGGAGGAATGGTATGTTTGGCTTTGGAATGGAAATAGGAATAGATTTGGGAACCGCCAGTGTGCTGGTTTATATAAAAGACAAGGGTATAGTGCTTCAAGAGCCATCCGTTGTTTCAATAGATACGGCAACGGACGAAATTCTTGCAGTAGGAGTAGAGGCCCGCAAGATGCTGGGCAGAACCCCGGGAAACATACAGGCAATAAGGCCGCTGAAGGACGGAGTCATATCCGACTATGAAATAACAGAAAGAATGCTTCGCTATTTTATAAAAAAGACCTGCGGAAGGAGCAGGCTTTTCAGACCCAAGATAATAGTCTGCGTTCCAAGCGGAGTTACCGGCGTCGAGAAACGTGCGGTGATAGACGCAACAACAGAGGCCGGGGGAGGAAAGACCTACCTTATAGAGGAGCCGGTAGCCGGAGCCATAGGCGCTGGGCTGGACATAACAAACGCCGACGGAAACATGATAATAGACATAGGCGGGGGCACAACCGACATAGCAGTAATATCCCTTGGGGGAATAGTAGTTTCCAACTCCATAAAGGTAGCTGGAGACAAATTCGACGACGCCATAATCAAATACATGAGAAAGGCCCACAACATACTTTTGGGAGAGCGGACAGCCGAGGACCTGAAAGTAAACATAGGCACGGCCTATCCCAGAAAAGAGGCAATAAAAATGGATTGCCGGGGACGCGACCTCATAACCGGGCTTCCCAAAACAATAAGCGTTACAGCAGACGAAATGCTGGAGGCCCTCGCAGATCCAATAAACTCAATAGCCGAGGCAGTTCACTACGTCCTTGAAAAAACGCCGCCCGAGCTTGCATCCGACATAAGCAACAAGGGCATAGTCATGACAGGCGGAGGAGCACTTCTCTACGGACTCAACAAACTTATAGAAAAACGCACCGGAATCCCGGTTTACGTAGCAGAGGACCCAATCTCTTGCGTGGCCAAAGGCACAGGAATGTCCCTAAACCACCTCGACGTCCTCGAAAAAAGCATGATGACCAATCCCCGCCGCAAATCCCGCCGCTACTAAAAAACCAATAAGGGACGTACCTTTTTGAGTCCTTACAAAATATGCCAAAAAAACGGTTTCCTGCAAAGGAGACCGTTTTTTTGGCATATAAGCCCATAATATTGACAAAATGGAAGGAATAGGGGCACGTTTATAGAATAAAAGGAATGGATGTATAAATATGACATACAAAAATAAGTTTTTCAAAGGGAGTGGGAAAATTGAAAAGACTGATGTCGATTATTCTATGCTTGTGTCTGATTGCTGCGGTGATTCCGTTTGGATCTCTTTGTGCCAATGCAGAAGAGCCTGCGATTGGGTGCGAGATGTATTCGACAAATGCCAATCCTATTTACGCCAATAAGAGCGATAAAGTCATATTGAATATATTTTCCGCTGAAAATGTGACGGTCTCAGCCGTTACAATATCCGGGTGGGAGGCTCTTAAAAGGACAGGGACGAATGAATGGGAAGTTGGTGGAGATTATTTGTGGAAACCGGAATATTTGCCTTTTGAAATTTCGTATTCATTTACAGATGAAACAGGAAACGTGGTTCAGGGAATCCAAAACACGCTTACATCCGGAACGGCAGTTTTATTCGATGCCGCTGCTCCGGTGAATATTGCTCCCGACGTGCAGGCTGAGGATTCTAATGCCATAAGAGTCGCTGCAAATGCAACAGGACTGGAAGGAGACGTTGCGCCCCCTCATGAATACGGGTACACTTTCATTTTGTATGATGAGACGGGCATTTATGTAGATTCAAGATATGGCTATACGGACCGTGAATATCTGTTTGAAGGGCTTCAAGCGAACACAAGATACAAAGCGTCAACAAAAATAAGGGATGCGGCCGGAAATGTCGGCAATTTTTCAGGACTCACATTCATGCGCACATTGTCTGCCGACCCCTTGTCGCTTTCGGTGAGCGAAAGGACAAATACAAGTTTGAGTTATGTAATCGACAGTTCCAACCAGACCGATGGAACGGACAACAAGGTTATTTTGTCAAATGCCGGAGGACTTGTTTCGGAAACAGCTTTTAGTCAAAAAACAAGCGGCGCATTTGAAGGCCTTGCGGAAGGCGGGCAATACCAGGTTCAGTCAATAACAAGAAACAGCGACTCGGTTGAAAGCGCCTCCCATCTCTTCTGGACCGGGACCACAAAACATATGCCTGAAGGAGAAATCGTTTTTCCCAATGAGGATGCATACTTAAAAGACGGACAAGCTTTCATTCTTAGTGGAACTTATAGCGATGAAGACGGCGATGATGTGTCAATAACCGCGTTAATCGGAGAAGTTGAAGGAACCGTTGATGCGGGAAGAACAACGTGGAGCGCCGTTTGGGATTTGAGCGGTTTGCCTGAAGGCATCCAGCCAGGTGTATCAGTCGCCTTGTCGGACAGCGGAGGCACGGAAAAAACCGTCTTGGACTGGACAAATGACTTGACGATTGACAGAACTAGTCCCCAAGCCCCGAAAATATCGACGGATCCGACGGACCTCACAAGCGGCTCCGTTCTTGCTTCCATTTCGGGCGAAGAAAATGCAAGCATATTCTATAGCGTGGATGGAAATACAGCCTTGCCTTATGAAAAACCCTTTGCAGTTGAAGAAAATGCTGAAATAAGGGCATTCCAAAGAGACAGGGCGGGGAACCTGAGCACAGAATCGGTCATTACTATTGACTGGATTGATAAAACAGAACCTGATGGAAAAGTAGAATACAGCACATTATCTCCCACAAACGAGCCGGTAGTCGCAACCCTGACCACCATTGACGAAAATGAAGTGTCTGTGATAAACAATGAGGACTCGAGTCAATACGAATTCACGACAAACGGCAGCTTCACATTCGAATTCCGCGATGAGGCAGGCAACACAGGAATCAAGGCGGCTGAAGTGACATGGATCGATACCCTTGCTCCGAATTCGCCTGCAATCCATTTGAATCCGGAAAGCGGGGTTTCAACAGGAAATGTAGAAGTCTCATTGACCCATGACGAGGCTGAATTTGTTTCCATTGAGTATTGTGTAAGCAGTGGAGGGGAAATGGAATGGCTTCCTTACGAATCTCCATTTTCAGTAAGCGAGAAAGGCGTATGGTATGTGCATGCCAGGGCTACCGATGCAGCTGGCAATGCAAGCCCCGAATCAGGCAAGAGCCTGATCCTGAAAAACAGGCATAAGAAAGAAACCGTTGAGCCTTCAAGAGCCGTGGACCATTATGACGTCAGCCTGCCATATCTTGTAGCCCAGGGCACAAAACTGGAAAAGAGCGCAATCGGTTCATTCTACGACATGGACGGAAAGCCAATCGACATTTCAAGCTTTGAAATCGAAAGTTCCAATCCGGATATTTTGGAAGTAATGGAAGACGGATCGATTATGGCAAAAAATCCGGGAGTTGCCGAATTGACCGTTTCCGATCCTGAAACTGATGCGCCCTTTGAAATTGGAATTGAAGTTGATGGGCTGCT
>Ga0209943_1001320_pt1 | contig 15460 bp, 14 predicted proteins | sample SalPonR1_B_D2_MG_FD_185698 | JGI IMG/M metagenome (GOLD analysis project Ga0209943, IMG submission 185698) | Salt pond soil microbial communities from South San Francisco under conditions of wetland restoration - Salt Pond MetaG R1_B_D2_MG... ... | reverse complement strand
CTTTAATGCCAGCTTCTCTATATCCGAAGCCCTGTTCCCGAGATCAGTCCCCATTTTTTCCGCCAATACCCCTGCCTGTGATACCTTTTCAAGTGCCAAAGAAAGTCCCGGACCGTCTATTACAGCCCAGAAGAGTGATTTGGTCGCCTTGTTCAATAGAGGGATGGTACTTGAAAGATCCTTAGCTTCAAGATAACTGGATTCAAGAAAAGCCAGGACCGCTATATCATTATTTGCCACACCAGCAAGGGACATGGGCATGGTAATGGAACCACCGGTATCAAATCCTTCTACTGGATTAATTGAAGGGGTAAAGGCACTCCATTTATTTGTCCAGAATCGTCTGACAAGTTTTCTCCCGGCATCTCCCCTGTCAAGAAATTGAAGGCTGAGACCAGGAAGCGAAAAAAGGAGAAATTTACTTCTACCTGAAACAGTAAAAAGAGTGGGCCCTTTACTTAGTTCCACTATATCCTTTGACGAAATATCAAAGTCATTACCAATTTCTGAAAGATCAAGATCATAAATTCTGTTTTTTAACTCAGGAATATTTATCCCGGCCGCAAATAGTACTGGTTCGGGAACTACTGCATCAAAATCCCACTTAACAGGATTTAGAGCGTTAAGATAACTCTCCGGTAAAACTTTTTTAATCCCTTCACTTTTCCACTCCATTTTTCCTGTTTCCTTTGAGTGGTCCCATCCACAATATATTGATACTTCACCGGGATTGGCCGGGATACCATAGAGAGTACTGACCTGACTTATGATCCCTGCATCTTCAATACGGAAACAATTGCCATATTTATCTTCAAGACCTCCGAATCCAGTCTGTATCGATTCATTTTCATCATTTAAAGTTGAAAGCATATATTCCAGCCCTTCCAGGGTCGTAGAAACCATAAGAAGCCCTCCATCTCGTTTCAGGAAAACAGGACTTGATATTACAGAGGGAGAAAGATATACCACATCATTCTCATCCCGTTGTATATCCAGATCTTTCACTTCGTCCCATTCTTCAGGAATATTTCCTTCGGATAGGTTCTTAAGATCTTCGAATGGAAGTTTTATCGAGGCCATAATAGTTGTTTCCCCTTCAGCAAAATCCATTAGGACAGCTGCTTTATCCGCTTTTGAGGCGATAGGGGCAATGGCTTTTAAAGGATCCAGAGAAAAACCCTCTTGATTTGAAGTCTCAAAAAAATCTTGACTCATAGGATAATTGAAACTATTACCATCCGCAAGAATAAAAATATAGGGGAAATCCCCGGAAGGTCTGGGTATTACTCTGGCAAGATCCCTCTCTTCAGGCTCATGTCCCAGGAAGATAAGCAATATAGCTGCTATAAGAATACTTAGAAAGATTCCGGACCAGAATAAAAAACCCTTACGCATTATTATATCCCTCCAGTGTAAAAGCATAACCCAGATATCCAAACCTGAAAAAGCAGGTAATTGGGAAATATTGAATTTGAAATGACACAGATAATAACTAAAATACAATTATATTCATCAGATAAAACTACCAGAAAAATAGTAACAGAAACCTTCAGTTAAGACCATCCAGTTACAGGCTGGACAGTATTGAGCAGGAAATACTCCAGTTCAGGTAACACCTGCAAGGAAGCTATTTTTTTGAAGATACCTGGTTATCGACAGTCTCAAGAAGAACTTTACTTGATCGGAGTAAAGCCTTAAGCTTTTCAGTATCTTCAAATTCGTGTTTTTTAAGTCTTAGATTTTCAGCAAGAATCGAAATATCTGAAAGAATTACGTTGAGTTCATTTTCTTTTTCCGAAGGAGCAACAGGAACGATCTTTTCATCTTTTACTGGCAATTCTCTTTCTGGAACCAGGTTGAATTCCTGATTAACAACAGGGATATAGGCCTGGATACCTTTATCCTCAAACAATTCAGCAAGAGCTTTTGAAGACTTTTCCTCTCCATGTGTTATGAAAAAGGAAGGGCTGGACTTGAAATTTGAAGCCCATTTCAACAGATCATTTCTATCTGCATGTGCAGAGAAACCATTAATTGTGTGGATCTGTGCTCTAACTGATACTTCTTCTCCTGCAATTCGGGCAGTTTTAGCACCTTCCACGATACGCCTTCCAAGCGTACCCCTGGCCTGGTAACCAACAACGATAAGATGGTTGTTTTTGTCCCATATACCATGTTTCATATGATGAACTATCCTGCCGCCATTACACATTCCGCTACCTGCAAGGATGATGGCATGTTTCACCTCATTTATTGCTCTGGATTCCTCTACCCCCTGAACAAAATTAAGGTGTTCCGGACTGAAAGGATTAGAACCCTTTCTTATATGAGACTGGACTTCAGAAGAAAAAAGAGCAGGATACTCATTGTATATTTCTGTCGCTTTTACACCCATTGGAGAATCAAAATAGATTGGGACATTATCCCTTAAAAGTCCTTCTTCCTGCATAAGCATCAGCTCATAGAATATCCTCTGGGCCCGATCAACAACAAATGTTGGTATCATTACCCTAGAACGATCCTTAAGAGCTTTACCCATCACCTGCCTGAACTCTTCCCTGGTCTGTTCATTCGTCTTATGAACCCTGTCTCCATAAGTAGATTCTATTACAACATAGTCAGCATCCTCTATAAAAGCCGGATTACGTCCCATTACTGGATAGTTAGGCCCCAGATCACCACTGAAAACAAGTTTTATTTCCTGTCCTTCTTCATTAAGGAAAAGCTCAAGGACTGCGCTCCCAAGAATATGGCCGGCATCCCGAAACCTTGCTCTAACCCCGGGAGCTACCTCAATTACATCGTCATAACTGGTAGCATCAAGGTACTGGACAGCTTTTTCAACATCAGTATCCGTAAAAAGGGGTTCCACGGGAGGAAGATTCTTTCTGGCGTTTTTTCGTGATCTCCACTTCGCTTCTTCTGACATTAGATGGGCTGAATCTTTCCACAGAACCTCAACAAGATCCGAAGTGGGTAAAGTGGACTTGACCTTCCCTTTAAAGCCCTGGCGGTAAAGCAGTGGTATCCTTCCGGAGTGGTCTATATGTGCATGTGTCAATAATACTGCATTTATATCCGATGGGTTGAATTGAAAAGGTTCACGATTTTTTCTCTCTTCATCCCTGCCCTGGTGTAAACCGCAATCGATCAGAACCGAGCTGTTTCCTGCCTGTACAAGATAGTTGGAACCTGTAACTTCTCCAGCAGCTCCCAGAACCTTTAATTTCATAGCCAACACCTCCAGAAAATTATGAATCTTTTTTAAGAAGTTTTACAGGAAGGATACATATCAGACAGGCTCCCTGACCAGGTGATGAAACTATCTCAAGTCTGCCTTCAAGAAGATGAAGCCTTTCGATCATGTTTGCAAGCCCCCTATGGCCTTCCACCCTCAGCTTTTCAAAATCAGGTTGCGGCTCAAATCCTTCTCCATCGTCATTTATTTCCATCCTGATAGTATCATTATCCTGATATACCGAACCACTCACAAAGGATGCCCTGCCATGTCTGACAGCATTATTCACTGCTTCCTGGAAAACCCTGAAAAGGGTAAGGGTCCCTTCATGTGAAAGTCCCATACCGTCTTCTACTTCTACACTTACCTGGATATTAAAGTAACGCGACAGCCTGTTAGCCAGTTCTATAAGGGCATGGTCTAACCCAAGTTCAATCCAGGGTGGTGACAGTTCATCACATAGACCTCTGAGTTCTCTTACAGTATTTCTTGCAGCATCCTCAGCAACATTAAGATGTTCTGAAGCAATGTTACCATCAGAATCATTATCCCTTCTGAATAGACGGATTTGCTGTATCAGAGCAGTTATACTCTGAAGAGGTCCATCATGAATTTCACGTGCAATATATGATTTTTCTTCCTCCTGGACTTTTACGATATCATTTATGTAGCTACTGCGGAGTTCATTTCTTTCGATAGAAGTCTTTGAGAGGTCATGTAAGACTTTCCTGAGACTCCTTATTTCAGAAACTGCTCTCCTGTCATCCGGAGCAGGTTTCTCTGCTCCCCACTCAAGTACTGATATTTCTTTAACAAGGGATTTCAATGGAACAATGACCCAATACCATAAAGGGAGCAGAGCACCTAACACAGCAATAACAACCGCAAGAGCAAGGAATACCCATAGGTGGTTGAAACGTATCATAGGGCCAAGGAGCTTTTCCCATGCAACAGCACCTACAACAAAGATCTCGGCACCCGATAAAGGATATACTGCTATGGTATATTTATTCCCTTCACGATCATATACTTCATCTGCCTCGCCAATAGATATTTTCTGATCCCAGATAAAATCAAGGCTCTCAGCCCCGGGAGAGGAAAAAAGTGTTTCACCATCCGAATTTACCACTGCAACCCAACCTGGTATTGAAGGGCCCCATGAAAAAATACCCATTTGGCCCATACTCAACATCCCCGTAAAGAAATGTCTGCCCAGAGGTGTCTCTCTTTCGAGCCTGTATGCAATATTTTCAACAAGTCCCTCAGCATAGGATCGCGCAACAAGTTCCATTGCCTTCTCATGGTGATAAAGACCTGTAACTGCAACTGAGAATGCAGCAAATACCGGAAAGATAATTGCAAGAAGAAAAACCACGAGAAGGTGCCTCTTCATTCAAGCAACTCCTCAAGTGTGACTACTCCATATTTTAGAGCGAGAAGAAGGGATTCTGTCTTGTTCCTGGCGCCAAGTTTGTCGTAAATAGAAGCAAGATGAGTCTGGACAGTCCTTTCACTTATATATAGCCTGGAAGCAACTTCCTTACTTGAAAAACCTCTTGCTGCCAATAAAAGGACTTCTCTTTCTCTTACAGAGATCGAATCCGGCATCAGATCATTCTCTCCAACAGCCCCGGCAACTTCCGAGTCTAAAAATAGTCCACCATTTGACACAGTTTTGATCGCCCTTGTTAATTCATCGGGTGGTGCAGTTTTGAGAACAAAACCCCTTGCTCCGCTTCTCAGGGATGCCATAACGTACTGTTGTGCATCATAAGAAGTAAGCATAACAATACCAACACTTAATCCAGCTTCTCTGATCATTCTTGCTACGGAAACTCCATCCAGTTTTGGCATACGTATATCAAGTAGAACAATATCAGGATTTAATTCCCTGATCATATGCCATGCTCTTTCTCCATCTTCCGCTTCTCCAACAAGCTGGATCTCTTTCTCGGAATCAAGATACGCCTTCAATCCAGCTCTCGTAAGCGGATGATCATCTGCGAGAATTACTCTTATAGCCACAAATATCCCTCCCGGAATACATGTTTAAATTTAAACCAGGATCATTCCCTACCCAGACCAAGTTCCTTCTCTACCGGCCTCATAGCCTCAAGAACATCTTCTATAAGTTCATCTCTGGTAGTATTAAGCATTTCTACTCCCTTATCAATAACTTCCCTGTTCACTCCTCTTGCAAATGCCTTATCCTTCCATTTCTTTTTCACCGACTTGACCTTAAGGTCCTCCAGTGAACGGCTTGGACGAACAAGTGCTGCTGCAGTTATAAGTCCCGTCAGCTCATCCACCGCATAAAGGGTTTTCTCCATATCTGTTAAGGGTTCAACATCAGAACACATTCCCCAGCCATGAGCCTGTACAGCACGTACTATCTCTTCTGGATAACCTTCTGAACTAAGCCAGGAAGCCCCCTCATGTGTATGTTTTTCAGGCGTATCCTGAACCTCTTCCCAGTCAATATCATGAAGAAGTCCGGCAATACCCCAGGTATCAGCGTCTTCCCCTTTTTTTTCAGCAAAGAATCTCATTGCAGCTTCAACTGCCAAAGCATGTTGAATATGCTTTTCATCCTTGTTGTGCTCTTTCAGTAATCCCCATGCTTCCTGCCTGGTCTTCATTGTAAAATTCGCCTCCTCTATTTTGTTAGCCTTTGCTTTTTTCCACAGGATGTCCATAAGAAGGTTCCTTCATTTCAGAGACAGCTTTTTCTCTGACGGAACCATCTTTATCAAGATAAACAACTCTTGAGATCCTGGCATTTTTAATCATTCTCCTGCAAAGCATGCATGGTTCTCCTGATGCAAGGCTGCTATCTGAATTAAAACCTGCAATGTATATCGCCGCATCTTTCATCTTGCCAGGATCACCGTTAATTATTGCATTCTGTTCTGCATGTACTGCAACACACAACTCGTATCTTTCCCCTTTTGGTACGTTAAGCTCTTCTCTTCGGCAACGCCCTGTATCTGAACAATTGGGCTCTCCTCTGCATGCTCCATTATAACCTGTACTCACTATAACATTGTCATTAACTATCACCGCGCCATATTGCCTTCTGAGACAGGTTGAACGCTGAGAAACCACTTTTGCAATATTGATAAAGTATAGATCCCAAGGAGGTCTTTCATGTAGCTTATCAGACATTTGACATCTCTCCAGACTCTGTAATAAGGATAATAATTCTTTGATCAGAAGATACCTGCATTTTATTTTATCATTTCCTTAAAATGTATCTCCAAAGTTCCGAAAAATATTCTAATACTACTGAATTATGTTAATCTTAACTTATAATGTGTAGACCTTTTGATAAAAAGGGAGAGCTGATCTGATGCATAAAGACGGTATGAAGAATATTATAATGTCTGATCGCAGGATCCTGTCATGGTGTTTATACGATGTCGGAAATTCTGCTTTCGCTACTACCATCCTTGCAGCTGTATTTCCCGTTTATTTCAAGGAAGTGGCAGCCATTAACCTCACCCCTGAAATTGCTACAGCATACTGGGGATATGCATCTTCCTTCTCTCTAATGTTAAGTGCTTTTCTTGCCCCTCTTCTTGGGACAATGGCAGATGTAAGAGGCTCAAAAAAAGATTTACTCCTTTTTTTTACTTTGGTCGGAATAATTTCAACCTCTCTAATGTCTCTTCTGGGGCCAGAGAACTGGAAATGGGCACTTTCTTTGCTGATCCTGTCCTCTGCAGGATTTTCCGCTGCGATAATCTTTTATGATTCTCTGCTTCCCCATATTGTTTCATTGAATGAGATAGACCGGGTTTCAGCACAGGGCTTTGCCTTTGGATATCTTGGTGGAGGGCTTTTACTGGCACTCAACCTTTTAATGATAAAGAATCTCCCGGGAACCTTAGGGGTGCGTCTTTCCTTTCTTACTGTTTCCATGTGGTGGGGGATCTTCACAGTTCCCCTGATCTTGAATGTTCCCGAACCACCAGTATTCAGAGAAAAGGTAATAAGGGGCAAGAATATTGCAAAAGCAAGTTTTATCAGGCTTAAAGAAACCTTTACCGAGATCCGCAAATACAGGGAACTGTTCAAGTTCCTGTTCGCTTTCTGGCTATATAACGATGGCATAGGAACTATTATCCGTATGGCTGCAATTTATGGAGCTCAGCTTGGCTTCAGCATGATAAACCTTGTCGGGGCTCTCCTTTTAACCCAATTCACAGGTGTACCATTTTCTTTAATATTCGGACGCGTAGCTGAAAAGATCGGCGCAAAACGGGCTATATTTATAGCGCTTGCCTGGTATTTTTGCATATGCATAGGAGCAGTCTTTCTTAGCAGCAGCTGGCACTTCTGGATCCTTGCCCTTTCTGTAGGAATGGTACAAGGTGGAGCGCAGGCAATTAGCAGAAGCCTGTATGCAAGTATGGTCCCAAAAATTCAAAGTGCAGAGTTCTTTGGTTTTTACGATATCTCGAGCAAATTTGCAGGGATAATAGGACCTGCGCTTTTCGGTCTTATAACACAGATAACTGGTTCCAGCCGAATTGGGATAGCTGCACTTTCATTAACTTTTATTTTGGGTATGCTTATTCTTACAAAGGTTGATGTTGCCCAGGGACAGAAAATAGCAGCAGAAAAGAGTGTTACTCTTGGTCAATAATAAGAATATATTCTTTTTGATCTTCATTATACTCATCTTATGTTTTTCGATGTTACAACCTGCTGAAACCATGACTTTAACTAAAAGTCCAATACCATCTTCATGTATTACAAAGGGAATAACAGATCTTAAAGTACTTGCCCTGACATTTGACGATGGACCTCATCCATGGTACACCCCCAGAATATTGTCCAGTTTAAGTGAGTTTAACATTAAAGCTTCTTTCTTTCTTGTTGGAAAAATGGTTACAAGATATCCTGATATTGTACGAAGCATTTACAAGAATGGTCATTCTATCTGTAACCATACTTACAACCACTGGAATCTTGAGAGATTGTCACCAGAACGAACTCTATTTGAATTTAGATCCTGTAACGAAGCTATAGAATTAGAATGTGAACAAGATGTGAAATTCTGTCGTCCGCCAGGTGGACATTATAACGATTCAACTTTCGAAGCAGCTCAGAAAGTCGGCCTGCAGATGGTACTATGGAATATAAACGGCCAGGACTGCAGCTCAATCTCTGCAGAAAAGATCACTCGCAATGTCATGTCAGCCCTGAAACCTGGTTCAATTATCCTTCTTCATGATGGTTTTGACAGTACTATCAACGCCATCCCGATGATCGCTGCAAAGGCACGTGAACATGGATACATTTTTGTAACACTTGACCAACTCCTTCGTAATTATCCCTCTTTTAAGGAATGATCAGGTTCAGGTTTATGATAAGACATGTATTTAACTGTTAGCTGACAAGATATCCTGGTCCAGGCTTTTCAGCCCTTGTGTTGAAGTTCTTCAGAATTGAACAGGCATTATTTAAGAATAAGCTGATATTGTTATTTATCTGGGATTATTCCCTTAAATATAAATCTTTGATTCAACTATTTCCACAACCACATTTCTGGAAAAGATCATCTAAGGTCATATCATTTCTTATCCCAAAGCGCGTTAAAACAAAATCATATTTCAAGGGGTCCTCGGGACATATCGATCTGAAAGCATCCGTTATCTCAATAACAGTCTTTATATCTGCCTGCTTTCTTTCCGTAAGCAAAAGCCTTTTTGAAATATTCAGAATATGAGTATCAACAGGCATTAAAAGATCTTTCGGTAATATTGAAGTCCATCCTCCTGGATCTACTTCATCATTTCTCACCATCCATTTAAGAAAAAGAAAAAGCCTTTTACAGGCACTCTTTCCTGAAGGACGTGCAAGCAGACTGGATTTCTCAGTAAAACCATTTCTCTCTATTTTTTTAACTGTTTCATCAATTCCGGCCTTAAAGTCCTCATTCCTGGCTATATGCCATGAGAACGCTGCCTCAATAGAGCCATATTCTATAACCGTATCCCTGATTCCCCTTAAAAGCCCTGCCATTTCCAAACCTGTAGTGAACCTGTGGCTAAAATCCCTGTATGTTGAAAGAAGAAAATCATCAGATAGATCAATTATTGTTCGCCCTGGTGAATTACCCAGAGGCGCAAGAACCTTCCCAACACTTTTTATGATCTGCGTGACCCTCCCATATGCAAGAGAAGATGCTATAAAACCTGCTATTTCCCTGTCTGCAATATGTGGGTAATCATACAAAAACTCCAGTGGATCAGGGTGGACAAGCTCCCTTTTGTTACATGTATTATATATTTTTTCAAATATTGGGAGGTATACTGCCAATCTGGAGTATAGTTCAGAACTTTTCAACTGTTATTGTTATTCCCATCATTAAAAAGATGTGATGGAGCATGTTTGGGAGATTTACCTTTCTTGATCTCGTGATAAGCTTTATAGGTCAGAGGAACCCCTTCCTTCAAAACTTCAGCATGATGAACTCTCCCAATGAAAAGAAAATGTGTTTTTACTTCCTGAACAGCTACAACGTCAGCACATAGAGATGCAAGAGTATAGTCAGTAACAACGGGAAGACAATTATCATGAACCTTGAAATTGCACTTTTCGAATTTATCATGATCTCTTCCGCAGCGAAAACCAAAAGTACCTATAAATGTCATGGGTACATTCTCATCCAGTATGGATATTGAAAATTTTCCGCTCCTTTTTAACAGTTCAGTAGTATAGTTTTCTTTGTGAAGAGCTGTAGCGATACATATTTCAGGTTTTCCTGAAACCTGCATGGCTGTATTCACTATCTGACCATTTAAAATCCCCTCATAACCTGTACTCACAAGATATACACCTGAAGAGATCATGTAAAGGGCTTTCGTATCAATACTTTTGTCTCCCATTTTTATCACCTGTCTGCATAAATAGGATGTAAAACCAGGGTATTAGTTTCCCGTTTTAAAACATGGGGCAGAGCTATTACGCCCTGCCCCATGCTTACTGTAAAGATTCAGGTAAATGAAATAATATTATTCTGATTCTTCGACTGATTCAGACTGTCTTCCTCCGAGCTCTTTATCGAGCATATACATACCATGTTTAGAATCACTGATCATTTTAATCTTCTGTACGATTTCATCTACTCCTGCTTCTTCTTCAACTTGTTCAGAAACAAACCATTGAAGCATGATACCTGTTGCATGATCTTTTTCCTGCATAGAAAGATCAACGAGATTGTTGATCCTTTCCGTAATATACTGTTCATGCTTGTAGGAAGCCTCGAATATTTCGAGGGGAGAACCCCATTCATACTGAGGTTCATCAATGGCCAGAAGTTTTACTCGCCCACCTCTTTCAACAAGGTAATCGTAGAATTTCATTGCATGCTGCATTTCTTCCTGAGCCTGAAGATCCATCCATGCTGCCATACCTGTCAGGTTCTCGGATTGAAGATAAGCAGACATTGATTTGTAGAGATACGCTGAAAAAAGCTCTGCATTGATCTGGTTATTAATTGCTTCCTGTATATTATCCTTTATCATTGTTTAACCCCTCCATAATCCATGAACATTGCAATACTCTCTTGCAAATTCCGGTTTAAACGAATCAAAAACAGTTTCAGGATCGTCTCCTGGTTTCAAGAACGTCCTGCAGATCTTCCCTTCCGATACAATCTCTATCCACTCTATATAATGTTCTTCTTTCATGGGATGAGGTACACTTCCAACCTTAACCTTTTTACCATCCACTACCGGTACATGTTTTTCAATAGAAGAGTCTGCTGTTTTTTCATCGAGTAAATTCATTTCCTCTCCGCAACAAACAAGTTTACCTTCTCCTTCGTGGAGTATTTCGACAACATTGCCACAAATCTCACATTTAAAAACCTGTAAACGATCTGTCATTTAATTTACCTCCCTTGGTACTCCATTTGTTTCAATTTCTATAACATTATATTACCACGCTCAAATGTTGCAAAATGTTAATTACTTATTACGTTTATAATATACTCCTTGGGGGTAAATGTCAACCATTATCTGGTTTTTAAGCCATACAGAAAGGGCGGAGGTATACCTCCGCCCTTTCTGTATGTAGATTGCACAAAATTTGATCTATGCTTTTCTGGTCCCGAAACCTCTTTCTTCAGGTGTACCAGGAATGATATTATCCAGTAAACAGGCAGATATCCCGGCAACTGCCATTGCGGTATTCCCTATAGCCCAGAATATCTGGCCGATAACACCCCAGGAAAAGAACATTTCCTGATTAGATCCAACCCAGTCAGGAAGACCAAGCCCCATGAGAAAAGCGAAACCAACTATCATTACATTACGCTGAGATCCCATGTCAGCTCGCATCAATGCCTGAATACCCAATGCTCCTATAATACCAAAAAGAGCTATATAGCATCCTCCTATTACAGGAGTAGGAATTGTTGCTATTAAAGCACCAAGTTTACCAATAAAACTCATTATTATAAGAATAATTGCACCTGCTCTTACAACATTTCTTGAAGCAACACCTGTCAAACCTATCAGACCAATATTCTCTGTATAGGAAGTACATGCAACTGCCCCTGCAAGGCCTCCTATCACACAACCAAATCCTTCTGCTCCTATCCCCTTGTTTATCGTTTCCTCGGAAGGATCATCAAGACCTGCCGCGTTACTAACATTGAAATAATCACCTATAGACTCTATAAAGACCGCAAAAAATCCTGCCAGAATTGCCCCGAATGCAACTAAACTGAATTTTGGTACACCCCAGGGAGAAATACCGGTAAATTTGAACCACGGTGCAAGCTTTATGCTCTCAACATCGATAAAAGCAGCGTGCTGAGCACCAAATATACCAGTCAGACTTGCTATCAGGCAAAATACATAAACAATTACAACTGCAAGTAATATTGAAAATATATTAAGGTATTTATTATCGATCCTGAGGCTGAAAAGGAATATAAGTACTACAACAGCAAGGGAAACAGGCCAGTAATTAGCAGCATTTCCACCAATTGCAATTGGAGCAAGACTGAAACCTATTGCCATTATAGTTGGACCTATGGTTATAGGGCCAATAAATCTTTTAATTCTTCCAACCAGTTTTGTATAGCCTATAAACCCGAAAAACAGACCACCCAGGATAAGTGATCCACCAATATACTGCATGCATACGTTTGTACCCATACTTCCGTATATTCCAATAATAGTCATTATCGGTGGAATAAAACTAAAAGAAGAACCCTGTACAATAGGAAGACCAGATCCAAATTTGCTTGTCTGGAGAAGTGTAGCCAAGCCCATAGCCAGATAAACACAACTTACAAAAAGACCTATCTGTGCAGTTGTCATTCCCATAGCTGGCCCAAATATCAGTGGAACCAGTGTCGTTGCCCCAAAAAGGGTAAGAACATGCTGAAAACCTGCCAGTACTAAAATCGGTAAGGGCGGAGTATCATCCACTGAATAAACAATATTCTTTGCCATAGAGAGCACCTCCGGTGTATGTTTGGATTGATTTTACCATTATGTTAAACCGGTTGCATAAAATAAAGATTAACTTTTGTTTTCTGGTTTTCAATGTAGAATAATAGTATATATGGAGGTGCTTTTATGAACTCACAGATAAAAGAAAAAGCTGAAGCTTGCGCTAACCTGATCATGAATTCACAATCTCTTGTACTGCTCAGCGGAGCTGGCATGTCAACAAGTGCAGGTATCCCCGATTTCAGAGGGCCAAATGGAATATATCGCCGACAAATGGAAACAGATCCTGAACTGATCTTTGATATTGAATATTTCAGAAAAAAACCGGAGTTTTTCTATTCCTTTCACAGGGAATTTATAAGAGAAGTTGAAAAGGTTGAACCTACTGTGGCTCACAGATTTTTTGCTTCTATGGAAAGGAAAGGCAGGATGCTCGCGATCATTACCCAGAATATTGATGCTCTTCACCAGAAAGCTGGTTCTGAAAATGTTCTCGAGATACACGGAAGTAGCTGGAAAAACTTCTGCACCCGTTGTTACAAAGAATTTGATTACAAAAAAACAGTAAAAAAGATAATGAATGAAACCATCCCCCTGTGTGATAATTGCGGCGGTGTTATAAAACCGGATATTGTTTTCTTTGGAGAGAATGTGAAATATCTATATGAATGCCAGAAAATGGTATCGGATGCGGATCTTCTTATTGTTGCAGGGTCATCTCTTGTTGTTACACCTGCTGCGCTCTTACCTTCAATGTGTAAAGGCAGTATAGTTGTTATAAACAAAGGTGAGATTTCATATACATACCTCCCTGAGGAAAATATTGACATGATGATAGAAGAGGATATTGACTCTTTTTTTACTGAAGTGGATAAATATATCTCACAAGATTAAGGAATGGAGTTTCCCCCATTCCTTAATCGGAATAGACCAGGAGAGGGTAAAATATTAGTCTGTAAATATCTTCTGATCTTTCGCAAGGTCTCTCTGCTCATAAAATCGTGATATTTCTTCTTTCAAAGATGAAGGTATAGTAATCCTGAAGTCAAGCTTTTCTCCTGTGATTAGTTCAAGTTTTTTTATACTCTCTGCAGACAGAGGTTCAGAAACAGCCAGCAACAATCGTCCATCTTCCCTGAATGTAAGAGGAAGCACTTCATATCTTTCAGCAATTCTCTGTGGCATTTTGCCAAGTGCTTCTATATCTGGATCATAAAATGAAAGGTTAACTACTGGAACCTTTGTCTGTCTACTTAAACAACTCACAAGTTCCTCTTCCTTAAGGTAACCTTTTTCAATTAACATGGTACCCAGCCTTTTTTGTTCATTGTTATTTGTATTTTGCTGATGAACAACCTGATCAAGTTGTTCATCAGATACAAAACCTGCATTAAGGATTATCTGCCCCAGGAGTGTATCCTTGAAAGGATTTACAATTTCAGGACTTTTACCTTCAAGGGCATCATATATATTGGAGATAACTTTCTTAAGCTCAGAAGGAACTGATATGTTGATCTCAATTTCCATACCTGAAACCCTTTTTATCTCATCTATGGAAACAATATCCATAGGCTCTGCAGCTGCAACAACGAGAGTTCCTTCATTGTTGATCCTGACAGGCAACATTAAAAGTTTTTCTGCTACATTCCTCGGAACCATTCTCAATACCATTGGGTCTGGCGTTACTTCAGCAACAGAGATCATAGGAATTTTAAGTTGGCTGGAAAGTCCCTGAGCAAGAGCTTTTTCCGATATCCATCCTTTTGAGAGAAGGATCTCACCAAAACGCATACCATTCTGTTTCTGTTCTTCAAGAACAGTACTTATCTGATTTTCATTGATCAGACCAGCATTCAGGAGGATACCCCCTATCAGAATATTTTTAACAGTGATAGTCTGATATTCAGAAGGGCCTTTGATAAGCTGATAAAAACGATCACAGTTTCTTCGTATATCTGATAATGAAGCCACACGCATATCAATATTTTTGTTTGTGTAAAATCTCAACTCATCGATGGTGAGAATATCAAGAGGTTCTGATGTTGCAATAACAAGTGTATCAGTATCCACAAGAAAGAAAACCGGAAGTATCTCCAGACGCTCAGCCATTGATAGTGGAACAAGTTTGAGTGCTTGTGTTTCCGGTGTGACTTTGGAAAGAGAAACAGAAGCTATCCCTAATTGCTCACTTAATGCCCTGACCAGTTCCGTTTCCGATATCCATCCATTTTTTATTAATATTTCACCAAAACGAAGTTTTGTGGATCTTTGCTCATTGAGGGCCATTAAAAGCTGGGATTCAAAGATCATCCCGGAATTCAAAAGTATTTCACCAAGAAAAGATCGTTTTTTCTCCAAAAAGAGAACGCCTCCTGATCAAGCAGAATCAAAAACAGATAAATAACTTTTTCGAATATATCACCTTAAACCACTGATATCAAATGTTCATATGCCTGAACAAAGATATTTTGAAAAGTACGTTGATATATATAGACTTCCACTATCAGGATAATAATGCATATCATTGAAAAGAACATTCAACATAAGCCAGGCTTCAACAGGAGCCCTGTATAAGCTCCAGGGGAGTTACCAGTACAGCACTACAGTTAAGAAAATAACGGACATGTTTAAAAGCTGGAATGGAGGAATTGAAAGTTTTTAATACAGGAATTTTGATAATAGAAGGGTCCTGGTACTGAACAGGATCTTCTAACAAAAGGGATTTTTTTCAGTATCATGAGAGGTC
>Ga0209943_1001316_pt1 | contig 15481 bp, 15 predicted proteins | sample SalPonR1_B_D2_MG_FD_185698 | JGI IMG/M metagenome (GOLD analysis project Ga0209943, IMG submission 185698) | Salt pond soil microbial communities from South San Francisco under conditions of wetland restoration - Salt Pond MetaG R1_B_D2_MG... ... | reverse complement strand
CGTCGGCGCGGGTGACGGCAGAGGCGCGGATGCGGATCAGGATTTCGGTCGGGCCGGGATCGGGCATCGGGCGGCAGACGGGGGTGAGCTGATCGGGGGTGCCGTAGCGACGGATGCACCAGGCGGCGAGGGTGGCGGTCATGGCTTTGTCTCCAGGTGGTCAGGTTGCGATGATCTCGGTATACTGTATCGATAAAAATCCGAATATTGACAAAAATGGCCCAAAGCGGTTCAAATTAGTTCCACTATGACGGATTGGAAATCGCTTCCCGCCTTTCTCGCCGTTGCCCGTGCCGGGTCGTTGCGCGGTGCGACCGCGCAAACAGAGGGCACTCACGCCACGATCCGCCGCCAAATCGAGGCGCTGGAGGCGCGCCTTGGTGCTCAGCTGTTCCGCCGTGGCGCGACTGGCCTGCACCTGACAGCGGCGGGCCGTGCGCTGTTGCCGCAGGCCCTCGAAGCCGAGGCGTCGCTACTGAAGGGCTTCAGCGCCGTCCAGGGGCTGGACCGCGAGGCTTCGGGGCGCATCCGTCTGTCCACCGATCCCATGACCGCGCATTTCCTGCTGGCCCCGGTGCTGGCCGAGTTCGCCGCCCTTCATCCCGACATCGACATCGACCTGAACCTGTCCTACGGAATCGACTCGATCGCGCGTCTGGAGACTGACGTGTCGATCCGTCACGTGCGCGCGGTGGACGAAGACGCCGTGGGGCGCAAGCTGTTTCCGCTGGCCATCGGCACCTATGCCGCGGCGGATTACCTGGACCGGATGTTGCCGCAAGCGGGCCCGGAGGGGCAGGGATTGACCTGGATCGGCTACGGCGAGGTCCCGGAGCTCCTCGACCACATCCACCGCTCGCCCTATCCCAGGGCGCGCATCCGCCACACGATCCCGGACCCCGCCATGCACCTGCAACTGGCGCGGGCAGGCGCGGGGATGACCATCCTGGCCGCCTGGGTGCAGGCGAGGTTTCCGGACTTGCAACGCGTTCCGGGCACCGCATTCGATACCAGCCGGGCGACGTGGGTGCTCTTGCATGGCGATCTGCAGCGGGTGCGCAGGGTCCGGCTGTTCGTCGATTACCTCTGCACGACGTTGAGCGAGCGGCGGGCGGAGTTCATCGGACGGTAGGCGCAGCACCGCCGGATGAGGACCGCGAGACCCGCCAGCGGGCAGGCGTCCGGGCGTCCGAGGACCCGCTTCAAGACGCGCTTCATCTGCTTTCTCCTAAGTTCCGGTCCTTCCGTGCGGCAATCATCACGCCCCCGACCGCCGGAAGCCACGCGATGGCACCGAGGCCGAACACCGTGCCGGCCGTGTCGCCAAGCGCCGGAACGATGGTTGCCAAGCCGGCAAGCCCGGTCAGCAGGCCCAGCGCCGCGATTGGCCGGGGAAGACTGGCCCCGATCAAACTGGCGACACTGACGCACCCTATCGACACACCGCCCGCGATCTCGTTGCCGCCGCCAAGGCCCAACTCAACGCTGTGCAGGACGCTCCAGAGATCGGCGGCGGCCTCAGGGTCGGTGCCGTAGACATGTGCTGCATGCTCCACCGCGACATTGGCGATCATGCCCGCCGCGAGCACCAGCGCGGCCCAGATCAGGCCGAATGCCCGGGTTGTCGCGGCCCAGCCCGGGGTGGTGCCGGACAGTCGCTGTGAAAGTGCCGTGACCAGCACGGCGAGCGCCGCCGCATTGACGATGTAAATCGCGGTATTCCACGCGACCAGGATGCCGGGGCTTGCGTCGATGAAGTCGACAACGGCGCGTGGGTCGATGTCGGTCGTGGCGTAACCCAACGGGGGCGAACAGCGTGACCAGCAGCGCGAAGCCGATCAGGTAGGTCGCGCCGCAGACGAGCGCCGACAGGCCGCCAGCGCGTTGAAGTGTCATGATGCTGTCCTTTCAGTCAGGAAGGCCGGGGCCTGTCTTCAGCGACAAGAGCGGTGAAATATGCTTCGAGATGCTTGCTGCCATGCGGCACCCCGACCATTTCCAGCCCCAGGGCTGTGAGGAAGAACTGTGCCGGCCCGGCGATCCGCTGCGGCGCGAGGGCGCGGCAGCAGGATCAGCGCGGCGCGGCGCAGCCAGTCGGGCAGGAGGGTGATCTTTGCCGGTTTGCCGAGAGCGGCGAAGGCCGCCCGAGCCAGATCCACCTGGCTGAACATGCCCGGTCCGCCACGTCCAGCCAGTGCCGGCCTTCCGCGATCGCATCCGCAATCGCCTCGGCCAGGTCCGCGCCGTGGATCGGGTTGATCCTGTTCGCGCCGGACCCGAACAGTCACACGCGCCCGGACCGCGCCATGGCGAGAAAATCGCCCATGTCAGAGAAATACCCCGAAGGTGCGATCACGGTGCCGGCGATGGGCGAAGCTTGCAGGGCATCGACGAAACCGGCCTTGGCGGCGACCAGCGGCACATGCCGCATGGCGTCGGCGTTCAGCACATGGACGTAGGCGAAACGTATGGCACCCGCGCGTTCGGCCTCGCGCAGAAGGTTGAGGTTGGCATGGTGGTCCACGTCGCGATAGCTCGGGCCGTCGGCCTGCCGGGTGATCCCGAGCGCCGAGGCGACAAGCTCCACCCCGTCCATGAGTCCGGTCAGGCGCCGGGTCGCAAGGTCGATTGGGGTAGTGTCGGCAACGGTGGAGAAAGGAGCAGACCCTGAATGGAGCTAACCTGGAAAGGCGGACTCCAAGGTGGGCAGGTCATCCGAGACTATCTCGCCAAAGATCGGGACAGTGCCGAGTGTCGCCGCGAAAAAGGCGAATTCGACGAAAAGACGACCGCCCCCCGGAAACAAGCGAGGCGCGCGATGGCGCGCCTCGTTGCAATCTCCGGAAACAGTCGTGGATCAGTTCAGCGCCTTGTCGGTGACCGCGTGCGTAAAGGCGTTGTCGCCCGGGTGTTCGGTGATAACCGGGTCCGATCCGCCCGACAGCAGCGACTCGACGGTGCGCTCGAAGTCGGCCGGGTCGAGAGCCCCGTTCGATCCCGCGGTCAGCTTGGCGATCTCGCCCATCATGCGTGTCTGGTGCTTTTCCGTCTGGGCACCGGTCGCATCGTTCTCAAGCACGATCATCGCCGCTTCCTCCGGGTACTCCTCGGCCCATTTCCAGCCCTTCATCGAGGCTCTCACGAAGCGTGCCAGCTTGTCCACCTCCTCGGGGTCGTCGAGCATGTCCTCGCGAACGTAAAGCCCGTCCTCGAGGGTCGCCACACCCTGGTCCTCGTACTTGAAGGTGATCAGTTCCTCGGGCCTGATGCCCGCGTCGATCACCTGCCAGTACTCGTTGTAGGTCATGGTCGAGATGCAGTCCGCCTGCCCCTGGAGCAGGGGGTCGACGTTGAAGCCCTGCTTGAGCACCTCGACACCGTCCTCGCCGCCATCCGTGGGGATGCCCAGCTGGCTCATCCAGCTCAGGAAGGGGAACTCGTTGCCGAAGAACCAGACGCCTAGCGTGCGACCGCGGAAATCCTCGGGCTCCTCGATCCCGGTGCTCTTGAGGCAGGTCAGCATCATGCCCGAACTCTTGAAGGGCTGGGCGATGTTGACGAGCGGCAGACCCTTTTCGCGGGCCGCAAGGGCGGCGGGCATCCACTCCACCGTGACGTCGGCACCACCGCCGGCGATCACCTGCGTGGGCGCGATGTCGGGGCCGCCCGGCTTGATCGTGACATCGAGGTCTTCCTCGTCATAGAAACCCTTGTCCTCGGCCACGTAGTAGCCGGCGAACTGGGCCTGGGTGACCCATTTGAGCTGTAGTGTCAGCTCGTCCGCCGCCTGTGCCGCGCCGGCCCAGGTTCCCAGAGCCGCAAGCCCGATCGTGCGTATCATCCGTGTCATGTTCATACTCCCTTGTTGAACGGTTTGCCTTATTGTTGTTTTAAGTTTTTCTTATGCCCGGCCTCGTTGTGATGGGTGCCAGAATGTGACCGCCTTCTCGAGAAGCGCAACTCCGCCATAAAAGCCGGAGCCGACGATTGCCGCCACGACGATCTCGGCCCAGACGAGGTCGAGCGCCAGTTGCCCCACCGAGGTGGAGATGCGAAACCCCATGCCCTTGATCGGCGAGCCGAAGAATTCAGCCACGATAGCCCCGATCAGGGCCAGCGTGGTGCAGATCTTCAGCCCGTTGAAGACGAAGGGCATCGCCGCCGGAAGCCGCAGCTTCAGCAGAGTCTTCCAGTACCCGGCGGCGTAGGTGCGCATCAGGTCACGCTGCATGGCATCGGTGGCCCGCAGGCCGGCCACGGTGTTCACCAGCATCGGAAAGAAAACCATGACCACGACAACCGCCGCCTTGGACTGCCAGTCGAAACCGAACCACATCACCATGATTGGCGCGATGCCGATGATCGGCAGCGCCGCCACAAAATTTCCCACCGGCAGCAGGCCGCGCGTTAGGAACGGCGAGCGGTCGATGGCGATGGCCACGAGCACCCCCGCGACGCAACCCATGACGTAGCCCGTCAGGGCCCCCTTGACGACGGTCTGCACGAAATCGATCCAGAGCGTGTCGAGGCTGACGGCGAAGCGCGCGGCAATGGCGGTTGGCGGCGGCAGGATCACCGGGCTGACCTCGAGGCCGCGCACGACCAGTTCCCACATGATCACAATGGTGGCACCGAAGAGACACGGCACCACCCAACGCGCCGCCGGTGCGTCGTTGCGGGCAAGCCGAACATTGAGCCACCATGCGCCGACCCAGACGGCGAGAGCGAGCACCACCATCATCATCGCGCCACCCCCATCCTGCGATCTGCCGCGCGCTGGATCGCGCCGACCGCGAGGATCAGCCCCCCGGCCAGCAGCGCCGCCGCCATAAGTGCGGCCCACATGATGAGCGGCTGGCCGAACTGGCTGCCGATCAGCATCCGCGCGCCCAGCCCCTCGACCGCTCCGGTGGGCAACTCGCCCACGATCGCGCCGATGAGGCTGGCCGCGATCGCCACCTTGAGAGAGGCGAAGAAGTAGGGCAGCGATGCCGGGAGGCGCAGCTTCCAGAAGACATGCGTGCGGCTGGCCCCGTAGGTCTTGAGCAGGTCGAGCTCCATCGCACCGGGCGAGCGCAGCCCCGACACCATGCTGACCAGGACCGGAAAGAACGAGAGATAGGCCGAGATGATCGCCTTGGGCACAAGCCGGTCCTCGATGCCCACGGCACCTGACAGGACCACGATCATCGGCGCGAGCGCCACGATCGGGATCGTCTGGCTGATCACCGCCCAGGGCATCACCGACATGTCCATGGCGCGGCTGTGGACGATGGCGATCGCCAGCCCGACACCGGCGAAGATGCCCAGCCCGAAGCCCCAGAGGGTCGCTTCGAGGGTAACCATCCCGTGATATACGAGGCTGCGCTTCGAGGTCACCTTCTGGCCGAAAACGCCGTCCCACAAGGCTTGAGCCACCTGGTGCGGTGCCGCGACCACGGGCCGGTCCTGGTTCATCGTGTCCGCGAGGATCTCGCCGAAGCTCAGCTCGCGGCCGAGGCGTTCGGCCTGGTCGAGGGTCCAGGTGGCATTCATCCAGGCCGCCGCGAGGTACCAGATCACGAAGACCGCGGCGACGACGGTGAGAACGGGCAGGGCGTTGCGCATCACATCGCCCCCGAGATCGCCGTTCGGGAAACAGCCGGCAGGTGCCCCCGGTTTCCGGGGCTGTGCCCGGGCGTTGCATGACCGTTGCAGGCAACCGATGCTGTCCCGGCGCTGCGGCAAGTGCCGGAGAACCGACGACCGGACCCGGCGAACGCCCCCCCTCCGGTCGAGAGGGCGGGGGCATTCGCAGCAGGCGAGCGTGTGTTACGCATCATCTTCGTGCCCCGCGTGCAGACCCTCGCGAACGCGATGGGCGACCTCCAGGAATTCCGGCGTGTCGCGGATATCGAGCGGGCGCTCCTTCGGCAGGGGGCTCTCGATCAGGTCGGAAATCCGGCCCGGACGCGGGCTCATCACGACGATGCGCGTGGACAGGTAGACGGCCTCGGGGATCGAGTGGGTGACGAAGCATATGGTCTTGTCGGTACGATCCCACAGTTCGAGGAGCTGCTCGTTGAGGTGATCGCGGACGATCTCGTCGAGAGCGCCGAAGGGCTCGTCCATGAGCAGGATGTCGGCGTCGAAGGCCAGTGCGCGGGCAATCGAGGCGCGCTGCTGCATGCCGCCCGAAAGCTGCCACGGAAACTTCTTCTCGAATCCGGACAGGTCGACCAGTTCGAGGACCGACTGCACGCGGCGGCCTTGTTCGGCCCGGTCATAGCCCATGATCTCCAGCGGCAGGCGGACATTGCCGCCGATTGTGCGCCAGGGATAGAGTCCCGCCGCCTGGAACACGTAGCCATAGGCGCGGGCGCGGCGGGCCTCCTCGGCGCTGACGCCGTTGACGGTGATGCTGCCCTCGGTGGGATGTTCAAGATCGGCCATGCAGCGCAGCAGGGTGGTCTTGCCGCAGCCCGAGGGGCCGATGAAAGACACGAAATCCCCCTTTTGCACCTCCAGGTTCACGTCCTTGAGGGCATGCACGGGGCCGTCACTTGTCTGGAATGTCAGCGACAGGTCCCGCGCGCTGATCACTTTTTCGGTTGTCACTCCGTGTCCCCCGCTTGCACGGGGCATTGCCCCCCGCTGGCCTTGGTCTGTCAAGATGCCGTTCCCGCAGCGCGGCGGAAAAGGCGGGATTCCTCAAATTCCTGCCGGAATATTCATCGGGTCGCGTTCGATCATCTTGGGTGAGGTCAGGGCCTTCCACTTGCTCAGCGCGGTATGAGCCGAGGGGAAGGCAGGCCGCGGCACGAAGCGTCCGCGGCCGGGCTGCGGCTGGCTGTTCTGGCCCCAGGCCCAGATCACTTCGCCCCGGCTGATCGTGTAGCGCGCCTGCGCGCTGACCTCGAAGCCTTCGAACACGTTGTAATCGAGGATCGAATGATGGTTGGAGGCCGAGATCGTCTTGGAAATCTTCGGGTCCCAAACCACGATATCGGCATCCGCGCCTTCGACCAACGCGCCCTTTTTCGGATAGATATTGAGAATCTTGGCCACGTTGGTCGAGGTCACGGCCACGAACTCGTTGGGGGTCAGCCGTCCGGTCTCGACCCCGTGGGTCCACAGTACCGCCAGTCGTTCCTCCAATCCGTTCGAACCATTGGGAATCTTCGTGAAATCGCCAACGCCCATGCGTTTCTGCTCGGTCGAGAAGGCGGCGTGGTCGGTCGCGACCACTTGCAGGCTGCCGGCCTGAAGTCCGGCCCACAGCCCGTCTTGATGATCCTTGGACCGGAAAGGCGGGCTCATGACGCGCCGCGCCGCGTGGTCCCAGTCCTTGTTGAAGTACTCGCTTTCATCCAGGGTGAGGAACTGCGCCAGCGGTTCGCCGTAAACGCGCATGCCCTTTTGCCGCGCACGGCGGATCGCCTCGTGTGCCTGTTCGCAACTGACATGCACGATATAGAGCGGCACGCCTGCCGCGTCGGCGATCATGATCGCCCGGTTGGCGGCCTCGCCCTCCACCTCGGGCGGTCGCGAGTAGGCGTGCCCTTCCGGCCCGGTGATGCCCTGCTCCAGCATCTGCTGCTGCAGGTCGGCCACGATGTCGCCGTTCTCGGCATGGACCATCGGCAGCGCGCCCAACTCCTTGCAGCGTTTGAACGAGGCGAACATCTCGTCGTCCTCGATCATCAGCGCGCCCTTGTAAGCCATGAAATGCTTGAAACTGTTGACGCCCATCTCGACGGCGTCCTTCATCTCGTTGAAGATGCTTTCGTTCCAGCCGGTGACGGCCATGTGATAGCCGATATCGGTGCATATCTGCGGGGCCGACTTGCGGTGCCATTCGTTGATCGCGTTCTTGATCGACCCGTCCGCGCCGGGCAGGCAGAAATCCACCAGCATGGTGGTGCCGCCGCAAGCCGCGGCCCAGGTGCCGGTCTCGAAGGTCTCGGCGGCGGTGGTGCCCATGAAGGGCATCTCCATATGCGTGTGCGGATCGATGCCGCCGGGGATGACATAGGCCCCCTCGGCGTCGATATACTCATCACCTTTCAGGTTCTCGCCGATCTGCTTGATCGTTTCCCCCTCGATCAGAACATCGGCTTTCCAGGTGCGGTCTGCGGTGCAGACGGTGCCGTTCTTGATGACTTTGGTGGTCATTTATCCATAACTCCCTCTATTCACCCGTCCCGGCCTTGAGCCGGGACCTCTGCGCGGCTCATTCGGGGATTTGGGCGGTTACATCGTGCCAGTTCGGATTGTGTTCGGTGATCAGGGCGAGCTTCCAGTCGCGTTTCCAGCGCTTGATGGATCGTTCGCGGCGCAGGGACGTTTCGAAATCCTCGTGTGCCTCGAACCAAACAAGACGGCGGATGTTGTATTTCGCCGTATGTCCAGACACTGCGGCTCGATGCGCCTCGATCCGGTTGCGCAAATCGCGGGAGCGCCCGATATACAAGGCTCCATCCGGGCGGGACGCCATGATGTATACGAAATGCACCATGTTTCGGTTTTGCGGAAAAATGGTTAGCAAAACGTGACTCCCGCCCCGGACCTGATCCGGGGTCTCTGCCCGAATTGGCCGCGAGGTCCCGGGTCAAGCCCGGGACGGGTATGCCTGCGCGCACCCTCACCCCACCACCTCCGCCGTTTCCACCACCGCGTGCATCAGCACATCCGCGCCTGCCGTGGCCCAGTCCTTCGATATCTCCTCGGCCTCGTTGTGGCTCAGCCCGTCCACGCAGGGGCACATCACCATCGCCGTGGGGGCGACGCGGTTGATCCAGCAGGCGTCGTGCCCCGCGCCCGAGATCAGGTTCATGTGCGAGTAGCCCAGCCTTTGGGCGGCATTGCGCACCGCGGTGACACAGCCCGCGTCGAATTCCACCGGATCGAACCCGCCGACCTTCTCGAATTCGACCGACAGACCCATCGCGTCGCAGATCGCCTGCGCCTCCTTGCGCAGGCGGTTTTCCATGTCGGTAATCACGTCGAGGTCGGGCGAGCGGAAATCGACCGTGAACACGGCCTTGCCGGGGATCACGTTGCGCGAATTGGGGTAGATGTCGATATGGCCCGCCGCGCCCACGGCGTCCGGCGCGTGGGAAAGCGCGATCTCCTCGACCTTTTCCAGCACCCGCGCCATGGCGAGGCCCGCGTTCTTGCGCATGGGCATCGGCGTTGATCCGGTGTGGCTTTCCTTGCCGGTGATGGTCACCTGCGTCCAGCTCAGCCCCTGCCCGTGGGTGACGACGCCCACATCCTTGCCCTCGGCCTCGAGGATCGGGCCCTGCTCGATATGCAGCTCGAAAAACGCGTGCATCTTGCGCGCGCCCACCGGTTCGTCGCCTCGCCAGCCGATGCGCTTCAACTCGTCGCCGAATGTCTTGCCCTCGGCATCCTCGCGCCCGTATGCCCAGGTTTCCTCATGCACACCGGCAAACACGCCCGAAGCCAGCATCGCGGGGGCAAAGCGGGTGCCCTCCTCGTTGGTCCAGTTGGTAACGACGATGGGGTGTTTGGTCTTGATATCCAGATCATTGAGGGTGCGGATGATCTCCAATCCGCCCAGCACCCCGAGCACGCCGTCATATTTGCCACCCGTGGGCTGAGTATCGAGGTGCGAGCCCACATAGACCGGCAGCGCATCCGGGTCGGTGCCCTCGCGCCGGGCGAACATGTTGCCCATGGTATCAAGGCCCATGCTGCACCCAGCCGCCGCGCACCACTTCTGAAACAGCGTGCGGCCTTCGGCATCCTCATCGGTCACGGTCTGACGGTTGTTGCCGCCCGCCACGCCGGGTCCGATCCGGGCCATCTCCATGAGACTGTCCCAGAGGCGGTCGGCATTGATCTTGAGGTTCTCGCCGGGTGCGGCCATGGCATGTCTCCCTGCAGTATCGGACCGGGGCCGTCTTCGGCCTCTTGACAAGCGGTCTCATCCTGACCGTATGGTCAGGAAAAGAGCATCACAGCTTGACCAACTGGTCAAGAAATTTCTGGACCCGCATTCCGATGACCCAGGCCTCGCGCCCGCTGAGCAAAAAGGAGATCCGCCAGGAAAACGAGCGGCTCATTCTTGATGCAGCCGAGAAAGTCTTTGCTGAGGCTGGCTTTGGCGGCGCGACGATGCAGCTCATCGCGGATCTGGCGGGGCTGCCCAAAGCCAATCTGCATTATTATTTTCCGACCAAGGAATCGCTCTATCGCCAGGTCGTCCAGACCATATTCGAGGACTGGCTGAAGGCCGCGGACGTGTTCGATGCAGCCCCCGGCCCGGTCGAGGGGCTTGGTGCCTATATCGACGCCAAGATGGAGATCAGCCGCCGCCACCCGGCCGGCTCGAAGGTCTGGGCGTCGGAGGTGATGCACCGCGCTCCGGTAATCCAGGATTATCTCGAGACCACCCTCGTGGAATGGACCGAGGACCGGATGCGCGTCATCCAGCGCTGGATCGACGCCGGCCAGATGGACCCGATCGATCCGCGCCACCTTCTCTACATGCTCTGGGCCACGACCCAGCACTACGCGGATTTCGGCCACCAGATCGAGACCCTGAACGGGGGGCGGCCCTTTTCGGACGCGCAATGGGACGAGGCCAAGGCCACGGTCAAGGCCGTTATCCTCAAGGGGATCGGCGCGACAACCGTATCCTGAGCGTTTTGCGGCCTCTTTCCCCGTACCGGAAAATGCCGCACTCTGAGGCGATCGAACGGGCAGGGGGCCGCATGAACGAGGCAAAGACCGCCAAGAAGCCGACGCGGACCCAAGTGCGCAACCGCAAGCGCATCCTCGATGCGGCGCTCGAGGTCTTTTCGCAGCATGGGTATCGCGGCGCGACGCTGGATCAGATCTCGGCCGAGGCGGGCCTGTCGAAGCCCAACATCCTCTATTATTTCGGCGGCAAGGAAGACATCCACGTCACGTTGCTCAATCAGCTGATGGATGCCTGGCTGGCCCCGTTGCGCGAGATCGACCCGAACAGCGTTCCGCTGGACGAGATCCTGCGCTACGTGCAGCGCAAGCTGGAGATGAGCCGCGAGTTCCCTCGTGAAAGCCGGCTGTTCGCAAACGAGGTGTTACAGGGGGCCCCGCGTATGGGGCCGCATCTGGACACCGGGCTCAAGGCGCTGGTGGACGATGCCGCCGCAGTGATCGACGGCTGGATCGCCGAGGGACGGCTGGCCCCGGTCGATCCGCGTCACCTGCTCTTCTCGATCTGGGCCACGACACAGCATTACGCCGATTTCGATGCACAGGTTCAGGTGCTTATGGAGGGGCGCGACATTCACAAGGGCGCGTCGGAGTTCCTCGATACGCTGTACAGGCGGCTTCTCACGCCGTAAATCGCCAGGACCGGGCGCGGTGTTTCGAGCCCATCGAAACGGGCGGTCATTGCCTCGACCTGATCGTTCCGGGAACAGATAAGTCCAAGACTTATCTGAAAAAATTACTCCGCTGCACATTTCACCGGGTTGTTCGGATGGGTGGTCCAGTTGGCATAGTCGTCCGAAACCGTCTGGCCGGTACGCGGATCGACCTCGCCGGCGGCCAGGCGTTCCATCGTGATGCAGCCGTCTACCGGGCAGACGTTCACGCACAGATTGCAGGCAACGCATTCGGCATCGATGACCTCGAACACGCGGTCCTCGGACATCGAGATTGCCTGATGGCTGGTATCCTCGCACGCGGCATAGCAGCGCCCGCACTTGATGCAGCTGTCCTGGTCGATGCGCGCCTTGGTCACGTAGTTCAGGTTGAGGTCCTGCCAGTTAACCACGTTGGGCACCGCACGCCCCACCAGATCGCCTGTCGAAGCAAAGCCCTTCTCGTCCATGTACTGCGACAGGCCGGAGATCATCTCCTGCACGACCTTGAACCCATAGGTCATCGCGGCGGTGCATACCTGCACGTTGCCTGCCCCGAGCGCCATGAACTCGGCCGCGTCGCGCCATGTGGTCACGCCACCGATCCCCGAGATCGGCAGCCCTGCCAACGCCGGATCACGGGCGATTTCGGCTACCATGTTGAGCGCGATCGGCTTCACCGCCGGGCCGCAATAGCCGCCATGCGCGCCTTGCCCGTCGATCATGGGTTCGGGCGAGAACAGGTCCAGATCGACAGAGGTGATCGAGTTGATCGTGTTGATCAGGCTCACCGCATCCGCCCCGCCATCCCTGGCGGCCTGCGCGGGCTTGCGGATGTCGGCGATGTTGGGCGTCAGTTTCACGATCACCGGCAGGTCCGAGTGCTTCTTGCACCATTCGGTGACCATCTGCACATACTCCGGCACCTGACCCACGGCGCTGCCCATGCCGCGTTCACTCATCCCGTGCGGGCAGCCGAAGTTCAGTTCCACCCCGTCGCAGCCGGTCTCGATCACCCGCTCCAGGATCGACTTCCAGCTGTCCTCGTCCACCGGAACCATCAGGCTTGCGACCAGCGCGCGGTCGGGGTAATCCCGCTTCACGCGCGTCATCTCGTCAAGGTTGGTCTGAAGCGGCCGGTCGGTGATAAGCTCGATATTGTTCAAACCCAGCAGCCGCCGATCCGCTCCCCAGATCGCGCCATAGCGCGGCCCGTTGACGTTGACGATGGGCGGTCCGTCCTCGGCTAGTGTCTTCCAGACGACACCGCCCCAGCCCGCCTCGAAGGCGCGCCGCACGTTGTATTCCTTGTCCGTGGGTGGCGCCGAAGCCAGCCAGAACGGGTTGGGCGATTTTATTCCGATGAAGTTCGACTCGAGATTGGCCATGTCGCTGATCTCCCTGTTGTCTCGTCGTCTCAGCCCATCAGGCTGGCATGAATGTCTTCGGCGGCATCGCGGCCCTCGGCCACGGCCGTCACGGTCAGGTCGTCGCCGCCCGCGGCACAATCGCCGCCCGCCCAGACACCGTCGAGGCTGGTCCGCCCTGCGCCGGTGACCTTGATCTTGCGGCCTGCCAGATCGGGCAGGTCGCTGCCGACCAGCGTCTGGCCGATCGCCTTGAAAACCTGATCGGCCGACAGCCGGAAAGTCTCACCCGTGGGGGAAAGATCGTCATCGGTGTATTCGAACTCGACCTCGCGTACCGCGCCGTTGCCGTGGATTGCGACCGGCTGCGCGTTGGTGATGATCCGCACGCCCCTGGACGCCGCCAGATCCTGTTCGTATGCGCTGGCGTTCATCCGGTCGCGCCCGCGGCGATAGACCAGGCTCACGTTCAGCGCACCCAGCAGCCTGGCCTGCACGGCGGCGTCCACAGCCGTCATGCCGCCGCCGATGACCACCACGTCGCGCCCCACCGGAAGCGCCGCCAGATCGCCGGCCTGGCGCAGACCGGCGATGAAACCGACTGCGTTCTCGATCCCGTCCTTGTCTTCGGCCTCAAGGCCAAGCGCGTTGACGCCGCCCAGCCCGATCCCCAGGAAGACCGCGTCGTGATCGGTGTTCAACTGATCCAGCGTGAAGTCCCGGCCCAGCCGCTTTCCGGTCTCGACCGTGATGCCGCCGATTTTCAGAAGCCAATCGACCTCGCGTTCGGCGAAGCTGTCCACCGTTTTGTAGGCGGCGATGCCGTATTCGTTCAGGCCGCCGGGCTTGTCGCGCCCATCGAAGACCGTCACGTCATGCCCCTTCATTGCCAGACGGTGCGCGCAGGCCAGCCCCGCAGGCCCCGCGCCCACCACGGCGATGCGCTTGCCCGTCGCGCCTGCGCGGGTGAAGGGATGCACCCCCGCCTCCATCAGCGTATCCGTCGCATAGCGCTGCAACTGCCCGATCAAAACGGGCTTGCCTTCGGCCACTTCGCGAACGCAGGCCTGTTCGCACAACGTTTCCGTTGGGCAGACGCGGGCGCACATGCCGCCCAGGATGTTCTGTTCCAGTATCGTTTCGGCCGCCGCTTCTGGCGTGCCGGTCGCAATCTGCCGGATGAACAGCGGAATGTCGATATCGGTCGGACAGGCGGTGATGCAGGGCGCCTCATGGCAGAAATAGCAGCGGTCCGCCGCAACCAGCGCCTCGTGATCGTCCAAACGGGGATGCAGGTCGTCGAAATTTTCGGCATAGGCCGCTTGGTCCAGCCGTCCGGCCACGATGCCCGGGGTCAGCGAATTGTCACGCAAGGGAACCTCCAACTGTTGGATCTTTATTTCTTCCCAGTATTCCACGATTCCTTTTTTTATCAAATGGTAAAAATTGAGCGCGAAAGCGAATGGATTCACAGGTACTTGGCCTCGGAAGCCTGGAGATGCCGGGTCGATTCACCGCGATTTCTCGCCCCCTGCGGCCTACGTGGTGCTCAGCGTGTCATCAGAGATGCCGATGAAGGTCTTCTGAGAGCGACCGCACGCAAGGTGCCCGATGGCAGGTGGCCGCGAACGGGCAATCCATAATCGCGAGTACTGGAGAGCTTGGTATGCGCCGGGCAACCTGATACGCCAGCAAGCTTTACCGGAACGTGCTGAGTTCCGATGATCCGACGTCCTTGAAAGATGGAACACCGAGTTGCCCAAGGGCGCGGATCAGTTCCAGATGCAAGATGTCACAGGCGCGCTCGGCCCCGGCCTGACCTCCGGCACCCACGCCATATGCGAAGGCCCGGCCGGCAAAAGCGAAATCCGCGCAGAGCGCCTTTGCCCGCAAGATATCCGCCCCGCGGCGAATGCCGCTGTCCAGAAGGAGTGTCACGCGCGCCCCAACGGCGTCCACGATGGCCGGGAGCGCTTCGATGGCGGGCGGGCCGAAGGCAACCTGCCGACCGCCATGGTTCGAGACAACGATGCCGTCACAGCCCAGTTCCGCGCATGTCGCCGCATCCTGCGGATGCAGGATGCCCTTGACCAAAAGCGTGCCTTTCCAACGCGCACGCAGGCGTTTCAGCGCGTCCCATGTGAAGCCCGGTGTGATCAGGGTTTTCTGGACGTCCGCGTAGGACGTCGCGCTTTGCAAAAGGTCCGCGTAATTGGCAATGTCCGGCTTGCCATGCTTCAGCGTTTCCAGCGACCAGCGTGGATTGGCGATCAGCCCGGCGATGACCCCGGGCGTGATCCTGAACGGCACGGCGAGCTGATTGCGGATGTCGCGGTCGCGCTTGCCTGCTGCGGGAACATCGACCGTGACCATGAGTGTGGTGTAGCCCGCCGCCTCGGCGCGCGCGATCAGGCCCTCGGTCACATCCGCATCGCTTGAAACATAGAGCTGGAACCAGCCGTTACCATCTGCCGCCTCTGCCAGCGCCTCGAGCGTGGTGGAGGCGGCGGAGCTTGCGACATAGGGGATGTTGCGCCGCTTGCAGAGCCTCGCCAGCGTCAGGTCCGCATCCGGCCAGAAGGCATTGAGCATCCCGATGGGGGCCATGCCGAACGGCGCGTCATAGGTCTGACCGAACAGGGTGGCGTGGGTGTCGATGTCAGAGACATCCACCATGTAGCGCGGCGTCAGTTCCAACGCCTCGAACGCTTCGGTATTGCGGCGTAGGTTGCGCTCGTTCTCGGCACCGCCATC
>Ga0209943_1001314_pt1 | contig 15505 bp, 12 predicted proteins | sample SalPonR1_B_D2_MG_FD_185698 | JGI IMG/M metagenome (GOLD analysis project Ga0209943, IMG submission 185698) | Salt pond soil microbial communities from South San Francisco under conditions of wetland restoration - Salt Pond MetaG R1_B_D2_MG... ... | reverse complement strand
TTCACCCTGGTTCCGTCCTTTGTGGGACCTGTGGCATCCTGGTGGTTTGACCTGTAGGCAGTGAAGACCTTCCTTGTCCCATCGTCCATCCGTACGGGTATGGTGAACTCGGTGAACCTCATTGGTTTGCTGAGTCTTTCCAGGATATCCGGTTTCATGTTCATTACCTTTGCCGCCTTTTCAAGGTTGAAAAGTGCTTCTTCCCAAACGTTGCTCATCTGGATCACTCCTGTTTTTGCTGGGTATTATTACTGTCTAATCCGTGACAGGGATGCTGAGGTCAGAAGGCCCCTGTTCGGACATTTTCAGTTCTGGTGTCCTTCTTTCCATGATCTCCTGAAGTATGGATGCGATCTTGACCTTCTGCCTGATAAACTCATCATGCCAGCTTTCGGTTACCCATGGTTTGTATATATCCGCTTCGGATGTACCGGGCTCGATCTTGAAGTATACTGGAGCAGCGGTTCTTACGATCTCAGGTACCTCGTAGGCCCTGAACATTCCTCCGAAGGAATCTACTATGATCATATATACATCGAGGGGTATATCTACGGCTTTTCGGATACTTGAAAGAATGGGCAGAGAGACGTCCGAGAGGGGGTTCATGGAGTCAGCACCCAGACTCTCCAGAAGTTTTGCTCCTGCTGGACTGCACTGACCGCCGAAAACTGACCATTTGAAAACTGTCTCTGGAGGAATGAATCCTTCCTCCCGCATTTTGTTGACGATAGTCAGTGCCCCCTCGTCATAGACAAGAAATCCTCTTATTCCTGCTTCCAGATTACGCATCATGTCCTCGAGCCAGTAGGCCATGTTGTCAGAGCCCCTGTGTCTGGGGCCCTGGACCATGCCTTCAGGGTAACCCAGTTCTTTTGAACCTGTATCCCAGGCTTTTCGGTGTCCCATGGTCATAATAATCTCTATCTGCTCATCCCTGGCGAGTCTGGCCATGTCCTTCAGTTCCTGGAAATCACAGAAGGTGGACCCTCCAACTGTGCAGATCGCCCTGTGAATATTCAGTTTTCTCTTTTTTGCCTCGTCTATCATGGCTACCAGTGTACTGTAGCGTTCCACACCTGCAATCTCTATTCTGTAATGGCATCCGTCGGGAAAGCTCTTTTTCGAGTCCGGAAGATCCCAGCCATCCCTTCCCGGAATATCCATTTTTTCCATAAACCTGCCTATCTCTGTGAAATGCTTCGCCTTGAACATTTTTTATAAACCTCCCTTTTGTTATTTACTTATGTAATTTAATATGCCCTGGTTCATCTCTCTGACGCTTTTTTGTCAAGAAAGGCCAAAGCTGTTCTTACGTGCATTTTTACACCTGTCGCAAGTGAATCTTCGTCTATGTTGAAATGTGGGTGATGATGTGAAATATCTGTCCCTTTTTCTCTGTTCCCTGTTCCTACAAAGTAAAAGGCACTGTCTATTCTTCTGCTGAACTCTGCAAAGTCCTCTCCGACCATCATCCGCATGTTTCCAGAGATATTTTCTCTACCCACGGTATTTTCTGCCTGGGCGAGAACGAGTTCTGTTAACTCGGGATGGTTGGACAGGAGCCTGTTGCCTGTTACTATTTTCAAGTCGTGATCTGTTCCGGTCATGGAGCAGATATGAGATACTGTCTCTTCAAATCTTCTGTGGAGGAATTCTTCCCTGTCGTGAAGGAACCTTATTGATCCCATGAGTTCTACTTCTGACGGTACTACAGTTGGTGCACTTCCTCCATGTATCCCTGTGAACATGATCACCGTAGGTTCCTCCAGGGCGTCAAGCTCACGAGTCTGGAGGTGCTGCATATCTTCAACTATTTTCGCGGCAGTGTCCACGGGGTCAACGGCCTTGTGGGGGATACCTGCATGTCCACCTTTTCCCTTGACAGTGATGTAGAAATAGTGACTTGCTGCCATTATGGGTCCTGCATTGATCCCTATTGTTCCTGTGGGAAGGGGAGACCAGAGATGAATTCCCAGGGCCCCGTCGGGAAGCCCGTCCTCGAATAGTCCATCTTCGATCATCTTCTCCGCTCCAGCTTCTTCTTCATTTGGCTGAAAGACGAACTGAATGCTTCCCTTTATTCTGTCGGTATGGGATGAAAGGATCTTTGCTGCTACAAGAAGCATGGCCATATGGCCGTCATGGCCGCAGGCATGCATGACCCCCTCATTTTCCGAGGCAAAGTCAAGGCCGGTTTCCTCCCTCACTGGAAGGGCATCCATATCGGATCTCAGAAGGACCCTTGCTCCTTCTTCATGTCCTTTTAGGAGGGCTGAGACTCCTGTTCCCGCGATATTTTTTCGAACCTCCATTCCCAGAGATTCCAGATAGTCCGCTATTATCCCAGAGGTACGGAATTCTTTGAAGCCGATCTCAGGATGACTGTGAAAATTTCTCCGTAGCTCAATAAGCTCACTGGAAAAAGCTTTAACTTCTTCATCGATGTTCAAAGATCGCTCCCTCCTTGCATCGTAATATTTAAAAAATTCAAATGTCGACAATCAGACAATATCACAATAAATGGGACAGGTAAATATTCATATGGAAAAACTTTTAAAAGAATAAAAGAGATGTTATGGGAGCTGAATTGTGATATTCTTTTTGACAATGATAAGATAGTTATCTAAATAGAGGTGAGGAATTTGAAAAATATCAGCAAATTCAGGATGTTTTCATTTCTTGCTGTCCTTTTGTTAACTATGGGGGCAGTAACTGATGCGAGGGCAGAGAGCCTTATGTTCCGGGTTAACAGTTTCCAGACGGGGACTTACGACGAAAGCGTTGTTTCCGATGATGTAGAAGTGCTTTGGACATACGAGGCGGAGGCAGAAGTCTCTGGATCTCCTGCCTGGTCGGAGGGGAAGATATATTTCGGTGATTCCATGGGTTTCGTTTACTGCCTTGATGCATCTACCGGCGAGAGGATATGGGACAATAATACGGGAAACACGGTTTACGGAGCACCTGCCATAAGGGATGGAAAGCTTTACGTGGGAAATACCGGAGGAAGGTTTGTCTGCATGGATCTGACCACTGGAGAAGATATATGGTATTACGAGGCCGGCAGTTCTTCAAATCCGGGGGCTATCCACTCTTCTCCGGCCCTTTGTAAAGAAAACGTTTTTTTTACAAGTGCCGATGGGAAACTCTACGCCCTTGATGCAAACACAGGAAAATTAGCCTGGTCCTTTGATACAGGTCGGGAAGTCAGGTGTTCTCCCATAGTCCACGACGGACTGGTCTACTTTGGAGATCATACCTGGAAATTCCATGCCCTGGACGCGAAGACCGGGAAAAAGGTCTGGGGTGGGGGAGCAGGTGGACCAATTGATGCTTCGCCTTCAATTTACGGGGGAAATATTTTCTTTGGCGGCTGGGACGGTACGGTTTACTCAACGGAGATCAAGGGAGTTATTCCTTCCTGGCGTTTTAAGACAGGATCGGAAATAACTACCTCTCCAGCTGCTTCAAAGGGGAGGATCTTTGTAGGTACAGTATCCGGAGAGTTTCTCTGTCTTGACGTGGGAAATGGAGAAAAGATATGGAGTTTTCATGCAGAAGGAGGTATCCAGGCATCTCCAGTAGTAACGGGAGATCTTGTCCTTCTTGCATCAACAAATGGTACCATCTACGGGATAGACATTAACAAGGGATCTGAAATATGGTCAATTGAGACAGGCCGGGAGATCCTGTCTTCCCCTGTGGTAGTTTCCGGAACAGTTTATTTTGGCAGTATGGACGGAAGGTTTTACGCTGTGAGGTAGTTTATTATGAAAAGCAGGCGAAACAGGACAATTTGATTACCTGTTTCGCCTCCTGCTATCTCTATCCGAGAACTTCCCTGGCCTTTGCCATGAAGCCCATATACGGATCCATAACATCGTTGTGCATTGGACAGTGGACAAAATGGTAGGCACTGAGATCGAGAACGTTTTCCCTTCGAGTTACTATATCTATGAACCTCTCAACCAGGAAAAGGGGAGATTCTTCCTCAAGGACTATCTGAAATCCTATGATCTGTCCCCTGCTGAAAAGTTCCGAGTCCTCGGAAGCTACGGTAACCTTCCAGGTACCTTCTCTCATGGCAGGCATCTCTGATCCGCGGGTTACATAAGGCAGAGAGATCCCCTTAACCTTGTATCCGGCCTTTGTTGCCATTTCCTCGGACCAGCCAACGGAGCCGAAACTCAGACCGTAAAACTGTGTAAGTCCCCATACAGTTACCGGAGGAAAGGGCCTTTCCATACCTGCGATGTTCATTACGGCGAACATGGCCTGCCTCATGGCGAGGGTCCCGATAAGGGGAAGTATGGGCTGTCCGGTAGGAGCATCTTTAACCTGGGCAGCATCTCCGAGAGCAAATATGTCAGGACAGGAGGTCCTCAGAAATTCGTCGGTTACTATTCCTTTTTCTGTCTTGAGACCGGACTTTGCTGCAAGATCCGTATTTGGTCTTACGCCAGTTGCAAAGACTATGCCGTCAGCTTCTATAACCTTTCCGTCAGAGGTCTGAACTCCATTATTAAGTACCTTCGTAACCTGGGTGTTCTCCAGTAGTTTAATGTTCTTCTCGAATATTTTTTTTCTTACCCTGTTGGACATTTCGTCGTCAAGGAAGGGAACAGGGTGGGGAAGGGCCTCAATAAGAGTTATTCCAAGACCTCGGTCCAGAAGGGCTTCAGCTGTTTCAAGGCCTATGGCTCCAGTGCCCACAACTACCGCTGTTTTTGCTTTTGCGGCAAAGGAATCCAGATTTCGTGTATCGTCAGCACCGCGCATTACGTAAAGATTATCTGCAAGCCTGTTTTTAGGTACAAAGTCCCTGCCGATCATTACCTGGGTAAAGGAATCCGGTTCTTTTCCGGATGATTCGGCCAGAACGCCCTCGATGGGAGGTATCCATGGAACTGCTCCAGGCGCCAGTATGGCCTTGTCAAAGATTATTTCAATGGACTGCCCCTTCTCTGTTTTTACAGTTGCGACCTTTTTATCTGTGTCCATCTCTGTTACATGGCCCTTTATAACGTCCTTTACTATATCCTTCGGAAGGCGGGGTGATCTTGCAAGGTCCACAACCTCATCCTCCGGTCCTCCAGGAACGTGCTTTCTTCCGAGACCGTAAGGAAGGCTGCATACAACGGTAGGTTCATCGTTAATTACAAGGGCGATGTCATCTATTCCTATATTTCTTGCCATACTGTATGAGACTCTTCCTCCAGGTCCGCCTCCTGCAATGAGAAGCTTCTTTTCTATTCTTTCGGTCATACTTATATTCCCCCTGAATTACTTGTGATATTTTTAATTATCTGCCAATACAATACACCCTACAGGGGTATTTTTCAAGGGGGCTGCCGATTTTGTCCCTGTCAATAGTCCTGAAGGGGAATATCTTCGGGACCTGTCAGGTTCCCCTCGCTCATGTCGTACTTCATTCCACTGTAGAGGCTTCTGCACATCAGCACCATGATTATAGTAAAGGGCAGAGCGGCTGCGATAGCCATTTTCTGAAGGGCGTCAAGACCTCCGGAAAGAAGGAGGATGGCAGCAACGGCAGATTCTGTAAAGCCCCAGATTATTTTTCTTGAGGCATGGGGTTCTAGATCCCCGTTGGAGGTCATCATTGCAAGTACGTAAGTTGCCGAGTCTGCTGAAGTTATGAAAAAGACTATCAGCAGAAGAATTGTCACGAGGGTCAGAAGGGTACTCATGGGATAATAGCTGTATAGTTCGAAGAGACCTGTCTCAATATTCTGAGCGATAGTTTGCGCTATTCCCGGAGAACTTCCAAGCTCAAGGTGAAAAGCAGAACCTCCGAAAACACTGAACCACACGAAAGTAAAGATCGTTGGGACAGTCAGTGCTCCAAGAACGAATTCCCGTACAGTTCTGCCCCTGGATATGCTGGCGACGAAGAGTCCCACAAAGGGTGACCATGAAATCCACCAGGCCCAGTAGAAAAGTGTCCAGGAATGGGTCCAGTCATATCCTTTGAAGGGGTTGCTGGAGAGGCTCATATCGAGAAAAGAAGAGAGGAAATCTCCGGTAGTACTTGTGAAAACATCGAGAATGTAGAAAGTTGGTCCCACTGTCAGCATGAAAAGCATCAGGCAGGTAGCAAGAAGAATATTGAGCTTGCTCATAAACTGTATCCCCTTGTCCAGGCCGGTCATGCTTGAAGCGAGGAACAATACGGTTATTACAGAAATAAGGGTCAGATATACCGTGCTGTTAACCTGGAAACTGAAGACCATACCAAGTCCGCTTGATATCTGTAGAGCTCCGAATCCGAGGGATGTAGCTATTCCGAAGATGGTAGCGAATACTGCGAGAATATCGATGATATAACCGATGATACCGTATATCCTGTCCCCTATGAGGGGATAGAAACAGCTTGATATAAGAGGGGGCATTCCCCTCCTGAAAGAAAAGAAAGCTATGGAAAGGCTCATTACGATATATATAGCCCAGGGCTGTACCCCCCAGTGAAAGAAACTGCGGGTCATTGCAAATTCTGCGGAAGATCCCGAGCTGTCTGCAAGATATGCAGGAGGATTAAGGTAGTGGCTCATGGGTTCGGCTACTCCCCAGAAAATAAGACCAATTCCCATGCCTGCGGCAAAAAGCATACTGAACCAGCCAAAGTATGAATATCTCGGTTTTTCATGGTCCTTGCCCAGTTTAATATTACCGAACCTGCTGAATGCCAGGAACAGGCAGAAACAAAGAAAGAAAAAAGTGGCAGTCAGGTATCCCCAGCCGAAAGAGGTAATGATCTGGGTATAGACGGTCTGAGAGATCCTCATGAGAAGGTCCGGGTTGAGGATCCCTGTAGCTACGACAGTCAATACCATGACCAGTGAGAAATTAAAAACGGTGTTGTCTTTTTTGTTATTCATTGTTATTCCTCCCTGAGTCAGAAACCGGAGGTACCGGAATAATCAGAAGACTGGACGATGATCTTATGGCAACAGATTCGGTGGTAGATCCCATTATTCTGTCAAGCCCCCTGCTGCTGTCTGTCTTTCCAAGAATTATCAGATCTGCCTTTTTGTTTTTAGCCTGGGAGATTATCTTATGTCTTACAGAGCCGACTGTCTGGACTGTCTCAACTTTTCTGAAGTCTGAATCACATTCCTGAACAAGCCGTTTCAGACCTTTTTCCACCTTTTCCCTTCTTGCCTTTTCCGCTTCGGGGTCAGGGGCCCTTTTTCCGACGTGGAGGAAATATAGATTGTCACCTTTAAGTCTCTTCTCTTTAAGAAATTTAATGGCGTGCCTGTCGGATTCTCTAAAGCTTGTGGCGTAGATCACGTTTCCAAGGCCTGGTTCTTCTTTCTGGCTTGCCCTTTTGAAGATAAGGGCTGGTAGCTGTATGGATCTTATGATATCCACATCCCTGCTTCCCACAAGGGCTCTTCTCAGAGGATCTACGTTATGCCAGGGAAGGGCTGCAAAGTCAGGGGCCAGGTCTCTTGAGAGATCCCTTATTCCCTGGACAGCAGATCCGCTACGACTGTGGGTACTCACCTCAAAGCCCTGGTCTCTCAGTTCCAGTGTGATGTTCTTGAGTTTCTTCGACTCTCTTTCACTTTCTTTCTGGTTTTCATAGATATGTGCGAGGTAGATCTTCTGGGTCCCCAGGTCCCGAATGAAGGACGCGAGACCCCTTACCTGTTTCATTGTTTCTTTAAGAGAAAGGGGCAGAATACATGATAAAAACAAGATCTTTCAGTCCTTTCTTCAATGGAGGCAGCAAATTGTATCAAAAAGGATCGTATCAGTACAGAAGGCCTTTTTCAAGAAAAGCCGAAAATTTGTTTGAAATGACCTTGCAATTATGAAAATTAGTAGTAAGATTTGGAGCCTCAAATATGTATTATGTTTATGTAAATGAATAAATCCAGGTTTAGACATCAGGAGATGAAGAGGAATGTCCTGGTTACAGATAGCAGGTCTTTCAATATTTGTTATTACTTACTTCTTGATCATAAGCGAAAGACTTCATCGGCTTAAGGCTTCTCTCGCAGGTATTGCAGGTGCAATGTTCTTCCATATCATTGATCAGTCAGAAGCTTTTTCTTACATTGATTTCAATACTATCGGTTTGCTCATGGGTATGATGATAATAGTCGCCATCCTTCGCAAGACAGGTATCATCCAGTATCTTGCAGTAAGAGCTGTGAAACTGAGCAGGGGCAACCCCTGGTATCTGCTTGTCCTTCTTTCGGCACTTACTGCTGTGGCCTCGGCCTTCCTTGACAACGTTACGACAGTTCTTATGATCGGACCCGTCGCCATAGCCGTATCAGAAGTATTGAGGATCTCACCTGTTCCTTTTATTTTTGGGGAGATCTTTTCTGCAAATATTGGAGGAACTGCAACACTGATTGGTGATCCTCCGAATCTTCTTATCGGTTCTGCAGCAGGTCTCACTTTCAATGATTTTCTGGTCAACCTTGGCCCTGCTGTTCTTGCTTCTATGGTGGTAATGTTCTGTCTTTTGTATTTATGGTTTGGAAAAGAACTCAAGTCAACTGACAGAACAAGAGAAGTAGCAAAAACCTTCAGGGAACCTAAGGTCGTAGATGACAAGGTTTTCCTTCACAGAATAGTTGGGGTCATAGCTCTTGTAATAGTAGGATTTGCCCTTCACGGAATGATGGGTCTTGAAGCAGCAACTATCGCTCTTTCCGGTGCTGCTCTTGCGTTGATCATATGCCCTGTGGATGTAGAGGAGATAATAAAGGAAGTTGACTGGATCACAATCCTTTTCTTCAGTTCCCTTTTCATGCTTGTCGGAACCCTCGAATATCTTGGTTTGATCCATATTCTCGCAGAAAAGATTTTCACGTTTTTTGGCGACAGGCCTAAAATGATCACTGTTCTGCTGGTCTGGGGGTCAGGTTTAATTTCGGCAGTAGTTGATAATGTCCCTTACACTGCTGCAGTGATACCCCTTGTGAGGGATTTTGCTTCGATGAGTTCTATGGGGGGTGAATCCCTCTGGTGGTCTCTTGCCCTTGGAGCCTGTTTCGGGGGGAACGGTACACTTGTTGGAGCATCTGCCAATCTCGTAATGTCAGGAATAGCAGAAAGATCTGGGATAAGGATTACCTTCATTTCCTACCTTGCAAGGGGTGCTGTAGTCATGTCAGGATCCCTCGCAGTTTCCACAATTTATATTTTCATAAGATATCTTTAAAAGTTGAAATATTGTAAAATTCTCATTTACTTAAGCCTCTAAAAGACTTTTTTTATGAAACCAGCTGTACATCTCTGAACTTTATCCTGAGGATGACTTTATGGTAAAGTTAAAATCTGGAAAAAGTGGAAGAGGTGGTTGGCAATGGAGCAAAATCAGGAAAGAGCAGCTTTTTTTAAAGATCTTGATATTCCCGAACATGTGATCAGTGAGTTCTCCCGGAATTCCGGTCTGCTGGCAGAGAAAACTAATGGTCTTTTCAGGATCTTGCCAGACAGGGCGGATGTCCTTTATGAATGTCCCCTTAGCGTTGTTATGGATAACCACTCAAACCATTTCAAAACCATAGCCAGTTTAATGCAGATCAGAAGACTGGATGTCCTTGATTCCCTGATTCCCTGGGTTTATCAGACCTACCTTTCCCATGGGGTCGGAAAGAGATATTTTCCGGTGATCTTCGGATTATACAGGCAGGCAGTAGAGGAAACCCTTTCTACAGAGTCTGCAGAAAAAATTGTTCCTCTTTACCACTGGCTCAGTGATAATCACGACTATTATCTCAATATTGTGAATACCACGTCCCATGTTGCTTTAAACCACGATCCAAACCTTGTGGACAAGTTTGTCAACACCCTTGTAAACGGAGAGTATGAACAGGCATTTTCAATGGTCAAGGTTCAGGTGGAAGAAAAGAAGAGTCTTGATGAGATCTATAAAGAACTTTTCAGACCTGCCCTTGCCAGGGTTGGTGACCTCTGGCAGGAAAACAGTATCTCCGTTGCCCATGAACATATTGCTTCAGCAATTGTAGCGAGGCTTATGATCTACCTTTACGATCTTTTAATTCCAGCCGGAGACCGCAACAAGGGAACTGTCCTTGTCGCTTCGGTGGTCAACGAGTATCATGATATCGGAGCACAGATGGTATCAGATACCTTCGAGGAAAACGGATGGAAGGTCTGGTTCATGGGTAGCAATGTGCCTGTGCAGGATGTGACAGATTTCATGTCTCAGAACAAACCTGATATTCTGGCACTGTCCGTTGCAATTCCCTTCAACCTTGGATCCTGCAGGGAGCTTATCGAGACAGTACGGTCATGTCCGGGTTGTGAAAAGGTCAAAATAATGGTTGGAGGACTGGCTTTCAGTAATTATCCTGATGTCTGGAAGTCTACGGGGGCTGACTATTACGCAGAGGATGCAGAGACAGCTGTCAGAATAGCTGAAGACCTGCTGAGAAGGGGATAAATTGGATAATCTGAACAGATGTGAATTTTTGGAAATGGATCAAGAACTTGAATGTATAATGAATCATTTCCTGTGCCATATATCTAAAACTGCAATTTTCAGGATCTCCAGAAGTGGGGACTTTGAATGGTGTAACGAAGGTGCAAAAAAATTCTTCGGTGAAGATAGCTTAAAGAAGATCTCTTCCATATACGAGATCCTCGGCGAAGAAAGCAGGGTTACCCTGGGCAAGATACTTGGAGCGGACAAGGACGGACAAGTTACAGTACCGGGTACACCCAGAGAAACTGTCCTTCATTTCCTTTCTCCTGGAGGCAGCTTCGCTACATTTTCCACCTCTGTCTTTTTTCTTTCTGACAGGAAGGTCCTTATGTTCTGTGAGTACAGAATGTTAACTGATAACGATATAATGAAAAAAATGACCAGACTCTACAGCAATCTCAGCGGCGAATCCAGGGAGATGAGCAGGGAAAGAAAACAGTTGCAGGTAACTACTGAAGAGATGTCAAACCTGGCATCCATGGACCCCCTTACAGGTCTTGCGAACAGGAGAACCCTGGAGAAATTTCTTACAGGAATGGACAGGGATGTAAGACGTATCGTGATCATGGCAGATCTCGACGATTTCAAGAAAATCAATGATACCTACGGTCATCAGTTCGGAGACGAAGTACTTAAGGTCTTTGCAAAGGTCCTTTGTGAGAACAGAAGAAAAGATGATATTGCTGCCCGATACGGAGGAGAGGAATTTATGGTCATCCTGAACGACGTGGACCTTGAAAAAGGAGTAGGGATCGCGGATAGGATAAGGCAGGATGTGCTGAATATCAATTTTGAAAAATATCCGGATCTCGGAATAAGTGCCAGCTTTGGTCTGGCCGAACTGAAGGGAACTGAAAACTGGGAAAAAGCTGTTGAAAATGCCGACAAGGCCCTTTACAGGGCCAAAAGAGAAGGCAAGAACAGGGTTGTTTCGAGCGAAGAATAATTCATTATCATGGTCTTTTCCGAACAGTTTCTTCATGGAGGTTCTTTTGTGAAATCATACAGTAAACTTGCGGAGATGGTTGACAGGGCTATAGAAAGTTACAGATCCAGGGCTGAAAAGTTGAACGATTTTATGGCTTCCAATCCAGAGCTGGGCGGCCGGGAATACCTGGCTAGTCAAAAAATGGCTGCCATGCTGGGTGAGCTTGGTTTCCGGGTTGAGTATCCCTTTGCAGACATACCAACAGCATTCAGGGGGATAATGGGGAAAGAGGACGGCCCTGTAGTTGTCCTGATGGTCGAGTACGATGCCCTGCCTGAAATAGGTCATGCATGCGGTCACTGTCTGCATGGCAGTATGTCCATTCTTGCTGCGGCAGGTCTTGCTGAGGTTATGGAAAGTATAGACGGTTCTCTCTGGATTATAGGGACACCTGCGGAGGAAACTAAGGGAGCCAAGGTGGAAATGGCAGACAAGGGGGTCTTCGACGGAGTAACCCTTGCAATGATGATCCACAGCCACAGTAAGGACAGTTTCGTCAGGTACAGGGCTCTTGCTCTCGATCCGATAGAATTTACCTTCAGGGGTAAGACGGCACATGCTGCCGGAGCCCCCTGGGACGGTCTCAATGCTCTTAACGGACTTCAGTTGTTCTTTCACGCCATCGATATGCTGAGACAGCATGTGAAGCCTGATGTCAGAATTCATGGAATAGTCACATCAGGCGGGACTGCCCCCAATATAGTTCCCGAAGAGGCAAAGGGTCTTTTTTATTTTCGTTCGGAGGTAAGGTCCTATCTCGACGAAGTGGTTCAAAAAGCCTGTGACTGTGCGAGAGGTGCAGCCTTGGCAACTGGAACAAAGGTGAGCTGGGAGACCTTTGAGACTCCTTTTGACAACATGGTTCCAAACGAACCGGCTGAGACCATGATGGAAGAGGTGTATGAAGAACTGGACATTCCCCTTTCGGAATCCCCGGGACCTCTCGGGTCATCCGACGTGGGCAACGTAAGCCATGTCTGCCCGGCAATACAGCCTGTCCTTGCCATAACAGAAGAGAACATAGCAGGTCACACCAGAGATTTTGCAGCAGCAGTAACTACTCCCTTTGGATATGAAGCCCTACACAAGGGGGCCAGGGCTCTTGCGAGGGCTGCTCTCAAAACATTTCTGGACCACGAGCTTCGTAGAAGTATGGAAGAAGCCCGAAGTTCTCATTGACGTTATTTGCACATTTTTCTAACGTTGTCTGTAAACGTTTCTGCACCTTGTCTCTGGCAAAAGGAACGCGCATGCCAGACCGGTCAGACTTCCCCAGAATAGCAGTGAAAAAGCCCTGTGATATTGAACTACTGCAGGAAGTTCTGCCGAACTGTCCAGGACCATTCCCATAAATGTGGCTAACAGTGCGGGTCCGAGGAATCCACCTGTATTGACAACCGATATGGCCATTCCCGTGAAAGCAGGAGCGTGCATCTCCTTTGTTATTGCCCAGGAGAGAACAAAGGACATTGCCGTAAAGCCCATGAAAAAGAAAAGTGGCTTCAGCAGAAAAACCGGAGGTTGACCTCCTTTCATAAAAACAAGCAATCCCCACCCGCTGGAGAAAAGAGCACCCATAACAAGGAGAGGAAGTTTTCTCAGTCCAACCTTGTCTGATATCCAACCGGCGAAGAAACTGCCTGCCATACCACCGTAGACAGTAAATGCTATGTATGACGAAGCTGCCTGTTTTCCCATTCCATAAACATCTATGAGATAAGAAACTCCCCAGGTACCGGCAAAGACGAGATATGATCCCGAGAAAAAAAAGAAAAAGACGAAGGCTGGCCAGGTCCGCCATTCTGAGAGGACATTTCTAAGGGCTTTCAGAAGGCTGATCTTTTCAGGTTTTGAGGATTCGGAAAGTATCTGGGCCTCGTTGATCGGTGGAAAACCCATATCCTGGGGTTTGTTCCTGATCAGAAAATAGCACATTAAGGCCAGAACTATTGAAATGGCTCCAATTCCAGCGAAGGTCATCCTCCACGTAAAGATTGCCACAGCCAGGGCAAGGGGAGTCTGGGCGAAAACTCCCCCAAGGTTCCCCAGAAGGGATGTCAGTCCGGACATTGTCGCAAACTCTCTCTCTCTGAACCAGTGAGACTGAACCTTCATTGTTGAGACAAAGACGGTGGATACTCCGATTCCTACCAGAAAACGTCCTGCAAATACTGCCGATGTTGTAGGGGCAAGCCCGAAAAGGATGGACCCTGCGCCGGCAAGCATCATTCCTGCAGTGACCGTCTTGCGTGCACCAAGGGAGTCAGCAAGTATTCCCACAGGTATCTGCATTATCATGTAGGCGTAAAAATACATTGAAGACAGGCTTCCGAAGGCTGTGGCACTCAGATCAAAGGCAGTGGTGAGATCTTCACGGACAACTCCAGCAGCTAACCTGTGAAAGAAAACTATCATGAAGGCCAGTATGAGGATTCCCCAGACAACCCATCTGTAGGACAGGGTCTTTTTCAGTTCTTTTTCAGAAAGGTTCATATCTGTATACTCCTTGTAAGAAAAAATTCAACACCATCAAAATATTGACATAATAACAAGATTTTATTATAAATGTAAATATCAAAATATTGATGATACGTCAAATAATTGTTGCGGAGGTTCCATGAGTACACATCCCTTTCTTGAAGCTATGAAACCAGTCATAAAAGGCCTTGCCCAGGTTCTTGGTCCTGATTACGAGTTAGTCCTTCATGACCTGTCCGATACTGACCATTCCATTATTGCCATAGAGAACGGACACGTAACAGGAAGAAAGACTGGAGATCCACTGGCAGATTATGCCATGTACCTCCTGAAGACATCAGACAGGGACAGAAAGGAGTACGTAGCAAACTTTCTGACTCGAAACAGGGAAGGTAAAAGGATCCGGTCCTCCACAATATATTTGAGGGACCAGAAGGAAAATCTGGTTGGCTACATGTGTATAAACCATGACATGTCCAGGGCAGAAATAGCCAAAGAGGTTATAGATCAACTTGTTTCGGTATCGGGTTCCGATACATGCTGCGAGATACCAAGAGAGGAGGAGATGCCCTCCTCTTTTGAGGAAATCATAGAGAGGAACATAAAGCTCATAAGAAAACACTTGGGCAAGCCTCTCCATATGTCTACAAAACAGGAGAAACTTGAAGCCATAAGGGTACTCGACGAGGAAGGTTTTTTCCTGCTCAAGGGATCTGTTGAGACAGTTGCAAGGGAAACAGGAAATACTATCTACACCATCTATTCCTACCTGAGGGAGATCAGGTCGGAAAGGGTAGATACGGATAAAGGTCAAATGAAGAACTGAGGAGGAATGGAAATTGGGTAAAAAAGAGATACTGATGGGTAACGAGGCCATCGCAAGAGGTCTTGTGGAAGCTGGCTGCGAGGTTGCTACTGCCTATCCCGGAACGCCTTCTTCGGAAATTCTTCCGGCTGTGGCAAAATACGCTGACGAGCTGGGGACATCAACACAGGTGGAGTGGGGAGCCAACGAAAAGGTTGCTTACGAGACAGCAATAGGTGCTACCTTTGCTGGTAAAAGGTCCTGTGCGGTGATGAAACAGGTAGGGCTGGATGTAGCGGCAGACCCTTTTGTAACATCTGCTGTTCTTGATCTTAATGCCGGTATGGTTGTTGTCGTAAGTGACGATCCGGGATGTCATGCTTCCCAGACCGACCAGGACTGCAGGTATTTCGCAATGTACGCTCATATCCCATGTTTTGATCCCTGTGATGCCAGGGAAGCCAAGGCCATGGCTGCTGATGCTTTTGAACTGTCAGAGAAGTTCAGGATAGTTACCATGCTCAGACCAACTGTCAGGGTGGATCACTGCAGGCAGGACGTGGAGCTGGGAGAAGTTGCGAAAATTGAAAGGCCCGCCGGATTTGAGAGAAAACCCTATGGACACATGATCCACCTTCCTGCGAGACTTGTACGGGAATCCATTCCCAAAAGGAACGAACGGTACGAGAAGATCCGTGAGAGTTTTGAAAGGGATTATTCCAGATACAATTTCGAGGTATCC
>Ga0209943_1001310_pt1 | contig 15588 bp, 10 predicted proteins | sample SalPonR1_B_D2_MG_FD_185698 | JGI IMG/M metagenome (GOLD analysis project Ga0209943, IMG submission 185698) | Salt pond soil microbial communities from South San Francisco under conditions of wetland restoration - Salt Pond MetaG R1_B_D2_MG... ... | reverse complement strand
TCGGCAACGGCGCGTGGTTCAGCTACTACCCGCTGGAGTTCGCCGGGCTGACCTACACGGCCAGCGGCGGCATCGGCATCGACACCGTGAACTACAACCGGGCGGTGACGAACCTCTACTGAGTCGGAAATGCGGATACGGCCGGCTCGATTCCGCTTCGAGTCGGCTGTCCCGGCACCGGGCCGCTAGGGAGCCGGTTCGACCGTCGCCGCGCTCACCTCGTACTTCGAGCCGTCGTCGGCGACCAGCTCCACCTGCCACAGTTCCTCGTCGGGGATCGACGTGCGCTCGTGGCCGGGCAGTTCTCGTTCGTCGTCCACCTGCAGCCCCCAGACGCGAACGTGTTTGATCCCGGCCACCCGGATCGGCGAGCGCATGAACTTCGCCGCCAGGGCGGCGGGCGGTTCGGTCTTCCAGACGACGTAGCCCCGCTCGTTGATGGTCTGCAGCCATTCCGGCAGTGTGGGTTCTGTCACGGCTTGCCCTCCGTCTCCCTTTTGACGGACGGTAGCACGGGACGACGTCTCCGCTAATAGGGGCCTTCCCGGACGAATCCCTTCCGCCCGGCGGGGTCGGGCGGTCGGCTGTCTGGCATTGCTTGCTCCTCCCGGAGTAGCATGCGGGCATGGTGATGCTCAGGACTACGGCCATACTCGCCCCGGCAATACTCGGTATCGCGATGCTCGCCCCTGTCCCCGCCCATGCCCAGGACACGGACACGGCAGCCGAGCGCGCCCGCCTTGCCAACGAGCGCATCCGCCTGGAGGCGCAGCGCCGGGCGGAGGAAGAGCGCAGGCGCCAGCAAGTCGAGGAACAGGCCCAGGAACAAACCAGGGAAGCCGCCGCCATGGACGCAACCGCTGCGGCGGGCTCTGCATCGGACCAGCCGGATACGAAGGCGCGGTCCGTCAGCGCTCCTGGCGCTCCCCGGACGGCGGCCCCGCCGCCCGCCGCCGGCGACGACCGGATATCGCGCGCCCTGGAGCAGCTGAGAGAACTCGGCGAACTCCGTGACGCGGGTTACGTCACCGAGGAGGAGTTCGAGCGGATCAAGGCCAGGATAATCGAGCGCCGGTTCTAGGCGCGCTTTCCCCTACCGCCGTTTCCACACCGCCTGTATCGACCGCCGCCGGCACGGATTCCCGTTGGAGCGGCAAAGCACTGACAGCGCTGTCAGTATTAGCTATACTCCCTGACGGTGGGGGGTAATCCCGGCCACCGGGTAACCGGGGGGAGCGCCTGTCCCGTGTGGCAGCGCTCGGTTCAGGGCATCGGCAAGAACGACACAGAAAGGTGCCGGCGCACGACCACACTCGAGCGCGCGGAGATCGACATGATCAAAACGCACAACCAGTGCCGTCTGACGGCTGTCGTCGCGTGCCTCGCCGCAGCGGCGGTGCCTTCTGCCGATGCGGCCCACTACGAGGGCCGCACGGAATACCGGGCGCCTCGCGCGGCAATCGCACCCACCGTGGACGGCGTCGCGGACGAGGACGTCTGGCGCGGGGCACGCTGGCAGGAGCTGAACTACCGCTGGCTCGGTGACGAGTACACGGCGGAGGATTTCCGCGGACGCTACAAGGTGGTCTGGACGGCAGAGCGCCTGTACATCCTGGCCGAGATCGTCGACGACGTGCTGTACGACGCGCACCGCGACCCGCTCGAGCGCTACTGGGACGACGACTGCCTGGAAATCTTCCTGGACGAGAACTACTCCGGCGGCGAGCATCAGTACAACCACAACGCCTTCGCCTACCACCTGTCGCTGGATAACCGGGCCATCGACATCGGCACCGACCGGCGGCCGCGGGACTATTCCCACCACGTCGAGAGCCGCTGGCGCCAGACGGCGGAGGGCATCGTCTGGGAGGTCTCGATCCGCATCTACGGGGACGACTACGTGGACGGCGCCGGGGACAACCGCCCGCGCCAACTGGCCGAGGGCGAGCAGCTGGGCCTGATGCTGGCCTACTGCGACAACGACGGCAGCGAACTGCGGGAGAACTTCATCGGCTCGGAGTCCGTCCCCACCGGACCGAAGGACCGCGGCTGGATCGACGCGGGGCTGTTCGGCTCGCTGCTGCTGGTGGAATGGCCGGAGAAACATCCTTGAGTACCGCCACGCACATCGAAACGGCGGAGCCGCTCGAAGCGGACGGAGAGTTCATCGACTTCGACGGCGAGCGCCATTACGTCATCCGCAACGTCGACCGGATGGCGCCGTTCTTCATCACGGTGGTCTCCGGCGTCGACCACTGGCTGTTCGCCTCCTCCACGGGCGGGGTCACGGCCGGCCGGGTATCGCCGGACACCGCCCTGTTCCCCTACGTCACCGTGGACAAGATCCACGAGAGTAATCTGCACACGGGACCAAGAACGTTCCTGCGGCTGGAGGCCGACGGACGCCTGCACCACTGGGAACCGTTCAACCGGCATCAAGACGAGAGGTTTGCCGTCACCCGCAACCTGTACAAGAACGTGCTCGGCAACCGACTGTGCTTCGAGGAGATCAACCACGATCTGGAACTCGCCTTCCGCTATACGTGGGAGACCAGCGACAGCCACGGCTTCGTGCGCCGCTGTGAGCTGGCGAACCGCGCGCATCAGACCTGCTCCGTGGAGCTCCTGGACGGACTGCAGAACGTCCTGCCGGCGAATACCCCCCGCTTCGCGCAGACCAACTCGAGCAACCTGGTCGATGCCTACAAGTGGACGGAACTCGACCCGCAGACGGGCCTCGGGCTGTTCACCCTGTACTCCGGCATCACCGACCGCGCGGAACCCTCGGAGTCGCTGAAGGCCAACGTGGCCTACTGCCTCGGCCTCGAGAGGCCCACCATCCTCATCTCCTCCGAACAGGTCGAGGCGTTCCGCCACGGCGGCGCAGTCCGGCCGGAGACCCGTACCCGGGGCATCCGCGGCGCCTTCCTCGTGAATCAGCAGCTGGAACTCCCGCCCGGCGCGGCCCGGTCATGGACAATCGTCGCCGACGTCGAACAGAGCCAGGCGGACGTGGTGGCGCTCTCGCAGCAGCTGGCCGACCGGCGGAAGCTCGCGGCCGACATCAGCGCCTCGGTGCGCCGTGGCGCGGAAGAGCTCGCCGGCATCATGTCCCGTTGCGACGGCTTCCAGACCACCGCGGAGGAGACCGTTACCGAGTATCACTACGCGAACGTCCTGTTCAACGTACTGCGGGGCGGCTATTTCCCCCACCAGGACGACGTGGTCGGCCGGGACTTCCGTGCGACCGTGCGCAGCTTTAACAGCCGCGTGTACGAACGCAACCGGCTGCTGCTGGAGGGGCTCGCCGACAAGCTGCCGTTCGGGGAGCTGCTGGAGGCCGTGCGGAACCAGGGCGACCGCCAGCTCGAGCGGCTGTGCCACGAGTATCTGCCGATCACCTTCGGCCGGCGTCATGGCGACCCGAGCCGGCCCTGGAATCATTTCTCCATCCGCCTCCGGGACCGGCACGGCTACCCCGTGCTCTGGTACGAGGGCAACTGGCGGGACATCTTCCAGAACTGGGAGGCACTGGCCTTCAGTTATCCGGAGTTCGTGGAGAACATGATCGCCAAGTTCGTGAACGCCTCCACCATGGACGGCTACAACCCCTACCGCATCACCAAGGGCGGCATCGACTGGGAAGTGGAAGACCCGGACGATCCCTGGAGCTACATCGGCTACTGGGGCGACCACCAGATCATCTACCTGCTGAAGCTGCTGGAGCTCTCCGGCCGCTTCCATCCGGCCCGCCTGGCCCGGCTGCTGCACGAGCCGGTCTTCGCCTATGCCAACGTGCCCTACCGCGTCCGGCCGTTCGCGGCGCTGCTGGAGGACCCGAAGAACACGATCGACTACGACGAGGCGCTCGGCGCGCAGATCGAACGGCTGGAGAAAGAGATCGGCGCCGACGCAAGACTGGTACTCGATGGCGACGGCGAGGTCCGGCTCGTCACGCTGCTGGAGAAGCTGCTGGTACCGCTGCTGGCGAAACTCGGCAATCTGGTCGTCGACGGCGGCATCTGGATGAATACCCAGCGGCCGGAGTGGAACGACGCCAACAATGCCCTGGTCGGCCAGGGCCTGTCGATGGTCACGTTGTATTACCTCCGCCGCTACGTGAGTTTCCTGCAGGACTTCCTCGGCGACGAGGACGGCAGCTGCCAGCTCTCGGGCGAAGTATGCCGGTGGCTGGACGAGACCGAGACCGCCCTGCGAAAGCTGCGCGAGGTACCGTCCGGCGACGGCATGGATGCCGGCGCACGGCTGGAGGCGCTCACCGAACTCGGTCAGGCCGCCAGCCGTTACCGGGCCGCCGTCTACGAGCGGGGCGGCCCGTCCGGCGCGGAGACCCGGCCGCTCGGCAACGTAAAGGCGCTCCTCGGCGACGTGCTGGCGGTGGCGGACCGCAGCATCCGCGCCAACCGCCGCGAGGACGGCCTGTACCACGCCTACAACCTGCTCGAGCTCACCGATGACGGCATCGGCATGGACACGCTCTACCCCATGCTCGAGGGTCAGGTGGCGGCGCTCAGCTCCGGTGCGATCGGTCCCGGCGAGGCCTGCGAAATCGTGGAGGCACTCTTCGCGAGCGAGATCTACCGCCCCGACCAGGACAGCTTCATGCTGTATCCGGACCGGCCGCTGCCGGGCTTTCTCGAGAAGAACCGAATCGCCGCCGAGGCAGTGGAGCGCATTGCCCTGCTGCCCCGGCTGCTCGCCGCCGGCGACGAGCGCATCGTGCTGCGGGACGCCGACGGACGCTACCGCTTCAGTGCCGAGTTCGCCAACGCGGGCGATCTGCTGGCCGAGCTGGACGCCCTCACCGGGGAATACGGCGCCGACGCGACCGCCGCCCGCGCGCCGCTAGCGGCACTGTTCGAGCAGACCTTCGGCCACCAGTTCTTCACCGGGCGCTCCGGCACCATGTTCGGCTTCGAAGGCCTGGGCTGCATCTACTGGCACATGGTCTCGAAGCTGCTGCTGGCGGTGCAGGAGAACTTCTACGCGGCGCTGGACGCCGGCGCCGACGAGGCGGTGACGCGGCGCCTCGGCAGCCTGTACTACCGGGTGCGCGAGGGGCTCGGATTCAACAAGAGTCCGGCAGCGTACGGGGCGTTCCCGACCGATCCCTACTCCCATACCCCGGGCCATGGCGGCGCGCGGCAGCCCGGCATGACCGGCCAGGTGAAGGAGGGCATCCTGGCCCGCTTCGGCGAGCTGGGCGCGCGGGTGGCCGGCGGCACGGCACGCTTCGAACCGCGGCTGCTGCGCCGGCGCGAGTTCCTTGACTCGTCCGCGACGCTGCGCTACCTGGATGTGGACGGAATCCGGGCGAGCGTACCGGTGCCGGACGCCGCACTCGCCTTCACGTGGTGCCAGGTGCCGGTGATCTACCGCCTGACGGAAGAACCGAGCCCGTCGTTGACCATCGCCTATCGAGACGGCGGCGAGATGTCGCTGGACTCCGTCGAACTGCCGTCGGAGCACACCGCGTCACTGTTCCGCCGCGACGGCCGAGTCCGGCAGCTGACGGTGACCGTCGGCCCGGACACCCTGTTCGCTCTGTAACGCTACGAAGGACAATCGATGTCGAACCTGTATCAGAGGAGACTGTCTCTGGCCGGCCTGGACGTGGCCGGCTGGCCGGAGGACGAGCTGCGCCGGCTCGTGCGGGGAATACTCGAGCAGAAGATCCACGGCCTGTCCTTCGGCCCCTACGTCGAGGGCCAGGGACCGGGCACGCAGGTGGGTGAGGACCAGATCCGGCAGCGGCTGGCGATCGTCGCGCCCTTCGTCAGATGGATCCGCACCTTCTCCTGCAGTGACGGCAACGAGCGCATTCCGGCCGTCGCCCGGGAGTTCGGGCTGCGCACGATGGTGGGTGTGTGGCTGGACGCCGACCGGGAAAAAAACGAAGCGGAGATCGCCAACGCCATTGAAGTGGCCCGGGCCGGCCATGCGGACATTCTCGGGGTGGGCAACGAGGTCCTGCTGCGCGGCGAGCTGACGGAGGCGGAACTCATCGACTATGTCGAGCGGGTGAAGGCGGCGGTCCCCGACGTCGACGTGGGTTACGTCGACGCCTATTTCGAATTCGAGGACCATCCCCGCCTCGCCGCTGCCTGCGACGTGATACCGGCGAACTGCTATCCGTTCTGGGAGGGCTGCCCGGGCGAATACGCACTGCTCTACATGAAGGAGATGTACCGCCGCGCCGTGCGCGCCGGCGGCGGCAAGCGGGTGATCGTCAGCGAGACCGGCTGGCCGAATATCGGCACCGCCACCGGCGGCGCCATGCCGAGCTGGCGAAACGCCGTCAAGTACTTCATCGACACCTGCCGCTGGGCGGAGGAGGAAGGCGTCGAGGTCTTCTGGTTCGCGAGCTTCGACGAGGCCTGGAAGATCGAGGCCGAGGGCGACGTGGGCGCTTACTGGGGCCTGTGGGACAAGGACGGTAAGCCGAAATATGTTTGAGCGGCTGAAGCGCCTGATGGTGGACGAGACCGGCAACCGGCTGGCCCACGGCAACGCCATCTGCTATTCCGGCTACCGGGAGGGGCAGAGTCCCGTCGAAGGAATCTATCCATCCTACGCACAGATCCGGGAGGACCTGCTGATACTGCGGCGCAACTGGCGCTTCCTGCGACTCTACGACTGCAGTCCTCACGCCGAGACGGTGCTGCAGGTCGTACGGGACGAAGAGATCGACTTCCACGTGATGCTCGGCCTGGACATGGCCGCGGAGATGAGTAACCCCCACTGCCCGTGGGGAGCCGAGTACGACGACGAGACCCTCGCCGCCAACCGCCGCTCTAACGAGCAAGAGCTCGAGCGGCTGGTCGCGCTGGCACGGCAATACCGGGACAGTGTCCTGGCGGTCTCCGTGGGCAACGAGGCCAGCGTGGAGTGGACCGATCACATGGTGCCGGTGGAGCGGCTGGTGGAATACGCGCGGGCGGTGGGCCGGGAGATCGAGCAGCCGGTCACGTTCTGCGAGAACTACGTGCCCTGGACGTACAAGCTCGAGCCGCTGGCCGAGGTGCTCGACTTCATCGCCGTCCACACCTACCCCGCCTGGGAGTATCGCTCCATCGACGACGCCCTGGAGTACACCAAACAGAACTACCACTCGGTGGTGGACCACTACCCCGGCAAGCCGGTGGTGATCACCGAGGCGGGTTGGCCGACGGCGGCGAACGGGCGCGGCATCGACCCGCACAACGCCTCGGAAGAGCTGCAGGCCAGCTATTATGCGCAGCTGGTGGAATGGACCACCGACGAGCAGATTCTGGCCTTCGTCTTCGAGGCCTTCGACGAGCCCTGGAAGGGTTCGCCGGATCCGCTGGAGCCGGAGAAACACTGGGGTCTGTTAAACGTGGACCGTACGCCGAAACTGGCGATGCGCGAGCGCTTCGCCGACCTGCTGCCGGGCGCGCCGGATGTTGACAGCGCTGTCACCGACTGAGTAGTCTAGCCGCCAACTGCGCCAGAATACCGGAACGGCAAACGCCCATGCCGAGAGCCACGATCGATGACGTCGCCAAGCTGGCCGGCGTGTCCATAAAGACGGTCTCGCGGGTGGTCAACCGGGAGCCCAATGTCCGCCAGTCCACCCGCGACAGGGTCGACCGGGCCATCACGCAGCTGAACTACAAGCCGAACCTCTCGGCGCGCAGTCTCGCGAGCCAGCGCTCCCATCTCATCGGGCTCATCTACGACGACCCCAGCGCCTACGAGGTGCCCAGCTCGGGCTACGTGATCCGGATGCAGGAAGGCACCCTGAGGGCCTGCCGGGCGACGAACTACGAGCTCCTGATCCACCCCTGCGACTATCGCCGCAGGGACGTCCGCCAGGACCTGCAGGGCCTCATCGAACGAAGCCAGCCGGACGGCATCGTGCTGGCGCCCCCGCTGTCCAACATGCGCAAGATCGTGGCTGCGGTAGCCGCCACCGGCACCCGCTTCGTACGCGTGGCGCCCGGCACGGAGGCGCTGCCGGAGTTCGTCGTGGCCACGGACGACCGTGAGATCAGTGCCGAGATGACCCGGTACCTGGCCTCACTGGGCCACCGGCGCATCGGCTTCATCGCCGGCGACCGCCGCCACAAGGCCGTGGTCAACCGGCTGCCGGGCTACCGTGACGGCCTCGAGGAGAGCGGGCTCGCGTATGCGGACGAACTGGTGGCCGACGGCGACAACTCCATCGGCTCCGGCGAAGCCGCCGCGGAGCAGCTGCTCGCTCTCGACGACCCACCCACAGCGCTCTTCGCCGCCAACGACGACATGGCGGCCGGCGTCATCCGCGTCGCCTACCGGCTCGGGCTCGACGTCCCGGGCCGCCTCTCGGTGGCAGGCTTCGACGACAGCGCCCTGGCCCGACTGGTCTATCCGGCCCTGACCACGATCCGCCAGCCGCTGTCGAAGATGGCCGAACGGGCCGCGGTGGACCTGATCGAGCGTTTCGGCAAGCCGGACTCCGAACCCCGCACGGTGGTCATCCCGTCCACGCTGCAGATCCGCGAGTCCACCGGACCGGCACCATCCTGAGCGGCGTCAGCGCACGTAGCGGATGTCGTCGAGATAGATAGTGACGGGCGTGGCGCGCCCGACCAGCGTGACCACGAAGCCCGTCTTGATGCTCGAGAGATCGGCGCCTTTCAGGGGAACCGTGTAGCGCTGCCATTCCCGCGTCAGCACGATGTCTTCCACCCTGCGGATGGCGGAATCGGGATGCGCCTTGTTCTCCTCGAGCAGGCCGACGCCGAAGCTCACCTTCTCGCCGCCGTACTCGCCCCGGGCCCAGAGCTCCAGTTCCCTGGCCCCGCGGAGATCGTAACCGCCTTCCTGATCGCCCCAGTTGTTCGGCGGATTCTGCCAGGCGACACCCACCCAGCCGAACGGCCTCTCGAAACGCAGGCGGATGCTGTGGGCGCCCTCGTGCACCTCGTCGGAATGCTCGCCGTCCAGTGTCAGGTGATCGATGTCGCCCATCCAGCCCGACGGCACCCAGGGCATCCCCTCGAATCCGTCCTGGTATACGGACAGCGGCATGGGCGTGCGCGGCTCGCCCTCGACGAGCAGCGGCACGTTGGCGGTCGCCGCGTTGCCGGCCTCGTCATAAGCGTAAAGGAACAGGCGGTAGGGTCCCGGCGCCTCGGGCATCCGGACCTTCGCGCCGTCGACTCGACTCTCGGTGACCGCGCCGTCCAGCACAGGCGGTTCCGGCCGGAAGTCGCCGCCGGTCAGGTAATCGCCGGAGTCCGGCCGCAGCTCCCAGCGCACACTGAGGTCGCCGCCCTCCGGGTCCTCGACGGACGCGGCCACCTCGACGGCGGCGCCGGGTTCCACCTTCGAGGGACCAGCGACCTCCAGAGGAGCGGCACGCGGCGCGAGGTCGGCCGGCGGCTCGCCGGACCAGATCCCGGTCATCGCGTCCACCGCGGCCGTCTTCGCGCCATCTTCCAGGAACATGCCGAACCAGGTCCCCGTGGCCTCCATCTTGTGGCCCCACAGGAAGGCATAGCCTCCCAGGGCCAGGCCGGGCGCCGCGGCGATGCCCCGCTCCCAGCTCTCGCGGTAGGACACGGCCTTTTCCGCACTGGTCTGCTCCAGCGCAGCGCCCCATTCGGTGGCAGGCATCTCCCAGGGTCCGACGGGCCCGAATTCGGTCAGGACGAAAGGCTTCGTCGCGCCACCATCGCGCAGCAGGTCCGGCACCAGCGGCGCGCCGCCGTAGGCATTGATGCCATGGATGTCGATGGCAGGGCTGCGGTGGTGAACCCATTCGATACGCTCACCGTGGACGAAGGTGGTCACCGTCATCGTCGGATGGTGAGGATCCAGCTGTTTCACCATCGCGGCCAGGTCGTTGACGGCCTCCCAGATGGCCGCGTTGCCGCCGTCCTCGAAGCCCTCCATCTCGTTACCGATCCCCCAGAGCAGCACAGCCGGGTGGTCCTTGTAACGGAGCACCGCTTCGCGCACCCGCTCCCGCTGCCCGGCCACCTGCTCCGGGTCGCCGTAGTCGAAGCCGTGGCGCTCGTGGCCCAGCCAGATACCGACGGTCACCGTAAGGCCGAGCGCATGCGCCTCGTCCAGCACGGGCTCGAGATTGTCGGCACCCCAGGTCCGCACCGAGTTGGCGCCGGCTGCAGCCAGCATCTCCAGCGAGTGATTGCCGCCGGCACCGCGGATGAAGTAGGGCTTGCCGCCGCGCAGCAGCTCCCAGCCCTGCTCCGTCTGCCTCAACTCGACCGCGATCGATTCCGCCATAAGCGGTTCACCGAAAAGGAAAGGCCCCGCAATCAGCAGGGCCTTGGACAAGAACGCTCGGCGCATCCGCCGCAGGCGATCAGTTCCCGATAACCGAGACGACACCGTCGTTGAAGTCGGGAGGAGTCGCAGGCTGATAGGTGTAACCCCAGTCGAGTAGCACCTCGAGCACGAGGATGGGGGCGCCGGGTACCAGCCGCCGGAAGCCTGTCGCGTCCGTCCGGTACAGGGCATCCGCCGTGAGTTCATTGAGCGGCACCGGGAACGGCACGGGTTCGCCGTCGGGGCTCGCGCCCGGACAGCATGTGAACACCGTGACCGAACCGAAGAAATTGTCCAGCACGGCGCGGTAGGCCTTAAGCGCCTGCTCACGCACCAGTTCGTCCTGCGATATCGCGTTGCTGTTCGCATCGAACAGCTCATGCAGCGCGAGCGCGGTGAAATACTGATTCTCGCCGGAGGGCCGCTGCGCCAACGCAGTCGCCCAGAAGTAGAAGCGCGCTTTCGCGCCTGACGGCCCTGGCGGCAGCGAATTGAACAGCTCGAACTTGTTGTCGGCATCCGGGTTGTTGGCGTCGAACTCGATGATGGTCGTCGTCGCGAACGGATTCTCCGGGTCCTGCAGGACGCAGGCCTCCGGGTGAACACCGACGTCCTCGCAATGCAGGTCGAGCACCACGTCCGTCGGCAGGACGATGGTGTTGATCAGCTGGCCGTCGCCGTCATCGCGCTCGCTGGTGCAACCGGCAGAGACCAGCGCTGCCGTACCGAGCAGCGCAAGGAGCAGGTGCCTGCCGCGAGCCGGCCTTGCATTTCGTCGATTCAGCTCACTCATTCCAATATTACCTCGGCTGTGCATGCACTTCGCTAGAACTGATAGATGAAGTAGACGTTGACGCTGAAGATGTAATCGCTCCCCGGGAACTCTTCCTCGGCCTCCGAGTCTTCGCCGAAGGACCGGTACAGCGTACGGACGCCAATCTGGGTCGCGTGGTCTTCCGACAGCCGGTCCGCGATCGCACCGAACCCCGATCCCAGCAGGTAAGAGTAATCGAGTTCTACCTGTTCCGGGAACGTGATATTGAACTGGCGGTAGAAGTCGTACGGGCCCCAGCGGTCTTTCATGAAGTAGCCGGACAGGACGTGGCGGCCGCCCCAGACTGCCTTGCCGTGCAGCTCCCAGAAGTCGCGAGTGCCGCCGGTCGGGTCGCCCGTCGACTGCTGGAAGCCCCGGATTCCCCTGAAGATCAGCTTGGTCCGGTTCGGCGTATTGATCGTCACGCGGCTCGAGAGCGTCCAGACATCCTCCGCGGGCAGCCCCTCGCCGAACGCGGCGTTCGATTCGGTGGGCGCGAAGAAGAAGCGGAACGAATCCGTCCGGGTCGGGAACTCGGTGTACGTGCCACCGAAGTCGATCGCGAACGGCGCATCCTCCCGCCACTCGTTGTCCCAGTCGTAGTAGGGCGTTGCGCCGGTGGGATCCCATGTGAAGTAAATCTCGCCGGAGCGTGCCTCACGATTGCCCAGCACCGCGAACGGATCCGCATCCCGGTTACGCGGGTTGGTGCCCGGCTGGAGAATGCCGTCGACAACATCCGGCTCGATAAGCGGATTGGCGTGGACCAGGTTGTCACGATACAGCACCCGCGGGAACACCATCCAGTTGCCGAAGAACATCTGCATGCCCGCGATGTATTCCTCCTTGTTGCCGAGGCCCGAATACGGCAGGTTACTCGGGTCAGAGACGCCGTATACCGTATGATACTGGCCGGCGTCGGCCACGATCCCCGCGTGCTCCGCGGAGAGGAAAGTCCGGGTGCCGAGCAGCGGGAAGGTCAGTCTGGCCTTGAAGCCGAGCGTATCTTCCCACTCGACCTCATCGACGAAGACATTACCCGCGCTGTCCACGCGATCGAAGCTCTCGCCCACCTTCTCCGTAGCCGACATGATGCCGCCGAGCTCCAGCTCCCAGCCGTTCGCGAACTCCTTCTTCGTGTAGATCGTCGTCTGCCGGGACTGGCGTTCGGTCTGCCCCGCTCCGCCCACGGACTCGCCGCGGCGCGCAATGTCTTCCGAGTGGATGAAGGTCCAGTCCATGTCCGCGAGGTTCCAGTCGTACTTGACGATGGCCTTCGGGTTCGCGCCCCAGTAGACCTCGGGGCCGGCGAGGAGCGTGAGCCCCTCCCACGCGCCCTTGCCCTGGATCTCGACGCCCGAGGGCGCGCTGGCATCCCAGACGTCGATACCCGCGATATCGGTAGCTTCCGCGACCAGACCGAAGAAATCGCCTTCGAAGCCCCAGTGGAAACGGGGCGTGTGATAGAAGGCCTCGAGGTCGAAAGCCTCACCGCGATACTGCGCGCTGAAATCGTAGATCTCGATGCGCCGACCGTCGTCGATGCGAACGGGGGTCACGGGGATGCCGTCGATCTCCTCCGTGGCGACCTCGATCTCGCGTTCCAGCCCCCGGTCGCCGTAGCTGAACTCCAGCGGCCGCTTGTCGGCGACGTCGCCCAGCACGTTCAGGGTGAGCTGTCCGTCCAGCCTGGCGTTCGGGTTGAAAGCGAAGTCGAGGAACAACATCTGTCCGTCGGTGAACTCGAGGGCGTTTTCCCCCTCCTCCTCGATGGGCTGCTCCTCGCCGCGGGTAACGAACTCCGCCTGGAAGCGACCGCCCGTGAACCTGAGCCGGCGTTCGGACTCGATGACTTCGGCCTTCACGCGGCGGACGTCGCCCCGCAACTCGTAGTAGTCCACGTCCATGGTGGCGAACATGCGGTTGATGTCGCTCCTGGACGCCTCGTAGGGGTCCATCGAGAACACTTCCTTCATGACGTCGTAGGCCATGCGGGGAATCGCCTTGTAGACGCCCTCCGCATTGGACGTACCCAGCGCCGTGATGCCGAACCATTCCTCGTTCATGTTGTTGCCGTCCGGCGTCCAGTCGAAGAGGTACGCCTGGTTGGACCACGAGGCATTGGTGTCATGAATATCGAGGTTCTCGGTCTGCAGGTACTTCCACCACTCGTCGCGCCACTCGAAGATATAGCCGCCGATCGCGTTGCCCACTCCGCCATTGCCATAGGCCTGCTGGTACATCTCCTGCCACTGCTCTTTCAGGATCATGGCCTGGGCTGCCTGATCCTCCTGGAACGTGCGTGCATTGAAGGCGTCGCTGCCGAACTCGAAGAACACCACCGGCAGGTCTAGCTTCTCATCGACTCTCTGCCACAGATCGGTGAAACTAGTGCCGCGGTAGACATTGCTGCCGAGCACGTCGAGAGACGGCACCAATTCGGCGATCAGGTCGATGTACTGAATGTCGCCGTTGACGATGCTGAACGGATGGTTGGGCGCGATGTCCTGGCCCGCGGAGATGACCTCCTCGAACAGGCTGTACAGATAGCGGGCCTTCGCCGTGTTCTGCTCGCCCTCGGGCAGGTTCTCGATCTCGAAGCTCGACCAGGACAGGCCGTAGTTGCTCTCGTTGCCGAAGGCGAACATCAGCACGCCGGGGGTGTCCTTGTAGCGCTGCACGTATTCCTGCATGTCGCGCTTGAGTGTGGCGCGCGTGATCGGATCCGAGTAATCGGTGAAGGGCACCCATTGCCCGTCGACGGTGTAGCCGTAGCGGCCCATCAACGGATTGATGACGGTCATGATGCCGTGCTCGCGGTAGATGTACTCCACCCACTCCGGCGGGATCGTCGTGAAGCTCCGGATCGTGTTCACGCCCATTTTCTTCATCAGGCCGAAGTCGTAGTCCAGCACCTTGCGGATGAAGTCTTCGGACTCGTTGAACAGGCCGTAGCTGTAGTTCTGGCCACGCGGCGAGTAGCTCCAGACGACGCCCTTCACGTAGAAGTCCTCGCCGTCGACCTTGAGCTTCCAGCCCTGCTCGTCCTTGTAGGTCTCGACTTTGTTCGCCTGGGCGTGGCTCACGTCGGGCGTGGCGAGGATCAGCACGGCGGCCAGCAGGCTGCCAATGACGGCCAGACTATTGGAGAAGCTCGATTTGGCCATAGCGACTACTCTTTCTTGAGGTTTGACTTCTTGATGAATGTCGACTCTGTGCATTTTCTCTGCCTGCCCCGCCATCAGTTGGCCACGATGGAGACGTTATCGATGAAGATGTCCGAAAGACATCCGGCAACAGCTCCGCAGATCGCCGTAAACTGCAATGTCACCCCGCCACTGACATCAGGCCCAGTGGTAATCGTCAGCGGACCAACGGTGGTCCAGTCCACCGGGAATCCGGCGCCCTCTCGAATGATTTCCGTCGCGGAGACGCCGCCACCGCTCAGCTCCGAGAAGAGCCTGATATCAACCACGCCGCCATTTGCATCGCTGCCCTTCCAGTCGAAAGTCACCGTAACCTGTTGGCCAGGCGTCAGGGCTCCAGCGCCCAGATTGGCCGCTTTCAATGTCGGATTGCCTGCGGCGGTGATATTGAGGTTGGCGGCGAAACTGCCGGCCGAGCTGTCGGACGTCGTCGTGATCGTCCCGCCATTCACGGATATCTCCCAGCCGGTGAAATCGCCGGTCTCGAAGCCGCCGTTGATAGCCAGCTCGCCGACAGCACCGCCGCCACCGCCGCCACCGCCGCCACCGGTCGCTTCGGTCAGACTGACGTCGTCGATATTTACGGTGCTGGCCACACCGCCCATGTCGAACAGAACGCGACTCTCCGCAGTGCCGATATCGGCCGCCGCCGTCAGGTTGAAGTTGTAGCTCTGCCATTGCGTCGTCAGCGGGACCATCGCCGTTTCTGCCGTAAACGGCGCACCGCTGAGCCCGATGCCCGCGATCATGTCGCGGGCAACGGACGCCCGGGCCCTGAAGCTGAGCACGTACTCCGTACCCTGGGTGATCGCAGCCACCTGGCTCAGGTTCGTCTCGAACACCTGCTGGCCATCGAGGGCATCGGCCGTATAGAAGTTGTTGGTCGCGACACCGCCGGCATTCACCCACGGCGCCTTGTCGGCGTCGCTCGCCTCGAAGTCGCCATTGGTGAGAAGCTCGCCGCCGCCCCCGGCGGGTGTCAGGCTGACGTCGTCGATATTCACGGTGCTGGTCACACCGCCCATGTCGAACAGCACGCGACTCTCCGCAGTGCCGATATCGGCCGCCGCCGTCAGGTTGAAGCTGTAACTCTGCCACTCCGTCGTCAGCGAAGCCGTCGCCGTTTCTGCCGTAAAGGGCGCACCGCTGAGCCCGATGCCCGCGATCATGTCGCGGGCAACGGACGCCCGGGCCCTGAAGCTGAGCACGTACTCCGTACCCTGGGTGATCGCAGCCACCTGGCTCAGGTTC
>Ga0209943_1001309_pt1 | contig 15594 bp, 13 predicted proteins | sample SalPonR1_B_D2_MG_FD_185698 | JGI IMG/M metagenome (GOLD analysis project Ga0209943, IMG submission 185698) | Salt pond soil microbial communities from South San Francisco under conditions of wetland restoration - Salt Pond MetaG R1_B_D2_MG... ... | reverse complement strand
TCTTTTACTAAAATCGATTTTGCAACTATTTTCATAACATTCCTCCAAACTAATAAGTAGTATACTATGTTATGTTTGTTTTAACAATATTAAATTAATTATTAAAATAGTTTGATGAATAAATATTAAGAGGTAAAGTTAGAGATTATTAAAGATTAGCAATCCTATCAGGTATGGTTATGTTAAGTAAAAAATAGTAGAAGTAACTTAATGTAACATAAAGTTGCTTATTTGTAACACACAACCCTTTAAAAATCCATATGTAGTGTTATAATATATACATAAATATTTATAACGGGAGTGTTTATGAATTATTTAACTCTAATCTTGTTCCTCGTCCTCGGTCTTTTAGGAATAATAGTTATTACTAGAGATTAAAATAGGGCCAATTGGCCCTATTTTAATTCTTAATTTTTGATTTTATTAACTATCATATTCCCGCCTTGGAGTAAATAGGAAACCAAAAACACAAGGGCATAAAGAATTATCGGTATCCATGTTATCTGATGGATATCTGTTATGGTATTATCATTACCAAGTATTCCACTATATATTACTATAGCAGCTATTAAATATGCTGCAGTTATTCCAATTAAAGCAGTCTTTTTGTCTATAACGCCGTAAGCTTGTGTAACTACGAACATAAATAAGAAGCCAAATAAAAACATTGGCCACATACCATTTCCTTGTTCTACGGCTACAATAGCACCGTGGACAGCAACGTAAACTTCAAGGACAGTAATCCACTTTATACTAAAGTGATGGGTAGTGTTTATAAGGGACATTTGAATCATTAATAGGAACATATAGAAAAATCCCATGAGATGACCTAAAGTTCCCTCAGTAGGGTGAAACCAAAATGTATATATTAATGCCCATGAAATATATATGCCGTGATATTTTAATATCGAGTTAGTTGCTTTTTCCGGAAGTTTAACAGATTTGCCAAAGAATAGACCTCTTCTTGGATTTAATATTATAAGTATTAATACAAGCATGAGTATTACTGAGCCTTGAGAAGACATTATTGGCATATTCTGAGCTAGTCCATCGTAGAATAGCATTGTTTGAGCGATATGAATGAGAACAAATATTGCATTTACTATTAATAACATCATGTTATATTTAGTAACTCTGTTTGCATCGGGCAGGGGTTCCTTTTTTATCTTAAGGATTATTATCCATGCGCTAAACTGATGAGCTAAGTAAAGTACCCATGCAGACATGGAAGCAATAAAATTAAATTCAGGAAGCTTCCAAAAATACCATGAAGCCCCTTGATCCTCCAAGAGCACATCTTGAAATTTGGTTAAAGTTAAAGATGTAAGATAAATTAGCAGGGTGAGCAATACTGATATTAGGACTGAATAATTAACTACTTTTTTTAAATCATATGTTTTCATACCATTAACTCCTTAGCATTTTCAGATATCTCCAAACCACTAAGGGGAGAATCCCCTTTAAATATTACATTTTCATTGTGCATCAAAACTATGTCAAGTTTTGCATTTAAACCTTCTTTAATAATGCCGTTCATTTTACCTTTATTTGGCGATTTTAATGTACCACCATCATAATCATTGATTCCTTTAACAGTTAAAGTGTATTTACCTTTAGTAATGGTTATATCCACAGCATTATCTTCAATTTTGTTGATCTTTAGCTTAGACCTGGTATAGGTAGCAAAGTTATATACACTATCACCTAGATAAAGAAATCCCAAAAAGCCTATAAATTTCTTTTTGAGAAATGGGACCTTTGCTACGGATAACATAAAAGAAACATCTGATCTGTCAAAATCATTTCCCTGCATCCAAATCCAGCTACTGGGGAAGGATTTTCCCCAATCTTTTTCTATGTAGCCTCTGCCGTCTGTCATATCAATTTCTTTGTTATTAATTATAAAGTTGCCGCTTGTCTTGTGGTCAAGACTTACGACTCCATGATTACATTCCATATTTGGGAAATATGAGAAAATACCCATAATACCCGGTCTTAATATGGATTTGGGATAGTTTATAGTGTCTTCAAAATCGATAATTCCAGAAAGTTCAATTTTTTCATTTTTCAAATTGAATTTTGCAAAATTTTTAGTAAACACATTATCGCCGATTTTAATTTTAAATTCCCTTTCTGAATAATAGAATTCATCGATATTAAAATCAAAATAATATGTCTTAGAACCTATGCCATCAATCACTTGAATAAAAGCGTTTCTGCCATTATCAGTCATAGATATTCCAGGTATTAATGCATATGAAATATTCATATCCCAATTGGTAAACTTGAAATACCATCCTTCGAAGTAGTTGTTTTTTCTATATTTGCCCTGATAAATTTCAGGGTTAATAATTCTTTTTAATCCATACATAACGTTTACCTCTCATAGGGTTAGTATAGCACAAATGACCAAAATTGCCATAGTTTTTAATGCAACTATTCCTACAATATGTTACAATTGAAACATAATATTTTTTAGGAGATAGATTATGGGATTATCACCAATGATGAAACAATACTTAGATATAAAAGATCAGCATAAGGATTTTATTCTTTTCTTTAGATTAGGCGATTTTTATGAGATGTTTTTTGATGACGCAAAAATAGTATCAAGGGAATTAGAGTTAACCCTTACAGGTAAAAGCTGTGGGTTAGAAGAAAGAGCTCCCATGTGCGGAGTTCCTTATCATTCCGCCGATGGATATATAGCCAAACTTTTAGATAGGGGATACAAGGTTGCCATTTGTGAGCAAACTGAAGATCCTGCCAAAGCTAAGGGATTAGTAAAAAGAGATGTGGTAAGAATTGTTACTCCAGGAACTAATACAATTAAAGGAGCCATAAGTGAAAAGGAAAACGTATATATAGCTTCTGTATTTGAAAATGATAAAAAAGTTGGAATCGCATATGGAGATATAACTACTGGTCAAATGTATGTTACTTCCATTAGAGATACCTTCTATTTTGATAATACAATTAGTGAACTTGTTAAAATTGCTCCTAAAGAGATAATATTAACTGAAGAATTAAGAGACAGAATAGGTGATGATAATTTAGCCTCTCAAGTGGGTGGATATGTGAGCGCAGTGGATGAATCGTATTTTGCATTAAAAACGTGTAAAGAGGGCATTTTAAGCCAATACGGCATGTCTTCATTAATTCCACTGGGCATTGAAGATAATAATGAATGTATTTCATCCATGGGTGCATTGCTTCTTTATTTAATTGAAACTCAAAAACAGAGTTTATCGCAAATAAAGACATTGAATGTTATTGAAGCAAAAAATCATATGGCCTTGGATAAAGCTACAATTAGAAATTTAGAATTATTGGAAACCCTATATAATAAAGATACTAAGGGTTCATTATTAGGTGTTCTTGATAAGGCTCAAACTGCCATGGGATCTAGAAAACTTAAAGCATGGATAAGAGAACCTTTAAATAACCATGGAGAAATTAATAAAAGACTAGAAGCAGTACTTAACCTATATGAAAATTTACTTATAAAAAATGATATTAGAGAATGTCTAAAAAGCATATATGACTTTGAAAGATTAACTGGAAGAATAGCCAGTGGTAGAGCCAATGGGAAGGATTTAATTGCCCTTAAAAGTACTTTAGAAGTGCTCCCTGAAATTAAAGAATTAATAAGCGGTCTTGATGCTAAGTATATCAATCAATTAAATGAAGATCTTGAAACATTTGATGAGATATATAATCTAATTAATAAAGCCATAGTAATGGATCCACCATTTAATGTAAAAGATGGTGGACTAATTAAAGAAGGTTATAGTCAGGAATTAGATGAACTTAAGGATTCAATAAGTGGTGGCAGAAAATGGATAGCTAATTTGGAAGGTGAAGAAAGAAAGAAAACTGGTATTAAGAATATGAAAGTTGGTTACAATAAGGTATTTGGATATTACCTTGAAGTGACCAAAATGAACGTTGACAAAGTTCCAGATACATATATTAGAAAGCAGACATTAACTGGATCTGAAAGATATATAACTCCTGAACTTAAGGAAATGGAAAATATAGTATTAAATGCCGAAACAAAGATAAATGATTTAGAATTTAGATTATTCGACTATGTAAGGGAAAGTATAGAGCCATATATCAGAAGATTACAAAAATCTTCTGATGCAGTGGCAATACTAGATGTACTAGTATCTTTTGCCGATGTTAGTCAAAAGAATAGCTATGTTATGCCTCTAGTGGACGATAGTTATGAGATTGAAATTGAGGAGGGAAGACATCCTTCCATAGAACAAATCATTGGACAAGGTCAGTTTGTGCCAAATGATTTAGGTATTAATAATTCCGACGAGAGCATGTTAATTATAACGGGGCCTAATATGTCAGGTAAATCGACTTACATGAGGCAAACTGCACTTATAGTACTAATGGCTCAAATAGGCTGCTTTGTTCCATGTAAAAAAGCAAGAATTGGAGTGGTAGATAGAGTATTTACAAGAATTGGCGCATCGGATAATTTATCTCAAGGCCAATCTACTTTCTTTGTGGAAATGAGTGAACTTGCTAATATATTAAGAAATGCCAAAGATAGAAGTTTAATAATATTAGATGAAATCGGCAGAGGAACAAGTACCTTTGATGGTCTTTCCATTGCATGGGCAGCTGTTGAATATTTAGCCCAAGATAATGCAAAAATAAGAACTTTATTTGCGACCCATTATCATGAACTTACTGTGCTTGATAAAAAGTTAAGCTGTGTTAAAAATCTTTCAATAGATGTAAGTGAAAATGGCGGGAATATAGTATTTTTACATAAAATAAAGGAAGGTCCTGCAAGCAAGAGTTATGGAATCCATGTAGCTAAAATAGCAGGAATACCTAAATCAATACTTAAAACTGCACAGATGAAGTTAATAGAACTTGAAAGTATAGAGTCAAATGAGACTGTAAATGAAAATGCAGTGCAGTTATCCATATTTGACAATAAGGTTGATGAAAGTTATGAAGCTGTTAAATTTAGATTGGAACAACTGGATATAAATAATGTAACACCAATTAGAGCTTTAAGTATATTGGAAGAACTAAAGAGGGAAATATGATTAAATTACTTGATAAAAATGTGGCCGATAAAATAGCAGCTGGAGAAGTAATAGAAAGACCAGTTTCAATTATTAAGGAGCTAATGGAAAATTCCATAGATGCTGGAGCAAATTCCATCGTAGTTGATATTAAAAACGGCGGTAAATCATATATTAGAGTTACAGATAATGGAGAAGGCATTAGCACCGAAGAAGCGGAAACTGCTTTTCTTAGACATGCAACTGGGAAAATATCATCTCTAGAGGATTTAAATGCAATAAATACACTGGGGTTTAGGGGCGAAGCCCTAGCTAGTATATCAGCTGTAACTAGACTAAAAATGATAACTAAAAGAGAAGTTGATAGCGAAGGCTCTAAGCTGGTTATTAATGGTGGGCATGTTATGACTAAAGAAATGACAGGAGCTCCCAATGGAACAACTTTTGTAATAGAAGATGTATTTTACAATACCCCGGCAAGAAAGAAGTTTTTAAAAACAGATGGAGCAGAAGGGAACAAGATAATAGATTTTGTTTCTAAATTTGCCCTAAGTTATCCAATGATATCTATTAAACTGATAAATAATAACATAACTGTATTTGCAACTACTGGAGATGGTAATTATTTAAATAATATCAATAATGTATTTCCAAATAAAGATTATAAAAATCTCATGGAAGTTAATTATGAAGAAAATGGTATCAAAGTTTTTGGGTATGTTTCAAATCCGGGACAAACAAAAACAACAAAGCAAGGCCAGATATTTTTTGTAAATGGTAGAATTGTAGATAGTAAAGTGATTGATAAAGGAATAAAGGCTGGATATAAAGAAAGGATATTTTCTGGATATCCCATATGTATACTGTTTATAACAGTTAATTCAAAGACTATAGATGTTAATATTCATCCTAATAAAAAAGAGATTAGATTCCATGATGAAAAGGAAGTTATTAATGCTATTTCAAAGGGAATAACAGAGGTTGTATTTAAACAACAAAGTATACATGAATTTGAAATGCCTAGAATCAGAGAAGAAAATGTGATTGATTACGAACCAATGCCAGAATTTAAAGAGATATTAAATACTGAGCAGGTCGATATAAAGAACGTTTTAAAAGAAAAGAAATCTGAAATATCTGAAAATATTATTATTTCTGCTCCAATAAATAGACCTTTTGAATTTAATGATTTAAAGATAGCAGGATATATATTAAGTACATATATCGTAGTGGAAGACACTGATGAAAATACATATTTTATAGATCAGCATGCTGCCCACGAAAGAATATTTTATGAAAAATTAATAGGTAACTATTTAAGTGATGAAAAGTTATCCCAGCCAATACTTACCCCAATAGTTTTGGAAACTTCAAACGCTATGGATGGTTTAAGGGATGAAATCTTAAATGTTATTAATAAAATGGGCTTTGATATAGGGGAATTTGGCAATAATTCATATATTATTAGAGAAATACCAGGTAATATGACATTAAATGAGGCGGAAAACTTCGTAAATACCTTTATTGATAACGTAATTGACGGTGAAACCATGGATAATAAAGTTGTTATTGACAAAATAATAACTAAATCGTGTAAAAATGCTGTAAAAGGTAATAATAAATTAAGTGAAATGGAACAAAATGAGCTCTTAGATGTATTATCCAAATGCATTAATCCATTTAATTGTCCCCATGGAAGACCCACATTTATAAAACTCTCTAAATATGATATTGAAAAAGCTTTTCATAGGAGGTGACATAATAAAGTTATGGTAAATGTATATGTGATAACAGGCCCAACGGCTAGTGGAAAAACCAAGGTCGCCATAGAGCTAGCTAAAAAGCTCGGAGGCGAGATAGTTAGTTGTGACTCCATGCAAATATATAAAAAAATGGATATTGGCAGTGCAAAACCTACGGAAGATGAATTAAATGAAGTGAAACATCATTTAATTGGTGTAATAGAACCGACAGAAAATTTTACAGTGGCTAAATATCAATCTATGGCTTTAGATGCCATAGATGATATAGTTTCAAGAGGAAAAATTCCAATAGTAGCAGGAGGCACAGGCCTTTATCTAAATGCGCTTTTATTTGATATGGACTTTGCAGCAAGACCTGATAATTCTAAAAGAAGAAATGAATTGGAAGCTATGACAGGAGAAACTCTATATGAATATCTCAAGGAAATAGATATGGAAGCTACAAATAGAATTCATAAAAACAATACGAAGAAGGTTATAAGAGCTATAGAAGCTGCTGAGCTTGGTAATAAAGTGAAGCCATTAAATGACTGCAAGGACAGATGTGGATTATATAATTTTAAGCTTTATGCGCTTAATTGGGATAGGGAAAAGCTATATGAAAGAATAAATACTAGAGTTGATAAACTAATTGAACTGGGATTAGTGGAAGAAGTAAGGAACCTATTTAAAGAAGGCCTTAATTGTGAAAATATTTCAATGAAAGGCATAGGATATAAAGAAATCATTGAACATATTGAAGGGGGATTAACCTTAGAAGAAGCCGTATATCTTATTAAAAGAAACACCAGAAGATTTGCTAAAAGGCAAATTACGTGGTTTAAAAGATACGAGGATATGACTTGGATTGATGTGGATGAGCCCATGAGTGCAAATGATATAGTGGAGAAAATATTATGAGTAAAATTGTGAAAATCCATAATAAAAGTGATAAACCAAACAATATAATTGAAAAGGAAAATAACGTTTTCTTTGAATGTGAAAGTATTGAAAGCCTATTACCAAAATATTTAAGGAGCTATTTAATATATCTAAAAGGCAATGTGTTACCTATGACTAGGCTTGCTTATTTACATGATATACTATTTTTCTTTAATTATCTTGTTAATGAAACTGATTTAACTGAAGCTAAAGAGCCTACTAAAGTTACATTGGATGAATTAAATGAAGTAAAATCCATGGATATTAATATATTTTTAGATTACTGCAGAAAATACAAAGTGGAATCTAAGGATAACATAGTTGTGTATGAAAATAGTCAAAGAACTTTGGCTAGAAAAAAATCATCCATATCGGTACTCTTCAAACAACTATATAGAGATGGTCTAATAAACGAGAACATTACCGATGGTTTTGATCCAATTAGAGTTCCGAAATCTGGAGAAACTGAGATTAAAGCATTAAATGATGATGAAGTTATGATAATGCTTGATACAGTTACAAATGGTCAAGGGCTTACTAAACATGAAAAGACATACTGGGAAAAAACAAAACTTAGAGATAAAGCAATATTAGTAACATTCATAACCTATGGCCTTAGGTTATCAGAATTACAGCAGCTAAATATTTCATCTTTTAATTTTGACAGGGGTGAATTTAAGATTTACAGAAAGCGTGGAAAGGAATCTTTAATGCCCCTTAATAGATCAGTATCAAGGGTATTAAATGAATATATAGATATGGAAAGACCAGATAAAGAAAAAATTGTTTCTGGTCATGAAGATGCAATGTTTTTATCCATGCAAGGTAAAAGGATTACGGAAAGAGCTATAAGGGAGTTGGTAAAGAAATATACCTCTATAGCTTTAAAAACTAGCAGAAGAGCTGGTTATAGCCCTCATAAATTAAGGGCTACAGCAGCGACTAGCTTAATTGGTAGAGGAAATTCTATATATGATGTTCAAGCATTACTAGATCACGAGCAAGTAACTACTACTCAGTTATATGCTAAACATAAACAAAATGTAAAAAGAGATTTGGTTAAAAATATGGAATGGGAAATTGAGAGAGAGGAATAATAATGAAAGAGTACCTTATGAAAGAGTTTGATATTGACGAATGGGTAATTGATTTAGTAAATGAGAAGGAAGAATTGTTAAAGGATAAGTTTGATAGTTATAACGAAACCTTAGAAATAAATCAATATAAGATATTAAAATCTTTCCAAAATAATAGAATAAGTGATATGCATTTTTCATGGACTACTGGATATGGATATGGGGATATTGGACGTGAAGCGGCAGAAAAAGTATATGCTGATGTATTTCATACAGAAGATGCTTTAGTTAGGCCTAATATTGTGAATGGTACCCATGCTTTGGCTTGCACTCTTTTTGGCATATTAAAGCCAGGTGATGAACTTATATATTCCTCGGGAAAGCCCTATGACACTTTGGAAGAAGTGATTGGTAATGGAAAGTCTAGTTTTGGAACACTCAAGGATTATGGGATATCATATAATTATGTTCCACTTAATGATAATCATATAGACAAAGATGTATTATTAAATAAAATAACTGATAAAACCAAGGTTGTGTCAATACAAAGATCTGTAGGTTATGATTACAGAAGAGCCATTACTTTAGATGAAATTAAAAATATCACAGAAACTATACATTCTTTAAATAAGGATATCATAGTAATGGTGGATAATTGTTATGGAGAATTTGTTTATGGTCATGAACCTACTGATTATGGAGTAGATATTATGGCAGGCTCCTTGATTAAAAACCCAGGTGGTGGTTTAGCATTAACGGGGGGATATATAGTAGGTAAAAAAGATTTGATTGAAAGTATTTCATATAGAATGACTTGTCCAGGTATTGGAGCCGAATGCGGCTTGACTTTTGGTCAAACTAGAAATATATTGCAGGGCTTATTTTTAGCACCAAAAACGGTAAATGGTGCCATAAAAGGTTCAATATTATGCGGAGCGGTATTCAAAAAAGCTGGATTTGAGATATGCCCAGGTATAAACGATGAAAGAAGTGATATAATTCAAGCCATTAAGTTTAATGATCCTGATAAAATGATATCCTTTTGTCAAGGAATACAATCGGCCTCTCCAATTGATAGTCATGTTACACCTATGCCTTGGGATATGCCTGGCTATAATGATCAAGTTATAATGGCTGCAGGGGCATTTATTCAAGGCTCATCCATTGAACTTAGTGCAGATGCACCTTTGAGAGAACCTTACATAGCATATTTTCAAGGCGGACTCACTTATGAGCATTGTAAATTTGGAGTAATTAAAGCATTAGATGAATTAGTAAAACGAGGTTATGTAAAGCTGTGAAAAGAAAAATTGACTTAAAAAGTATTTTGGGTATATTCTCAAAAAACAGACGTAAAAACAGAAAAAAAGGTCGTAAAATATTTTATAACGACGTAAGGTATAATTTAAAAAGAACAAGTATGCACGATAAGCTTATTGCTTTTCTAAAACTTGGTCTATTATTTATAATTAGTATAATTATCCCAATATTATTAGTTACAGTTAATAAAGATTTGTTAGGACAGTTAAATAGCACTGAAGATCTGATGATGATACTTGACGCTCGCAAAGGTTTTGCTTTTTTAATACTAATAGGGCTTCAGATATTACAAATTGTAATATGTATGCTACCGGGTCAGCCTATTCAATTTGCTTCTAGTTATCTATATGGATTTTGGCAAGGTTACTTGATATCTATTATTGGAGCAATAGTGGGAACAATTATAACTTACAACATAGCTAAATTCTTAGGTAAAGATGCCCTTCATATTATGTTTGGAGAAAAAAGGGTAAGTGACTATATGAAAAAGCTAAATAGTGGTAAATCATATATTATAATCTTACTTATATATTTGATTCCTGGCATACCAAAGGATTTAATGTGTTATGTGGCCGGATTATCTGAAATTAAGATAAGACCATTTTTAATAATCTCAACTGTGGGAAGAACTCCTGGCATTATGGGTAGCTTGATTATGGGAACTATGTTAGAAAGTCAAAATTACATAGGACTTGTTATAATGGGACTAATTGCAGTTATGGTAGCATATATATTTTATAAGAATAGAAATAGAGTAATTAATTATATTGATAAATTGGAAAACAAAGATAGTTAACAATAAAGGTATTATGTTAATATGAATAAAACAAATGCAATGAGATTGCTAGATGCAGCAAATATTAATTATGAAATAACTGAATATGAATATGATGAAAAAGACCTATCAGGGCTTCATGCTGCTGATTATTTGGGTCTTTTTTATTATGAAGTTTTTAAAACATTAGTATGTATTGGCAATGATAAGGAGCATTATGTGTTTTGCCTTCCAGTTGATATGGAACTTGATCTAAAAAAAGCAGCAAAAATAGCAAATGTTAAAGGCATCGAAATGATTAAAATGAAGGAACTACTTCCCTTAACAGGATACATGAGGGGAGGGTGCTCGCCCATTGGAATGAAAAAACAATTTAAAACTTATATAGATGAAACAGCAATCTTAAATGATAAGATATATATTAGTGGCGGAAAAAGGGGAGTACAAATAAAAATGGAACCTGATTCACTCAATAAATACCTTGGAAATACTGAGTTTTACGACATATGCAAATAAAAGAACAATTGTTTACATTTCTCTTGACAAACACATGTTCGGATGTTAGAATATAACATATTAGAACAAGTGTTCTTAAGAGAGGTGAGTATCATGAAAAAGAAATATAGAATAGTATCTCCAGTAAGATTTATAACATTCGTTACAATAGTAATGATATTACTTGCAACTTTGACAATACATATAATAGGACTAGATGATGTAAGCGGTGGATCTAAAACTTACTATAAACAAATCGAAGTTACTTATGGTGACACAATATGGAACATAGCCGAAAGAAATATGCCTGATGATATGGATACTAGACAAGCTGTATATGAAATATCAACTCTAAATGATATAGATGATGGAATTATATACCCAGGGCAGTTATTATTAGTACCAATTGACAACGAATTGGAATATAAAAAGAAAATTAGCTAAGATCAACTATCAAATTCAAACTACTGAATAATGTATAAAAAAGTGAGGCTCTAATTTTCGATTTAAGCGATTTTATTTTATCGATAGGTACTATGAGTCCTAAATATATAATGATAGAAATTTACAAACTAACTAACATACTGGAAAACCAGGCTTTTGGCCTGGTTTATTCCTTTTGTTATTAACTATTCCCTAAATTAAGATTTAAGGAATAGTTATGCGTATTACCTACTTTACAATTTCTTTTAATTTATACAGGAACCTTTGTCTATATTTATATCTAGCTGCCCTCATTACTTTAGTATATGTATTACGATTAGTAAATCCACCAACTGCTCCTCCAATTAATACACCTTGTATTAATTTTGCAGCAAGTAATTCTTTTGTTATTAATTTGGTTAATTCATTGATATCTATATTACTTGCATCTTTAGTTAGCAGAAGTTCATCAAGTTCGTTGAAGTATATTTTTCTTTTACTTCCTTTAGATAAGGATGCTTGCAGTAATTTTAAGAGATATATTCTTTCAAATTCTGACTTATAGTTAAAACCATATATAGCAGCTAAGGAATACATGTTTCTTAAGAGAATACTTAAAAATATAGGCAAATCCGGTATACCAATACCAAATGCCCCAAGTATCAGTCCTTCTTTATATGTAAAGTCCTTCCCTTTTTCATATAATTTTTTAGAATCTTTATCAAAAGCAGTTATATTATTGTAATTAACTTCTTTTTTTAATGCTTTTAGATTATGTTTATATTTTTTTTCGATACTTTTAAGTTTTATACCTTTAGTAATTTTTATAATGCTTGTTTTTATAACATTATCAATTTTACTGTTTGGTTTAACTTTATCTATTTGATCATCAGATTCATTTAAATTTAGGAATTCAACTTCCCTACTATTCAATTTTTCGATTTCTTTATCAATTAAATTAACATATTTATTCATATTAGTGATGGAATAACCTGATTCCATTGAATATCATAACCATATTATGCTTATTACAAGTTTCAATTACTTGTTCATCTCTAATTGAGCCGCCAGGCTGGACAACATATTTTACTCCGCTTTCTTTAGCTCTTTCAATGTTATCTCCAAATGGGAAAAATGCGTCGGAAGCTAATACCACATTATCTACTTCATCAAGAATCTTTCTTTTTTCTTGCAAAAGGAAGATATCAGGCCTTTCTGTAAATAAATCAGTAAAATCAAATTCAGATAAAGACTCAAGTGTGTATTCCATGGCTATATATCTATCAATAAAGTTATCCCTTACCGCCCTTCCTATCTCAGGTTTAAATGGTAAATTTAGAACTTTTTCATTCTGTCTCAATGACCAGTTATCAGCTTTAATACCGGCAAGCCTTGTGCAGTGTATTCTCGATTGTTGACCAGCACCAGTACCAATAACTTGACCATCTTTAGCATAAGCTATTGAATTAGACTGGGTATATTTAAGAGTTATTGAAGCAATTATTAAATTATTGATTGCATCTTCATCTAACTCTTTATTATTAGTAACTATATTAGTCATACAGTTTTTATCTAATTTTATGTCATTTCTCTTTTGTTCAAAGGTTACACCAAATATATGCTTTCTTTCAACTTCTAGAGGTGTATATTTAGGATTCATTTTAAGCACTAAATAATTACCCTTCTTTTTTTGTTTTAAAATTTCCAGGGCTTCTTTAGTATAGTCAGGTGCTATTATACCGTCGGATACTTCTCTTTTTATTATATTTGCTGTAACTTCATCGCATGTATCACTTAAAGATACAAAATCTCCAAAGGAAGACATTCTGTCTGCTCCCCTAGCCCTAGCATATGCCGTAGCTATCTCAGATTCGTCTAAGCCCTGGATATCATCAACAAAACATGCTTTTTTTAGATTATCATTCATTTTATTACCTATAGCTGCTGCTGTAGGACTTACATGCTTAAATGATGCAGCAGCAGGTTTCCCTATTGCTTCTTTAATTTCTTTAACAAGTTGCCATCCGTTAAGTGCATCCATTAGGTTTATATAACCTGGATTCCCATTTAATACTTCAAATGGTAATTCCCTGCCATCATCCATGTATACACTTGCTGGTTTTTGATTTGGATTACATCCATACTTTAAATTCATTGTTTTACCCCTTTACACATTAATCTCCGTAGTGATATCTTTATCCAATGAATATTTTTTTATTATTGGATATATATAATCATTTAAAAATTCTGTTACTTGGGAAGAACTTCTTCCTGTATATAGTTTTGGATCCAAATGAGAAAATATTTCCTCTTTAGTTAACATAAAAGAGTTATCGTCAACTATTCTATCAACAAGGTCATTTTTAGCTCCTTCAGTTTTTATCTTTAAGGTAGCTGCATGGGAATGCACTCTTAACCTTTCGTGTAATTCTTGCCTATTTCCCCCCTTTTTAACAGCTTCCATCATAACATTTTCTGTTGCAATAAAAGGTAATTTCTCCATTATTCTAGCTTCAATTACCTTTGGATATACAACCATGTCAGAAGTTATATTTATATATAGGTTAAGTATAGAATCCACTGCAAGAAAAGCCTCAGCTACGGATACTCTTTTATTAGCCGAATCATCTAAAGTTCTTTCAAACCATTGAGTTGCAGCAGTTATTGCAGGATTTATAGAATCAGTTATAACATATCTAGCAATGGAAGTTATTCTTTCTGATCTCATAGGATTTCTTTTATATGGCATTGCAGATGAACCTATTTGATTTTTTTCAAAGGGTTCTTCCATTTCTCCAAAGGATTGTAATATTCTCATATCATTTGAAAATTTCGAAGCACTTTGAGCTACACCAGAAAGAATTGATAATACCATGCTATCTACTTTTCTGGAATATGTTTGCCCAGATACAGGCACACAGCCAGTAAAACCCAATTCTTTTGCTATTATTTCATCAAGTCTTTTAACCTTGTTTTCATCTCCTTCAAAAAGTTCCATAAAACTAGCTTGAGTACCAGTGGTCCCTTTGGAACCTAATAATAGTAATTCATCTATTTTTCTTTCTACATCAACAAAATCTTGGTATAAATCATAAGCCCACAAAGTTGCTCTTTTCCCAACTGTAGTAAGCTGAGCAGGCTGTAAATGGGTATACCCTAGACAAGGAAGCTCTTTATATTCATTTGCAAACTTAGAAAGATTTTTAATAACTTGTAATAATTTAATATTTACAAGTTTCAAGGCTTCTCTCATAAGAATAACATCGGTATTATCACCAACATAACATGATGTTGCTCCTAAATGAATAATAGGCTCTGCTTTTTTACATCTTTTTCCATATGCGTAAATATGGCTCATTACGTCATGACGTACTTCTTTTTCTTTGGCTTTGGCAACATCAAAATCTATAATATCTTTATTTTTTATCATTTCATCTATTTGTTCTTTAGTAACATTAAGGCCGAGTTCATGTTCTGCCTTAGCTAGTGCTATCCAAAGTTCATGCCATGTGGTAAATTTCTTTTCTTCTGAAAAAATGTACTTCATTTCTGAACTCGCGTAACGAGTTGAAAACGGTGACATGTAAATATTAGTGTTATCCATTAGTCGCCCTTCCTTTTATTATATATTCTAGTTCTAGTCTTTCTAGTTTTTAAATCAATAAATTTTACCATTAAAGAAATTTTATTATCCTGATTTAAATTAGTCCAAATAGTATCACCAAATTCATTAAAATCTTCTAATATTTCAATTTGAGTGGGTT
>Ga0209943_1001306_pt1 | contig 15608 bp, 8 predicted proteins | sample SalPonR1_B_D2_MG_FD_185698 | JGI IMG/M metagenome (GOLD analysis project Ga0209943, IMG submission 185698) | Salt pond soil microbial communities from South San Francisco under conditions of wetland restoration - Salt Pond MetaG R1_B_D2_MG... ... | reverse complement strand
CCAGCTCGACGACGGTCGCGGCGGTGGCGGCGAAGCCCGCCGCGAGCACGGCGACCGGCACCGGCAGGCCGCCGTACAGCCGCAGCGTGAGCGCGATGGCCGCCGCCGCGGCCGCCGCCATCGCCAGCGAGCCCTCCTCGGTCTTGCCGTCGTCCACGAAGCGCGCTACGACGAAGCGACGACCGAACCGCTTCCCCGCCAGCGCGGCCGCGGCGTCGCCGAACGTCCAGCCCATCACCCCCGCCGCGACGACGGCCTTTCCCTCCGCCCCGCCCGCGCCCCAGAACAACGCCATGTTCAACGCGAACGACGCTTGGACCCAGAGCATCGAGCGGCGCAGCTCGCCGCCGCCCGCCGCCCGATCGGGCAGCACGCGACGGTAGCCGGCCCACCGCTCCAGCGCCATCAGCGCGGGGTACCCGACGACCACCAGAACGAACGCCGCCGCGATCGCCTGGTACCAGGCGCCGAACAGCGTCAGCATGAGCCAGATCGACAGGCCGTAGCCCAGATGGTGGGTCTTGCGGATCACCTCGCGCGGGGCGTGCGTCCAGGTGCGCAGCGCCACGGGCACGACGAGGCAGGCGACCAGGTAGTACGCGAACAGCCAGGCGGTGGCGACGAGGAACCCCATGTCGGCGATCTCCGTGTCCGCGCTCCGAGCGCCGGAGCGCTCCTCTCCCACGCCTTCACGATAGACGAAGGCGCTACGCTGGACGCATGAACACCCGACGGCTAGGATCCACCGGGTACGACGTGAGCGAGATCGGCTTCGGAGGCTGGGCCATCGGAGGCTCGTGGGGCGAGGTGCCCGAAGCGGACGCGCTGGCGGCGGTGCGCACCGCGATCGAGGAGGGCGTGACGTTCTTCGACACCGCGGACGTGTACGGCGACGGCCGCAGCGAGCGACGGATCGCCGCCGTGCTGGACGAGCTTTCGCCGACCGACCGGGAGCGGATCGTGGTCGCGACCAAGGCGGGCCGGAGGCTGGACCCGCACGTCGCGGACGGCTACGTCTACGAGAACCTGTCGCGCTTCGTCGACCGTTCGCGCGTCGAGCTGGGGCAGAACACCCTCGACCTGGTGCAGCTGCACTGCCCGCCTCCCGAGGTGTACCGCCGCGACGAAGCGTTCGACGCCATGGAGCGCCTGGTCCGCGAGGGCCGCGTGCGCGCCTTCGGCGTCTCGGTCGAGACCGTCGACGAGGCGTCGGCGGCGCTGGAGCGCGACGTCGTCCGGACGATCCAGATCATCTACAACCCGTTCCGCCAGAAGCCGGCCGAGACGGTGTTCCCCAAGGCGCTGGAGAAGGACGTCGGGATCATCGTCCGCGTGCCGCTGGCCTCGGGACTGCTGACCGGCAAGTTCGACGAGGACGCCGCCTTCGATCCCGACGACCACCGGGCGTTCAATCGGCGTGGCGAGGCGTTCGATATCGGCGAGACGTTCGCCGGCGTGGATTTCGAGACCGGGGTCGCCGCCGCGCGCGAGCTGCGCTCGATCGTGCCGCCGGACGCGACGCTGGCGCAGGCCACGCTGCGCTGGATCCTGATGGAGCCTGCGGTGTCCACCGTGATCCCCGGCGCCAAGCGGCCCGAGCAGGTTCGCGAGAACGCACGCGCGGCCGGCCTGCCGGCGCTCGACGACGCCGCGATGGCCAAGGTCCGCGAGGTGTACGACGACCGGATCCGGCCGCAGGTGCACCACCGCTGGTGATCCGGCGCGTCGATGCCGGTCAGAACAGGCGCGCCTGCTCGACCCGACCGGGGACGCGGAACGCCGCGGCCGAGAGCGAGGGCCTGCCTTCGAGTCCGTGCCGGCGGCAGGCCAGGCGGAAGAGCGCCCGCACCTGCTCGGCGTAGGTGCCTTCTCCCGTCATGCGGCTGCCGAACGCGGCGTCGTTCATCCGGCCCCCGCGCACCTCGCGGACGCGCGCCAGGATGCGGCGCGCCCGGGCCGGCTCGCGGGTCTCGAGCCAGGACGCGAACACCTCCTCGACGGCGTGCGGCAGGCGCATCATGATCGTGCCCGCGAAGCTCGCTCCCGCCTGGGCAGCCGCCTCGAGGATCGAGGGGATCTCCGGGTCGGTCAGACCGGGAATCACCGGAGCGACGTTCACGCCGACCGGCACGCCGGCCTCCGCCAGGGCGCGGATCGCCGCCAGGCGCCGCGAAGGGCTCGAGGTGCGCGGCTCCATCGACGCCCGCAGATCGTCGTCCAGGGTGGTGATGCTGATCGTCACCGCGACCGCGTCGTGCCGCGCGAGCTCGCGCAGCAGATCGAGGTCGCGCGTGACCAGGTGGTTCTTGGTGATCAGCGACACCGGCTGGCGAAAGTCGGCCAGCACCTCTAGGCAGCCGCGGGTGACGCGCTCGCGGCGCTCCAGCGGCTGGTACGGGTCGGTCACGCCGGACATCGCGATCGGCCCGGGCGTCCACGACGGCTTCGACAGCGCCTCCCGCAGCCGCGCGGGCGCGTCGCGCTTCACGAAGATCTGGCGCTCGAAGTCCAGTCCGGCCGAAAGGCCCAGGTACTCGTGGGTCGGCCTCGCGTAGCAGTACACGCAGCCGTGCTCGCAGCCGCGGTACGGGTTCAGGCTCACGTCGAAGCCCACGTCGGGACTCTGGTTGCGCGCCAGTACGGTCCGCGAGGCGTCGACGTGCACGCGCGTCTCGGGGCGGACGTCTTCGGGCTCGAACGCGTCCGGGTCGCGCTCGACCTGCCGCGACGTGAAGCGGTTGCGAGGCTCGTTCGCGGCGCCGCGGCCGGTGAAGCGCGGCGCGGGAACGGACGCGTTCCGGTCCGTGTCGTGTCCGTCGTCGCGATCGTCCGGCATGCCGTTCAGCCCAGGTGCGCGTGCGCCCAGCCCAGCAACGGCTCGGCGTCCGCGAACGTCTCGATCACGCGGGGGAGGACCGTGTCGGGGTCGTACAGCCACGAGCCGACCGGATACGCGCGCTGGATCGTCACGCCGGTGTGCTTCAGCAGGTCCAGTCGAGGGTGGTCGGCGCTCACGCCGCGCGGCGCCCGCTTGAGGCTCGTACCGCCCAGCACGTAGCCCTTCGCCGCCAGCTCGTCGCGGATCCGCGCCAGCTCGGTGCCGCTGGTCTCGGCCTCGACCGCACGCCGGTAGCTCTGGAGCGCGGCGCCGCTCAGCCGGTGGGCGCCTGCGGCCACGAACAGGTGCTGCGCGTTCAGGTGGAGGTAGCGCGCGGCCACGGCGTTGCGTCCGCCGACGGTGGCGGCCACCGACTCCTTGTACGGCCGCCGGTCGTTCGTGAAGCGGAGATCGCGGTACGGCCGAAAGAGGCGGCCGGGACCGAACAGGCCCTCGAGCTCGCCGACGAGCGCCTGCATCGGGCCGCGCAGCCAGCGCTCGTAGCGCTCGCGGTTGGCGTCGAACCAGGACTTCTCGTTGTGCTCGCCCAGCTCGCGCAGGAACGCGAGCGTGTCGGGACCGAACCCCTCGAACCGCGCCGGAACGGGCGCTGCGGCGGTCACGGATCAGCCGGCCGCGCCCTCGCGCAGCAGGTCCTCGATGCCCTCGAGCTTGCCGAGGTCGACCTCGGCGACGGCGCCGTCGAGCATCGCGTCGATCTCGCGGATGCGGTCGCGCAGCTTCGCGGCCTTCTCGAACGCCAGGTCGGCGCTGGCGACGTACATCTCCTGCTCGATCGCCTCGCGGTGGCGCAGCAGGTCGTCCATCGTCTTCGCGTCGATGCGGGCGGGCGCGGCGGCGACCGCCTCCTCGTGCTCCTTGCCGTAGCGGAGCACGGCGCGGACCGCCTTGCGGATCGTCTGCGGCGTGATGCCGTGCTCGAGGTTGAACGCGATCTGCTTCTCGCGGCGTCGCTCGGTCTCGTCGATCGCCTGGCGCATCCCGTCGGTGACGACGTCGCCGTACATGAACACCTCGCCGCGGATGTTGCGTGCGGCGCGGCCGGTGGTCTGGATCAGGCTCCGGGGGTTGCGCAGGAACCCGGACTTGTCGGCGTCCAGGATGCAGACCAGGCTTACCTCGGGCAGGTCCAGGCCCTCGCGCAGCAGGTTGATGCCGACCAGCACGTCGAAGTGCCCCAAACGGAGATCGCGGATGATCTCCTGCCGCTCCATCGCGTCGATGTCGCTGTGCATGTAGCGCACCCGCATGCCGTGGTTCGCGAGGTACTCCGTCAGGTCCTCCGCCATCTTCTTCGTGAGCGTCGTGACCAGCGTGCGCTCGCCCACCTTCGCCCGCTCGCGGGCGGCGAACATCAGGTCGTCCACCTGGCCCTTGGTGGGCTTGACGGTGATGGCGGGGTCGACCAGTCCGGTCGGACGGACCACCTGCTCCGCGACCTTGTCGGCGTGCGACGCCTCGTAGTCGCCGGGCGTGGCCGAGACGAACACGACCTGGCCGACCTTGCCGAAGAACTCCTCGAGCTGCAGCGGCCGGTTGTCCAGCGCGGCGGGAAGCCGGAAGCCGTACTCGACCAGGGTGGTCTTGCGCGCGCGGTCGCCGTTGTACATGCCCGAGATCTGCGGCACCATCTGGTGGCTCTCGTCCAGGAACACCAGCGCGTCGTCGGGGAAGTAGTCCAGCAGCGTGCTGGGCGTCTCGCCCGGGGCACGGCCGTCGAGGTAGCGCGAGTAGTTCTCGATGCCCTTCGTCGTCCCCACGCTCCTGAGCATCTCGAGGTCGTACAGCGTGCGCTCGCGGATCCGCTGGGCCTCGAGCAGCTTGCCGTTCTTCTCGAACACCGCGATCCGGTCGTGCAGGTCGCGCTCGATCTGCTCGGTGATCTGGTCCAGCGACTCCTCGGGCATCATGTAGTGGCTCGCGGGGAAGATGGTGGTGCTCTCGAGCGGCGCGACGGGATCGTTCGTGACGGGGTGCAGCACCGACAGGCCGTCGATCTCGTCGCCGAACAGGTCGATCCGGGTGGGCTGCTCGTCGTGCGCGCCCCAGACGTCGATCAGGTCGCCTTTCACGCGGAACGCGCCGGGTCGCAGCTCGGTGTCGTTGCGGTCGTACTGCATCGACACCAGCCGGCCCAGCAGCTCCTCGCGGTCCATCCGTCCGCCCGGTGCGAGCAACAGGTTCTTGCGCTTGTACTCCGACGGCGAGCCCAGGCCGTAGATGCACGACACCGACGCGACGATGATCGTGTCGCGGCGCGTCAGCAGGCTGCGCGTCGCGGAGTGGCGCAGCCGCTCGAGCTCCTGGTTGATGTTCGCGTCCTTCTCGATGAACAGGTCGCGCGCCGGGACGTACGCCTCGGGCTGGTAGTAGTCGTAGTAGCTGACGAAGAACTCGACGGCGGCGTCGGGGAAGTACTCCCGGAACTCGCTGGCCAGCTGCGCGGCCAGGATCTTGTTCGGCGCCATGATCAACGCCGGCCGCTGGAGCCTCTCGATCACGCGGGCCATGGTGTGGGTCTTGCCCGAGGCGGTGACCCCGAGCAGCGTCTGGTAGTGGAGACCGTCCTGAACCCCCTCCGCCAGCGCTTCGATGGCGGCGGGCTGGTCACCGGCCGGCTGGTAGGGAGCGTGGACCGTGAGCGGCATGACCCTAAGGCTACGCCCGAGGCCCGACTCGCACCGTCACGTGCCGTGCGAACCTCGGCGATCGCCGAGGTTCGCGGGTCAGTACGCCGGCCGCCAGGCGCCTTCCGGATCGCGCACGAACGGCAGCCAGGCGACCGCCACGAGGTGCGGCGCCACGCCGCTGGCCGGCAGGCGGATCTCGACCGTGCCGATCTCCAGCTCCGAGCCGAGCGGAGCGCGGAGCGCGTCCATCTCGCGCTCGAGCTCGCCGCTCAGCTCCTGCAGCTCCGTCTCCGCCCGCTCGAGCGTCTTGCGGGCCTCGGCCACGTCGGACGCCTCCTTCCGGACCCGGCCCGCCGACCGCAGCGTCGTACCGATCTTGCTGGAGCTGGGCGCCTTGCCGCCCAGGAACCCGCTCAGCAGCGCCGAGCCGACGCGGACAACGGTGTCGAGCTGCCGCTGACGCGACTGGGCCTGCTGCTGCGCGACGGCGGCCTCGGCCCGCGCCACGCGGTTCTCGACCGTGCGGACCTTCGAGGCGTACCGCTCGCGCAGCCGCGCCTTCTCCTCGTCCCGTCGCTCGCGCTCGCGCAGCGCGGCGCGCTCGCGGAACGCCGCCTCGCTCTCGTCGGGGCGGCCCACCAGGTCGGTGGGCTCGTGCGTGAACAGCCGCAGCGGCCGCTCGGCCCGCAGCCAGCGCACGAACGCCTTCTGGGCGTCCTTCAGGGCGCCGGCGCTCAGGTCGGCCGGAAGGTCGCCGCCGAACGCGACGCCTGCCGGCGCGACGTCGTGCAGGTCGTCCAGCGACAACGGAACGTCGCGGCCCGCCGCCCAGTCCACCGGCGCCGCGCCCACCTGTGGGTCGGCGATCCGGATCACGGTCTCGTGATGCTCGACCGGTGGCCGCTTGCGGCTCCACGACAGGCCCGCCGCCGCCAGCAGGTGCGGCAGCCAGGTGGTGCTCGCGCCCTCCGCCGCGCGCGACGGCGCGAAGAACTCCGGCACGTCGGGCGGCAGCACCGGCCGGCGCGACGACGCTGGAGCCCCGGCTGCGGAGGTTCCCACGGCCGCCGCCTCGGCCCCGCGGGGAGCCGTCGCGCCGGCGGCCGCGGCGCCGCCCGCCGTGGCCCGGGCCTCCGCCGCCTCGTTCCGGATCGGGTGGTCGGCCATCAGCCGCTCGATCTGCGGCCGCGCCAGCGGACCGGCCAGGTAGCTCATCACCCAGCGCGTCCGCATCAGCCGCGGCGCCCTCTCGTGCACGCTGTGGAGCAGGAAGGTGCGCTTGTCGAGGCCGGCCAGCCGCTGCCCCAGCTCGCGCGTGTCCACGCCGGCGGACGAGTCCGCCCGGCTCAGGCCGGAAAGGACGCGGTCCCGGTCCTGCTCGGTCTGCAGCCGCCCCAGGAACCAGGTGCCGGCGTTCGATAGCGCCTTATAGTCCAGGTCGACGGGGTTCTGCGTCGACAGCACGACCCCGATCCCGAACGCCCTGGCCTGCTTCAGCAGCGTCAGCAGCGGCGTCTTGCTGGGCGGATTCGCCGTGGGCGGCAGGTAGCCGAACACCTCGTCGAGGTAGATCAGCGCGCGCAGCGTCCCGGTGCCGCTCTGCCCCCGCATCCAGGCGATCATCTCGTTCAGCACCAGCGTCGTGGCGAACATGCGCTCGGCGTCGGACAGGTGCGCCGTCGTGATCACGCTGGTGCGCGGTCGACCGTCCGGAGCGGTCAGCAGGGCCTCCGCCGCCAGCGGCGTGCCCTGCAGCCACGGAGCGAACGAGGGCGCGGCGACCAGTGCGTTCAGCTTGCGGGCGAAGGCGGCGCGGTCGCGGGCCGGGAGCACGGCGTCGACGCCCAGGACGCCGATCCGATCGAACGGCGGCGACTGCACCAGCGGGATCAGCTCCCCTAGCGTCAGGTCCCGACCGGCCCGCCACTGATGGGCCAGCAGGGTGCTGAGCAGGAGGTGCTCGGGACTGGTCAGGGGATCGGCGGCCTCGCCCGTCAGGCCCAGCAGCCCGTCCACCGTGCCTTGCACCCGCTCGGCCAGCGCCTCGGGATCGTTCCGGATCGCGGCGCCGGGGGCGGCCAGCGACCGCAGCACGTTCAGCGGCTGCCCCGCCGTCGAGCCGGGCGTGAACACCACCACCTGCCGGGCGGCGTTCAGCCGCCGCACCCGCTCCGGGGTCTGGCCCCACGACGCCAGCCCCTCGCGCCAGGTCGCCGCGGTCGCTTCGGCCGTCTGGGCCGGCGTCGTTCCGCTCCGTTGCGCCGCGACCGGGTCGACCCACGGCTCCAGATCGGCGCCGCTGGGCTCGGGGAACGCCAGCGCCAGGTTCGTCAGGTCCCCCTTCGGGTCGATCGCGACCACCGGAATCCCGTCCAGCGCGGCCTCCTCGAGCAGACCGACGCCCAGGCCGGTCTTGCCGCTACCGGTCATGCCGATGATCACCGCGTGCGTGGTCAGGTCGGCGGCGTCCAACAGGACCGGTCGCTGGGCGTCGTCGCCGTCCGACCCCGCCTCGCGGCCCAGGAAGAACTCGCCCACGCGCTCTGGAAGACTCGAGTCGCTCATGGACGCCATCGTACTCGGCGGCCCCTGCGCGTCCCCTGTGCAGCCCCTCCTCAGCCCCTCCGCAGCCGCCACGCCGGGCGCCGTACAGGGCCCGTGCTACCGTGCAGGACGATGAAGAACGCCTGCTGTCGCCGTGCTCGCACCACCGGCTCGCGAGGCCCGCGGTGAAGACCTTCTACCTGCTCGACGGCCACGCGCAGATCTTTCGCGCCTACTACGCTCCGTTCCGCGAGCTCACCACCCCCGACGGCCGCAACGTCAAGGCCGCGTACGTGTTCACGCAGCTCGTCGTCAGCCTGCTGAACAAGGATCCCGACTTCTTCGCCGTGGCGTTCGACGTCAGCGACGAGACGACGTTCCGCAAGGACGAGTACGACGCGTACAAGGAGCATCGCGACAAGGCGCCCGAGGATCTCGGAACGCAGATGGCCATGGTGCGCGAGATCCTGGACCGGATGGGCGTCGTGACGTTGGAGCGCGAGGGGTTCGAGGCGGACGACCTGATCGCCACCATCGCCGCCGAGCTGCCCGGCGACGTCGAGCTTCGGATCGTCAGCAAGGACAAGGACCTGCACCAGATCCTGAACGACCGGGTCGCGCTGTACGACCCGAAGGACGGCTCGCTGCTCCGCGGCCCCGACCTGCTCGAGGCGAAGGGCTACACGCCGGAGCAGGCGGTCGAGGTCCAGACGCTGGTCGGCGATCCCACGGACAACATCCCCGGCGTCCCCGGGATCGGCGTCAAGACCGCCGCCAAGCTGATCCGCGAGTACGGCACCGCCGAAGCGGTGCTGGAGCACGCCGACGAGCAGACGCCCAAGCGCCGCGAGAACCTGCTGGCGTCCGCGGAGCTGCTGCCCGTGACCCGCCGCCTGGTGACGCTCCGGGACGACGTGCCCCTGGCGTTCGACCTCGAGGCGTGCCGCACGCCCCGCCCGCGCCGTGACGACGTCCGGGAGGTGTTCGAGGACCTCGGCTTCAGGACCTTGCTGGAGCAGCTGCCCGGATCGGAGCCGGCCACGCCGTCGTCGGCCAGCGGCCGGAACGGCGGCGGGAACGGCGGTCGGAACGGCGGCGTGAACGGGAGCCTGTTCGGCGCCGAGGAGGCCGTCGCCCCGGACGACGAACCGCCGGCAGGACACCGCGTCGAGGCCGAGTATCGACTGGTGACCGACCTGGCCGGACTCGAGGCGCTGGTCCAGAGCGTGGACGGCGCGCCGGCGGTCGCGATCGACACCGAGACCACCAGTCTGCGTGCGCACGATGCGGAGCTGATCGGGATCTCGCTGGCGACCCGCTCGGGGGCCGCCTGGTACGTCCCGGTCCGGTGCGAGGAGCGCGAGGTGCTGTCCGCAGAGACGGTCCTCGAGGCGCTCGCGCCGATGCTCGAGAGCGATCGGGTGGTCAAGGTCGGCCAGAACCTCAAGTACGACCTGCAGGTGCTCTGGAACGCGGGAGCCCGGGTCGAGGGGCCGATCTTCGACACGATGATCGCCGCCGCCCTGCTCCGCCCCGAGCGCCGCGGGAACGGCCTGGACGCCCTCGCGAAGGACCTGCTGGGGCTGACCCTGATCCCGACGTCGGAGCTGATCGGCAAGGGCAAGAACCAGAAGACGATGCTGGACGTCCCGCTGGCGCGCCTCTCGGAGTACGCCGCCGAGGACGCGGACGCCACCTGGCGTCTGTACGAGCTGCTGCGGCGCGAGCTTGACGCGGCGCCGGACGACCTGCGGCGCCTGGCCGAGGAGGTCGAGCTTCCCCTGGTACGCGTGCTGGCCAGGATGGAGGCGCGCGGCGTCAAGCTCGACCTGGGCCTGCTGGCCGAGACGGCCGCTCGGCTCGAGGCCCGCATCGCGCAGCTCCGCACCGACATCCAGGTCGCGGCCGACCGGTCGTTCAACCCCGACAGTCCGGCGCAGCTGGGCGAGGTGCTGTTCGATCACCTGGGCATGCGCGTCGTGAAGCGCACGAAGACCAGCCGCAGCACCGACGCCAGCGTGCTCGAGACGCTGGCCGCCGAGACCGAGCATCCGCTGCCGGCGCTGGTGCTCGAGTACCGCGAGCTGACGAAGCTGCTGGGCACCTACCTCGCGCCGCTCCCGAGCTACGTGAGCCCTCGCGACGGGCGCCTGCACGCCAGCTTCCACCAGGTCGGGGCCGCCACCGGCCGGCTGTCCAGCTCCGACCCGAACATCCAGAACATTCCGGTCCGGACCGAGACCGGCCGCCTGATCCGTCGCGCGTTCACCGCCAGCGCGCCCGACCGACGTCTGCTCACGGCCGACTACAGCCAGGTCGAGCTACGGATGCTGGCCCACCTGTCGGGCGACGCCGAGATGACGCGGGCGTTCGAGGCGGGGCTGGACATCCACGCCTTCGTGGCCAGCCAGGTGTACTCCGTCGACCTGGCCGACGTCACGCCCGAGCAGCGCCGGGTCGCGAAGACCGTGAACTTCGGGATCGTCTACGGACAGACGGCGTTCGGCCTGGCCCGCACCCTGCGCATTCCGCAAGGCGACGCCGCCGCCTTCATCGAGGCGTACAAGGAGCGCTACCGCGGGATCGACCGCTTCCTGGCGCAGTGCATCGCGTTCGCCGAAGAGCACGGCTACGTGAGCACGATCCTGGGGCGCCGCAGGCCGGTGACCGAGATCCGGAGCCGGAACCGGAACATGCGCTCGCTGGGCGAGCGGCTCGCGATCAACACCGTGGTGCAGGGCAGCGCCGCCGATCTGATCAAGCTCGCGATGCGCAACCTGGACGCTCGTCTGCGCTCCGAAGGCGCGCCCGACGCGCACATGATCATCCAGGTGCACGACGAGCTGGTGTTCGACGTCGCCGAGCAGGACGGCGAGGCCGCGAAGGAGGTGGTGCGCGACGAGATGACGAACGCCATGAAGCTCGACGTGCCGCTGGCCGTCGACGCCGCGCTGGGGCACGACTGGGCGTCGACGAAGGGCTGAGGGAGAGGAGGCGCGACCGTGTGCGGACGCTACGGACTGTTCCACGAGGCCAGCGAGATCGCGGAGGCGTTCGGCGCCGACATCGCGCGGCTGGACCCGCCGCTCGTTCCGCGGTACAACGTCGCTCCGACCCAGCAGGCGATCGTGATCGTGCCGGCGGGCGACGGGCCGCCGGTCGCGATCGCCGCCCGCTGGGGCCTGATCCCGCACTGGGCGAAGGACCCGTCCTCGTTCAAGGCGACGCTGGTGAACGCCCGCTCCGAGACGGCGCACGAGAAGCCGTCGTTCCGCGACGCGCTGAAGCGCGACCGCTGCCTGGTGCCCGCCAGCGGCTTCTACGAATGGCACGCCCCAGAGCCGGGCGCGCGCAAGCAGCCGTACTGGATCCGCCGCCGCGACAGGGAGCCGATGGCCCTGGCCGGTCTGCACGCGCGCAACGAGCGGGCCGAGCCCGCCGACAGCTTCACGATCCTGACGACGCGGCCCAACGCGCTGATGGCGCGCCTGCACGACCGGCAGCCGGTGATCGTCCCCCGCGGCGCGATTCCGCTCTGGTTCGATCCGGAGCGTCGCGACGCCGCCGCGCTCGCGGACCTGCTGGAGCCGGGCGACCCGACGGAGCTCGAGGCGGTGCCCGTGGGCACCGCCGTGAACCGTCCGGGTCACGAAGGACCGGAGCTGCTGGAGCCCGAAGGGGAGCCGCTTCGGGTGTGAGCTCGCGCCAGCGCGCCGGCCGCTACACCGCCGCGGGGTCGTCGCGGCGAGAATGACCGGGTGCCGCTGACCCGCGACGATCTTCCCGTCCTGCCCACCCAGCCCGGCTGCTACCTGTTCCAGGGGCCGGAAGGGCCGGTGTACATCGGCAAGGCCAAGAACCTCAAGGCGCGCGTCGCGAGCTACTTCTCGAGCCAGGGCTGGGGCAAGTCGCGCTGGATCACCGCCACCGCCCAGCGTCTGGACTTCATCGTCACCAGCAGCGAGACCGAGGCGCTGGTGCTCGAGGCGGACCTGATCAAGCGCCACAAGCCGCGCTTCAACGTCCAGCTCAAGGACGACAAGTCGTACCCGTTCCTGAAGCTCACGCGCGAGCCGTACCCCAGGCTGCTGTTCACCCGGACCCGGAAGGACGACGGCGCGGAGTACTTCGGCCCCTACCCCGGCGCGGGCGCCGTCAAGAACGTGTTGGACGTGGTGAACAAGTCGTTCCAGCTGCGGGTGAACAGCGGGTCGCCGCTCAAGCCGCGCGCCAAGCCGTGCCTCCGTTTCCACATGGGCCACTGCCTGGCTCCGTGCGTGGGGAACGTCTCGGAGGCCGAGTACGCCGGGCGTGTCGCCCAGGCGCGCGCCTTCCTGCAGGGACGGGTCGAGGAGGTCGTGGCCAGCCTGGACGGCGAGATGCGCGACGCCGCCGAGCGACTCGAGTTCGAGCGCGCCGCCAAGGTCCGCGATCGCGCGCAGGCGATCCAGCGCGTGACCGGCTACGACAGCGACATCGCGCGCGACCCGGGCCAGGATCTGGACTTCCTGGGGCTGGCGGTGGCGGGCAGCTACGCCGCGGTGCAGATCTTCCAGATGCGCCGCGGGCGCGTCGTGGGTCGCGACGCGCGCTTCCTGACCCACGCCGAGGAGGCGCCGGAGGCGGAGATCCTCGAGCGCTTCATGGCCGACTACTACCGCCAGGCCAGCTACGTGCCGCCCCTGGTGCTGGTTCCGACGTTGCCCATGGACAGGGAGACGTGGGAGACGTTCCTCGCCGAGCGGGCCGGCCGCCGGGTCGAGCTGCGTCTTCCGCAGCGTGGCGACAAGGTGGACCTGGTCGAGATGGCCGGCCGGAACGCCCGCACGGCGGTCGACGCGGAGCTCGCGAAGCTCGAGCGTCGCGGCGAGGCGCCCGGCATCAAGGAGCTGATGCAGCTGCTCTCGCTGCGCGAGCCGCCCTGGCGGATCGAGGGGTACGACATCAGCAACCTGATGGGAACCCACACCGTCGCGTCGATCGTCGCGTTCGAGGGCGGACGGCCGAAGAAGAGCGACTACCGCACGATGAAGATCCGGGGTCTGGACAAGCCGGACGACTTCTTCTCGATGCATCAGGCGTTGGTCCGGCGATTCACGGGCCGCCTGGCGGAGACGCTCCCGCAGCCCGACCTGCTGCTGATCGACGGCGGCAAGGGGCAGGTCTCCTCCGCACGGCGCGCGCTCGACGAGGTCGGTGCGACGGTCCCGATCGTCGGACTCGCCAAGCGCGAGGAGACGCTGATCACCCAGGACGGGCAGGAGATCCTCGTGCCGTTGACGCATCCGGCCCTCCGGCTGCTGGCGCACGTGCGCGACGAGGCGCACAGAGTGGCGGTGGGCTCGAACCGGAAGGGGCGGGGCCGCGCCGCGACGCGGAGCCTGCTCGACGACGTGCCCGGAATCGGCCCCAAGCGCCGTGACGCGCTGCTGGCTCACTTCTCGAGCGTGGATCAGCTGCTCGCGGCGGACGAGGCGACCCTGTCGGCGGTCCCCGGAGTGGGACCGGCGGCCGCCGCCGCGGTTCGGGCGTTCTTTCGTGACGACGTCGAGGGCGTGGCGGCGGACGGCGTCCCGCCGGACGGCGCCGCCGAGCCGGCGGCGGGCGTCGTCGCTCCCCCGGGCGACGACGCCGACGGCGTGGCATCCTGAGCGGCGTGGACGCGCAGGTCCCGGTGGAGCGAAGCAGGCACGCGCCCGACCGCGCCGTGGCCGCCGCCCGGCGACGCTTGACGGAGCTGGGCACGGAGATCGTGGCGGCACGTTCGTTGGCGCCGCGCGAGGGGAGCTTCGCGCCGCTGCCGGGCGACCTGCCGGGGCCGCTGCGCTCGGCGTTGGCCGCGTCCGGGATCGAGCGGCTGTACCTCCACCAGCGTGCGGCCATCGACGCCGTCCGGGCGGGCGACGACGTGCTCCTCACGACCGGCACCGCCAGCGGCAAGAGCCTCGCCTACCAGCTTCCGATCCTGGCCGGTCAGCTGGCCGACCCGGAGGCGACGGCGTTGGCGCTGTTCCCCACGAAGGCGCTGGCGCACGACCAGGCAGACGGGTTCGCCGCTCTGGCGCGTGGCGCCGGCCTGCCCGCCGGCATCGTCGCCGACTACGACGGCGATACCTCGAGCCACCGCCGACCGGGTATTCGGGCCGAGGCGCGGACGCTGCTCACGAACCCGGACATGTTGCACGCGGCGATCCTGCCGCACCACACGTTGTGGCGGCGCTTCCTCTCCGGGCTTCGCTGGATCGTGGTCGACGAGGTGCACGTCTACCGTGGAGTGTTCGGTGGGCATCTCGCGGGCGTCGTGCGGCGCCTGCTCCGGGTCGCGCGGCACTACGGCGCCGACCCGCGCGTGATCGCGACCAGCGCCACGTTGGGCAACCCCGTGGAGCACGCACGAACGGTGCTGGGCCGCGACGTCGTCCACGTCGACGCCGACGCCGCGCCGCGCGGTCCGCGCGAGGTGCTGCTGGTGCGTCCGCCGCTGGTGGACGAGGCGCTGGGGCTCCGCAGGCCGGCGCTGGCCGAGGCCGCCTCGCTGGCCGGGCGACTGGCGGAGGACGGGTTGCAGGTGCTCGTGTTCGCCGGCTCGCGCCAGGGCGCCGAGGAGGCGGTGGTACAGCTGCGGAACCGGACGGACGGCGTCCGCACCTACCGCAGCGGCCTGCTGGCCGGCGAGCGGCGCCTCATCGAGCGGGAGCTTCGTGACGGCGTCGCCCGTGTCGTGGTGGCGACCAGCGCCCTGGAGCTGGGCATCGACGTGGGCGGCGTGGACGCCGTCGTGATCGCTGGCTACCCGGGCTCCGCGGCGGCGTTCTGGCAGCAGATCGGCCGGGCGGGGCGGCGGGGGAGGCCCGGACTGGGCGTGCTGGTGTTGGCGGGGGGCCCGCTGGACCAGTACCTGGCCCGGCATCCGGGGCACCTGTTCGGCGCGGCGCCCGAGCGCGCCCTCAGCGATCCCGACCACCTGCTGCTGGCGCTCGATCACCTGCGCTGCGCGGCGTTCGAGCTGCCCATCGAGCCGGACGAGCGCTTCGGCGGCTACGGTCCGGAGGAGGTCGCGGCGTTGGGGCAGCAGATGCGCGCCGACGGCGAGGCGCACGTCGCGGGCGGGCGGATCTACTGGCTGGGGGACCGCTACCCGGCGGAAGGCGTGTCGCTCCGGTCGGCCGGTCGGGACGAGGTCGCGCTGCTGCTGGACGGCGTCGCGATCGGCACGATCGATGCGCCCAGCGCCCGCTGGATGGTGCATCCGGGTGCGGTGTACCTGCACGACGGGCGCCCCCACCTGGTGGAGGAGCTGGACCTGGCCCAGCGGATCGCCCGGCTGCGTGCCACCGACGACGCCGTCCTGACGCGCGCCAACCGGGAGACCCGCATCGATCCGGTCGGACGGCCCGCCGCCCGCGCCGTTCGGGGCGCGACCGTGCTGACCGGCGAGGTGACCGTCACGGAGCGCGTGACCGGCTACCGGCGGCTTCGGCGGGTGACGCGGGAGACGCTGGGACGTTTTCCGCTGACGCTGGAGCCGTCGCACC
>Ga0209943_1001299_pt1 | contig 15646 bp, 14 predicted proteins | sample SalPonR1_B_D2_MG_FD_185698 | JGI IMG/M metagenome (GOLD analysis project Ga0209943, IMG submission 185698) | Salt pond soil microbial communities from South San Francisco under conditions of wetland restoration - Salt Pond MetaG R1_B_D2_MG... ... | reverse complement strand
TCGCGGTCAGCGCGATTGAGGACGGATCGCGGCAAGGCGTGCGCGAGGCGCTGGATCAGCGTGGCATGGTCTGGACCGAGGTGGATACGGACGGTTTGCAGGTCTTTCTGGCGGGCACCGCGCCGACCGAGGCGGATCGCTTCAAGGCGCTGTCGGTTGCCGGTACGGTGGTCGATGCCGCGCGGGTGATCGACCAGATGCTGGTCGAGGAGGCAGGGGATATCGCGCCGCCGCGCTTTGCCATCGAGATCCTGCGTAACGAAAGCGGGATTTCCCTCATCGGTCTTGTGCCAGCGACCCTTGATCGGCCAAAATTCCTCGCCGAGGTCAAGGATGTGACCGATGGTGCCCCGGTGGCCGATCTTCTGGATGCCGCCGATTACCCCGCGCCCGAGACTTGGGAAGACGCGCTGCGCTATGCCGTGCGGTCGCTCGGTGATCTGTCGCGCACCAAGATTTCGGTCAGCGCCGAACGGGTGGAAATCACGGCCATGGCCGAGAGCGTCGCCGATCAACGGCGGCTGGAGACAGCCCTGGCGCGTCGGGTTCCCGAAGATGTGCGCCTCGCGCTCGATATTTCCGCGCCGCGCCCGGTCATCACGCCCTTCACGCTGCGCTTTTTGATCGACGAAGGCGGCGCGCGGTTCGATGCCTGTTCCGCTGATACGGTCGAGGCGCGCGACCGCATTCTGCGCGCGGCGGGCAGTGCCGGTTTGCAGGGCAAGGCCGAATGTACGGTGGGCATGGGCGTGCCTTCGCCCCGCTGGGCGAAGGCGGCGGAACTGGCGATTGCCGCGGTGGACGATCTGGGAGGTGGCAGCGTGACCTTTTCGGATGCGGATATCGCGCTCTGGGCGCCGCAAGGGATCGAACAGGGCAAGTTCGACGATGTGGTGGGACGGCTCGAGGCGGAGCTGCCTGAGGTTTTTGCGTTGAATGCGACCCTGCCTCCGCCCGAAGGTGACGCCGAGAAGACCATACCCGAGTTCATCGCCACCCTGTCGCCCGAGGGGCAGGTGCTTTTGCGCGGGCGCGTCGGTAGCGCGCAAGTGCGCGAGACGGTCACGAGCTTTGCCAAGGCGCGCTTTGCGTCGGACACGGTGCATGTGACCGCCCGCGTGGTCGAGGGCCTGCCGCGCGACTGGTCGATGCGTGTGCTTCTTGGGCTCGAGGCACTCTCTTACCTGTCGAACGGTGCCGTGACGGTCACGCCTCATGGCCTCGATGTGCAGGGCAATACCGGACGCAAGAGCGCGGGCACCGAACTGTCGCAACTGCTGTCGGACAAGCTTGGAAGCGGCGGGCAGTTTTCGATGGACGTTACCTATCACGAGCAGCTTGACCCGGTGGCGCAATTGCCGACACCCGACGAATGCGAAGCGCGCGTGGCCGAAGTGCAGGCCGACCGCAAGATCGGGTTCGAGCCGGGATCGGCGCGGATCGATTCACAAGGCTCGGCGATCATGGATGAGATCGCCGAAATCCTGAAGCAGTGCGGCGAGCTCAAGATGGAGATCGGCGGCCATACCGACAGCCAGGGCCGCGAGGAAATGAACCGGCAGCTGAGCCTTGAGCGGGCGCGCGCGGTGCTCAACGAATTGCGGCTGCGGCGCGTGCTGACCTCGACCATCGAGGCCAAGGGGTATGGCGAGAGCGCTCCGATTGCCGATAACGGTACCGAGGAGGGCCGCGAGATCAACCGCCGCATCGAATTCAAGATTATCCGCCCCGAGCCGGTGGTCGAGGAGCAAACAGCGCTTGAAAGCCTCGAGGATACGGGGGAAGAAGGGCAGGACACGGACGAGCCCAAGCAGGACCAGACCACGGATGAACAGAACTGAGTTTATCATCGCCACCGCCATCGTGCTGTTTGTGGCGTTCTGCATGGGCTGGTTCGCCAATTGGCTGGTGCATCGCTTCATCCGGGTGGGTGCGGCTGATGTGGGCGAGCTGGAACGCATGGCGCAGGAGTTGCATGAGGCCGAGGAGACGCGCGATCAGGCGATCACTTATCTCCAGCAGCGCGAGGCGGAACTGACCAACCAACTGAGCCAGACCGAGGCGGAGCTTGCCGCCACGATGGAGGGCCTGCGCGAGGCGCGCTACGAGGCCGAACAGATGCGCGCCCATCTCGACAAGCTGAGCCGGGCCGCAGGCTGAGCCGCGCCAAAACTGTGTTATCTGAGGTCGGGCGTATAAGCCTCGCCCCACTGGCGCAATGCGCCCATCACAGGGCCGAGGGCCTTTCCAGACTCTGTCAGCATGTATTCCGAACGCGGCGGATTCGCTGAATACGCTTGCCTCGTCAAGATTCCCGCACCCTCCAGTTTCTTGAGACGGTTCGACAGCGTATTCGGCGACAGTCCGAGCACGTCTTGCAGATCCTGAAAACGGCGAGGGCCTTCAAGGAAGAACTCGCGCAGAATGAGGATCGACCATTGGTCGCCCATGGCATTGGTGGCCCTTAGAATCGGGCAGTTTTCGCGTCCTATTGGTGTCATGATCTGGAGTATAGCAAGAGAATTCAGATTGAGAATTGACTATTAATAACATAGTCACTATACAAAATATATCAAAAATGGAGATTCCAATGCTGTCTGATGTCTTTCTTGCCTATGTACATGTCTTTTTCATCCTGCTGCCTGCGTTGGCCGTGGCGCTCGTGGTCCTCGGTGCTTCGCGCGCCGGGCTTGGTGGTGCTGCACTGGCTCGCGCCGTGCTGTGGCCGGTCGGTATCTTATCGCTGTGGGGTGCCGTCGCGATGGCACTATCGCGCTCGGGCGCGTTCATGGTGCCCGCGACGCTAGCCGAACCTCCAATTGTGCTCTTTTCGATGTTTGCGGGTGCGCTGACGCTGTGGCTATTGGCGACGCGCACGCAGACCGGGCAGACCATCCTGGCGCAGACCGATCCGGGGCTGCTCATCGCCTTTCAAATTCCGCGCGTGATGGGGGCGATTTTTCTCGTCGGTTGGGTGGCGGGTGTGATTCCGTGGCAATTCGCGCTGCTGGCGGGTCTGGGCGACATCTGGGCCGGGTATGAGGGGTATCGGGCGTGGCAGGCCTGCGCCAAGGGCGCGCCGGATGCGCGTGCCAAGGTGATGCGCGCCAATATCGTTGGGTTGGGCGATTTCGTCGTCGCGGTTCTGGTCGGCATCACGACATCGCAGGGCTTTGCCCATCTGATGGCGCATGAGACGCCCAACATCATCAACCTGCATCCGCTGGCGATGTTTCCGGGCTATTTCGTGGCGATCTTTCTCGCCTTTCATTTCGTTTCTCTGAGCAAGCTGCGGTCCCCCTCCAACGTTCCGGCAGCCGCCTGAGATACGAAACCGCGCAAGGCGGTGCTGTTCCGCCTTGCGCGTGACGCTGTTCCGCGCCTCTCAGCCCTTGGCAAAGTCCACAATGGCACCGGTCAGGCAATCAAGGCTGTCCGTATGAGGCACGCTTTCGGGCAGGGCTGTCGTCATCAGCGACAGTTCCGTGCAGGCCACGAGCAGGTGATCGGCCCCTTCAGCGACGAGCGCCTCGGCCTCTGCCGCGAGACGCGGGCCGAGCGCAGGGATCCCTTCGCCAGCCTTGACCGCGCGGATGATCGCGAGCAAGTCGCTGTCGTCGGGCAAAAACACCGGGGCCAGCCCATGCGCGGCAAAGGGTGCGTCGAAAACGCCGGCGAGCCGTGTTGCCGGAGAGGCGAGCATTCCCACCCGGCGCGCGCCCTGCGCGGCGAGTGAGGCAGCCGTCAGGTCCAGCATGTCGAGAAAGGGCAGCGGCGTCGCCCCTGCCACCGCAGGCGCGTAGTGATGCGCGGTGTTGCAGGGCATGGCGAGCGCCTGCGCGCCCGCTGCCTGCAGATCGCGCGCCATGCGCGCGAGCGTCGGGCCGGGGTCTTCGCCGGTGCCCTCGATCAGCGCCTTGATCCGGCTCGGAACCTGCGGGTTCTGATGCACGATCAGCGGCACGTGATCGGCGTCGTCGCGCGCGGGCACGGCCGCCATGACTTTTTGCATCAAGAGAATGGTGGCCTCGGGGCCCATGCCCCCCAGAATGCCCACGGTTTTCATGCGCTTGTCTTACCCCGTCGATTGCGCGGCACCGGGAGCCGGGCCGAGGCGAATATCTGCGCTGCGGGCATGCCCCTCCATCCGTTCCGCGCGGCTGAGGCTGGCTGTGACGCGCGCGAGATCGGGCAGCGCGTGCTCGTCCACCTCCTGCCAGGTGACGGTCTTGAGGAACTTGTGCACCGACAGCCCCCCTGTGTAGCGCGCCGCCCCCGAGGTGGGCAAGACATGGTTGGGGCCCGCCGCCTTGTCGCCGAAGGCGACGGTGGTGTTCTCGCCGAGAAAGAGCGAGCCATAGGCGCGCAGGCGGTTGCGCCACCACGGCAGATCGCGGGCCTGCACATGCAGGTGCTCGGGGGCCTTGGCGTCGGCATATCGCGCCATCTCTTCTGCGCTGTCGCACAGCATCACCTCGGCCAGATCGCGCCAGGCGGCGGTGGCGGCGCTGCGGTTGGGCTCAGGCAAAGCCGCAATCAGCGCGGGCACGCGGGCGAGCACCGCCTCGGCCAGCGGCGGATGCGTAGTGGCCAGCCAGACCGGCGAATTCGCTCCGTGCTCGGCCTGCCCCACCAGATCGGTGGCGACGGTGTCGGCACAGGCTGTGTCATCGGCGAGGATCAGGCTGTCGGTCGGCCCTGCGAACATGTCGATGCCGATCGGGCCGAAAAGCTGCCGCTTGGCCTCGGCGACGTAGGCATTGCCGGGCCCGACGAGGATATCGGCGGGCGGTGCACCGAATAGACCAAAGGCCATCGCGGCGATGCCCTGCACGCCGCCGATGGTCAGGATGCGGGTGGCCCCGGCGAGATCCATGGCAAAGAGCATGGCATCGGGAATCGGGCCGCTGCCACAGGGCGGTGAGCAGGCGGTGATGTCGGGCACGCCTGCCTCGCGCGCCGTGGCAATCGACATCAGCGCCGAAGCGATATGGCTGTAGCGCCCGCCCGGCACGTAGCAACCCGCCGCCTGCAACGGGATCTGACGTTGCCCCGCGCGCAGTCCGGGTCGCAATTCGATCTCCATGTCCTGCGCCGTGGCGCGTTGGGCGGCGGCAAAGTGCGAGATATTGTCATGCGCCCAGGCGATATCGTCTTTGAGGGTTTGCGGCACGCGGGCGCCGGCGGCCTTGATCTCGGCGCGCGAGACGGTGATCTCGCCCTGCCAGCCGTCGAGTTGCTGCGCATATTCCAGCGCCACCTGAGCGCCGCCCGCGCGCAGTCGCGCCAGCATGATCTGCACCGTGTCGGTCACGTCGTGGGCGGTCTGGGGTGGCTCTCCGGGGGCGGTCTTGAGCTGGGTGAAGGGCATGGCGCGGATCTCCTTTACCCCGACTGATTGGGGCGTCGAGACCCATTGGGCAAGGGGATAGCCGGTTCAGCGGCGGGGTTTTTCCAGCTACTGAAAGCGGGTTTCGGATTATCCGAAGGCGAGGCCGTCTCCGGCACCGAGGGATCTAGAGCTTTGCGGCCAAGGCTTTGGCGCAGGTCTCGATCAGGTCGAGCGTGCCGTCGAAATCACGGGTGTAGTAGGGGTCGGGTACATGGTCCACGCCTTGGTCGGGCGCGTAATCGGTGAGCAGGCGCACGGGCGTGGCATTGCCCGCAGGTCTCAGCGAGTCGATAGCGGCCAGGTTCTTTGCATCCATCGCGACGATCAGGTCGAAACGTGCGAAATCTTCTGCCTCAAACTGACGCGCGCGCAGGGCCGAGATGTCGAGACCACGGGCGCGGGCGGCGTCCTGCATCGCGCCGTAGGGCGGATCACCGATATGCCAGCCGCTGGTGCCTGCACTGTCGGTCCGGGCCTGCGGGGCGAGGCTGCGGAATACCCCTTCGGCGGCGGGTGAGCGGCAGATATTGCCGAGGCAGACAAAGAGGATTCGGGTGGTCATGGCGCGTCCTTTCCGGCAGAGATTAGGACAGGAGGGCGCGATGCAAAAGATCGTCATACTGACCGGCGCGGGAATTTCGGCGGAAAGCGGGCTGGGCACGTTTCGCGACGTCGGCGGGATCTGGCAACGCTACCGGATCGAGGATGTGGCCACGCCCGAGGCCTTTGCCCGCGATCCGGATCTGGTGCACGGGTTCTACAATGCGCGCCGTGTTCAGGCGGCGGAGGCGCGGCCCAATGCGGCGCATCACGCTCTGGCGCGGTTGCAGGTTGAACATCCGGGCGAGGTGGTGATCGTAACTCAGAATGTGGACCGGCTGCACAAGGCAGGCGGAGCGCGGGATGTGATCCATATGCACGGTGAACTGGCGCGCGCGCTCTGTGCTGCCTGTGGCGGTCGGTGGGAGGCCGCTGCTCAGATGAGCGTGCGGGATGCCTGCCCGGATTGCGGTGCCTGCGCCTGCCGTCCGGATGTGGTCTGGTTCGGCGAGATGCCCTACCGGATGGAAGAGATCCTGTCGCATCTGGCGGGGGCGGATGTCTTTGCGGCGATCGGCACCTCCGGGCAGGTCTATCCGGCGGCGGGGTTCGCGCAGGAGGCGGGGTTTGCCGGGGGGCGTTGCGTGGAGATCAATCTGGAGCCGTCGGCAGTGGCCGGTGATTTTGACGAGGTCCGGCAGGGGCGTGCCTCGGAGGTGGTGCCGCTCTGGGTGGCGGAGATTTTGGGCGGGTAGGTGAGTTTTGGCCTGTTGCTGCCGTTGTCGCATCCCGCGCGAAACGCACCGAAGGTGCCGCGCGATCGCCGGGCCGTCCTGCGGCCTGGCGATTTGATAGGGCGTGCAACGTGTCGAGGTTACAATGACTTGGCTGGGATAAAGTACCGACCACAACCGTTGCATCGCCAGTCCCCGGCCCTGCGATCACGCGGCACCTTCTGGCGGGGTACTATGGCCGCTTCAGTCCAAGCCAACCCCCTGCCGGGCCCCTCCAAGGTGCCCCGACCGCTCCCCGGACATCAGTTTCCGTGACCGTGGCCCGCTTTCGGCATGCGCTCCAGATCGACCGGAATGTCGAGCGTGATCTCGCCGGATGTCTCGAAGACGAGGGTGAGGGGAATGGTCTTGCCCTGCTCGAACGGCTCGGTCAGCCCCATGAACATCACGTGGTGACCGCCGCGCTGGAGAAACAGCGTCTCGCCCGCTCCGAGTTCGAAGCCCTCCTCGACATGCACCATCTTCATCACACCACCCTCTTCGCGGTGGGTGTGCAGTTCCACCTTCTTGGCGGCGGGAGATTTGACGGCGATCAGGCGGTCCGGCGCATCGCCGATATTCTCGATCAGCATGAAGGCCGCACCGGATTTGGCCATCGGGCTGGCGCTGCGGGCATAGGTATCGAGCACGTGGATTTCCTGCGCTATGGCAGGGGCGGAGAGAGTGAGGCCCGCGAGAGTGGCGAAAAGTGTGGATTTGAGGGACATGGCGTCGTTCCTTCTGGTCTGAATGTAAGGGAGATTGGCAGGTCAGACCGGAGAGGGGGGTGCCCGCGCAAGGGGCGCCGGGCGCGCGAGACTGGTTTCGTGGCGGGCATTACTGAACGGCTCGCAGGCCGTACGCGCCGCGTCGCGTGGTAGGGCCAACGTTGGGCGCGGTGCATCCGCGTAGAGCGCGACAAGGCAGTCGGGACAGACATGCGGCGGTGTCGCAGGCTGGCCGTCGGCATCCACCAGAACGGTCCGGGGGCCCTCACCTGTGCAGAGCACCATCTGTCCGACCGGCTGTGTCGCACCACGCGCCACGGCGAGGGTGACGCTGGTCAGTGCCAGAAAGAGGCAAAGCCCGAAAGCGGTTATGCTGCGCAACATCTTCATTGCCCGCAGGTATAGGCGGGCAGGTGCGGACAGGACAAGCGACAAAACGTACCGGGGTGTCAAACGCAAACAGCCCCGCCAAAGAGGCAGGGCCGTGCGCGATCATTGCAATCTCGGTGTCAGGCGCTGGCGGCCTGTGCCTTGGCGATTTCTTTCTTCACCTTGAGAGCCGACGGCGACAGTTCGCCATCCTTGGCCTTGGCGAGAAAGGCGTCGAGCCCGCCCCGGTGATCCACGCTGCGCAGCGCGTGGGCCGAGATCCGCAGCTTGATGCCACGGTTCAGGGTTTCCGACTGCAACGTCACATCGTTGAGGTTCGGCAGATACCTACGCTTGGTCTTGTTGTTGGCGTGGCTGGAGTTGTTGCCAACCATCGGGCCTTTTCCGGTCAGTTCGCAGCGGCGCGACATGGGGTCATCCTCGTTCTTGTTGAGGGCGCGGTCTGGCCCTGCTTAACACAAACGGGCACCGCCACCGGCAGCGCCCCGAATTCCGTTCGGGGTCTTTAGGCCCAATGCGCGGGGGCGTCAAGGGATTCGAGCGGGAAAAAGGCGGGTTGGTTTGCGAGAGGGCTGTGGCAGGGCTTGGCGCTAGTGGTCGGGCGCTGCGCGGCGGTGCCTGTGGCACCTTGATTCCGCGCACTGGGGCTGCACCTGAAAGGCAGGTCAAGACCCTCCGCAGACCATCATTTCAATTCCTCCGAAGGCTGCTAGGATCGCGGGGAGTTGAAAGGGAGAGAATGATGCAGATCGTCCGAACGCAAGATGTCAGGAGCAAGCTGGCCAATGCCGCCTATTTCACGGGCCGGGTCTGGCAGGAGCCCGTGGTCGAGGCCCCGGAGCCGGCGCGGGTGCGGGCCCTGCGAGTCACATTCGAGCCGGGCGCGCGCACCGCGTGGCATACCCACCCTCTGGGCCAGACGCTGCACGTGCTGTCGGGGGTCGGCCTGATCGGGACGCGGGACGGCTCCGTGGAGGAGATCCGCGCGGGCGACACGGTCTGGATCCCGCCCGGCGAAGAACATTGGCACGGTGCCGCGCCTGATCGGATGATGTGCCACATGGCGATTCAGGAGGGGCAGGACGGGCGTACGGCGGATTGGCTCGACCACGTGACCGACGCGGATTATGCGCGCCGTTGAACGTCATCCCGACCGCGTGCAACCTCTAGAAACCGCTCGATTTCCTCGTCGCTGATTGACCAGTCGCAGACAAAGCGCGCCAGCAGCGGCTCCTCCGCAGGACCCTGATCGAGCGGCCCTTCATAGAGCGCATAGGCTGCACCCGCCGCTTTGAGCCGCTGATGTGTGGCGCGTGGCAGGCGAGCGAAGATCATGTTGACCTGCGGCTCAAACGTGATCTCGGCCTCGGGCAAGCCGCGCAATCCCTGCACCAGCTTGGCCGCCTGCGCATTGGCCGTCTGCGCCGAGGTCAGCCACACCTCATCGGCCAGATAGCCCAGCATCTGCGCCGAGAGGTAGCGGTGCTTGGAGAAGAGGTGCGCCGAGCGTTTGCGGCGCAACTCGAATTCCCAGGCGTTTTCGGGGTTGAAGAAGATCACCGCTTCGACCCCGAGACAGCCGTTCTTGGTGCCGCCCATCGACACCGCGTCGATGCCCGCCTGCCATGTCATCTCGGCGGGAGTGCAGCCCAAAGCCGCCACCGCATTGGCAAATCGCGCGCCGTCGAGGTAGCAGGGCAGGCCGTGATCGCGCGCGACCTGGCTGAGCGCGGTTATTTCGGTGCAGCTATAGATACGCCCCCGCTCGGTCGCCTGCGTCAGCGCCAGCGGCCCGTGCTGCGGGTTGTGGACATCGCCCGCAGGCCAGGCGCTGATTGCGGCCTGCAACTCATCCGGCGTCATCTTGTCGGCCTCGCCCACGAGGCTGAGCTTTGCGCCGCCGGTAAAGAACTCGGGCGCGTTGCACTCATCAGTGTGGATATGCGCCAGCGGCGTGCAGAACACAGTCTGCCAAGGCTGCGACAGGGTGGCGAGGGCCAGCGCATTGGCCGCCGTGCCGGTGGCCACCAGATAGACGCTGGCCTGCGGTGCCTCAAAGAGGGTGCGCAGCCGGTCGCGGACGCGGCTCATCAGCGCCTCGTCGCCATAGGACGGCATATGCCCGGCATTGGCCTCGCTCATCGCCTGCATGACGGCGGGCAGCGCCGGGCCGGAATTGTCGGAGGCGAATTGCATCAGGTGGGCTCCTCTATGATATGCTCTTCCCAGTCGTCTTCAGGCACGTCGAACTCAGGGATTGTGCGATGCTGCATCGAGACGCCCGCGTCATGTACGCTTTGCGGATCGCCGGAAATCAGCGGATGCCAGTCATAGAGCGGCTTGCCCTCGTAGAGCAGTTTATAGGCGCAGGTTTCGGGCAGCCAGTAGGCGTGGCGCTCGATCGTGTGGGGTTTGAGCGAGATGCATTCCGGCACGAATTGGTGGCGGATGGGATATTGCGCGCAGCGGCAGGTTGTGTCGTCGAATAGGCGACAGGCAACGCGGGTCAGAGCGACCTCGCCGGTCTCGTCATCCTCCAGCTTGTTGAGGCAGCATTTACCACACCCGTCGCAGAGCGCCTCCCATTCCTTTTGCATCATTCGGTCGAGGCGGGTGGTTTCCCAGAAACGCGGGCGCAACCCGCTGCGGTCGATGGGATCGCTCATAGCGCCGCCAGTATGCTGCGTGCGCGGGCGCAATCGGCATCCATCTGCGCAATGAAGGCGTCAAGACTGTCAAATGTTTCCTCGGGGCGCAGGTAATCGACGAGGGCGACTGAAAGAGGCGCGTCGTAGAGGTCGCCGGAGAAGTCGAAGATGAAGGTTTCCAGATTGGGCACCTCGCCGTGGAACATCGGCCGCAGCCCAAGCGAGGCGGCACCGTTATAGTGGCCCTTATGCGGGCCGTCGAGCACATCGACAAGTACCGCGTACACGCCGAATTTCGGCGGGTGCAGCCCTTCGATGGACATGTTCGCGGTGGGATAGCCGAGCGTTCGGCCGCGCTGTTCGCCGCCCACCACCGGCCCGTCGATGCGGTGCCAGTGGCCCAGCATGGCGGCAGCGGCGCGCGGGTCGCCCTCCGAGAGTGCGCGGCGTATTGCGGTGGAAGAGACCTGTCCGGCCTCGCCTTCGAGCAATTGTGAGATCGTCACGCCAAAGCCCATCTCTGCGCCAAAGTCCTGCAACATCGCGGCATGGCCCGCGCGCCCCTTGCCAAAGCAGAAATCCGCGCCGACGACCACATGCGCAAGCCCCAGCCCGTCGTGGATCACCGTCTGCGCAAAGTCGCGCGGGGTGAGCGACGCGAGGGCGGCGTTGAAATTGATCTCATAGAGTCGCTCTACGCCCAGTTTCTCCAGCCGGTGCGCGCGCGCATCGCGGCCCATCAGGCGGAAGGGCGGTGCATCGGGGGCGAAATATTCACGCGGATGCGGCTCGAATGTAAGGATTCCCAGGGGCGCGCCCGCCTTGCGCCCGGCCGCGCGCGCCTGATCTATCACCGACAGGTGGCCGATATGGACGCCATCGAAATTGCCGATGGCGACGGAGGCCCCGCGATCGGCCTCGGTGACATAGGTGTAATCCCGGATGATACGCATGGGGCATGGCGTAGCGCCGCGCGGCGGCGTGCGCAAGGGCGATCAGGCGGGACGGCGGGCAAGGATTGCCGTCAGATAGACCACCATCAGGAGCACCGCCGCGCCGGTGACGAAGAGCGCGAGTGCGGTCATCAGCGGGGCGAGCGGCAGGAGCTGGGCAAAGGGCGCGGGCAATGTGCCCGTGGCCAGCGTCCAGCCCATCGTGGCCGCGAACCAGCCGAGGATCATCACTGCCGTCGTGCCAAGCGTTGTGCGCAGCCCCGCGCGGCGCACCCGCAGGCCCCGGCGCAGGGCGGTGACGGGCTGTGCGAGGTCGCGCCCGATGGCCAGCAGCGCAGGCACCACCAGTAGTACCAGCAGCATGCCGAAGCCTAACCCGTAAACCAGCGTGATTACCGTCGGCTTGAGGAATTGCGCCTGCGTCGAGCGTTCGAACAGCAGCGGCGCGAGGCCCAGAACGGTGGTCAGCGTCGTCAGCAGCACCGGTCGCAAGCGGTCGCAGGTGCCCTCGATGATGGCTGGGATCAAACCGCGCGTCTCGGCGTGCTCGTCGATCGATGTCACCAGAACGATGGAATCGTTTATGATGATTCCGGTCATGCCAAGCAGGCCCACTACGGTGAACATCGACAGAGGCACATCCCATTGCGCATGGCCCCAGATCGTGCCGACAAGGCCGAAGGGGATGATCGCCATCACCACCATGGGCCGGGTCCAGCTGGCAAAGACCAGCGACAGCACGAGGTAGATGCCCAGAAGCGTCATGATCAGCCCCATGCGCGCGTCGGCCATGAACTCGTCCTCTTGCTCAGACAGCCCTGCGAGGCGGTATTCGACCTGATGCTTGGTGGCGATCTCGGGCAGGATTTCAGCCTCCAGGGCGCGGCCGATCTCGGCGGCGCGCGCCGGGTCGTCTTCGGAGATGTCGCCGGTCACGTTGATCAGGCGCAGCCCGTTCTCGCGCCGCACCGTTGCAAAGCCGGTGCGCTCGGTCACACTGACCACATCGGCGAGCGGAACATATTGGCCTGAGGGCGCGCGCAATTGCATCGTGTCGAGGAAATCGGCAGTCAACTCGCCCCGGGGCAGTTCGACCCGCACCTCGGCCGAGCGCGGCCCGTCGGGGTAGGTGGCAGCCTCGATGCCGTTCACCCGGTGACGCAGGACGCGGCCCAGATCGCCGATGGTAAAGCCCATCGCCGCGCCCTGCGGCGTCAGATCGAGGATCAGTTCGGATTTGTCATAGGCAAGGTTGTCTTCGAGCGCGGACACCTCGGGGTAGCGCGCGAGCGCGGTCTTGAGTGCCTCGGCAGCCTGTTTGAGACCTTCCGCCGTGGCCCCGTGCAGTTCTACGTCAAGCGCATCGCCACCGGGGCCAGAGCGGCTGCCGCGAAAACTGAGCGTTTCGGTGAGCGGCAGTTGGGTGACGCGCTCTTGCAGGTCGGCGACAAACGCAAAGCTGGAATAGGGGCGCAGGTCGGGATCAATGAGCTCGATGGAAATACCGCCCAGAAGATCGGTATCCTTGGTGTCCGCGCCAGACAGGCCGCGCCCCGAGGTGCCGCCGACCTGCGCGATCACGTAATCGAGCGGATTGGCCCCGTATCGCGCCTCGTATTCTTCGCCAAGCGCCTCTGTCGCGCGCTGCATCTGGCGCATCTGCGCCAGCGTGTCGGCACGGCTCGCCCCCGGGGCCATGGCGAAATTGCCCGACACGCTGCCGCGTTCGGGGGCGTTGAAGAACCGCCATGTCACGTCACCTTGCAAAAAGCTGCCGATCTGCGTGGCCAAAAGCAGCACCGCCCCCGCAAGCACCGCGTAACGCGCCCGGATCAGCAGCCCGAGAAGGGGGCGAAAGGCGCGCTCTCGCACCCAATTAAAGCCCCGGTTCACCACCCGGCTGGGCAGATCGTACCAATGCGCCTTGGCCGAATGCGCAAGCGCATGGGCCATGTGATTGGGCAGGATGAGGAAGCATTCCACAAGGCTCGCCGCCAGCACTGCGATCACGGTGAAGGGAATATCATAGATCAGGTCGCCAAACCGCCCGCCGATCACCGCGAGCCCGAAAAAGGCAATCAGAGTGGTCAGCGTGGCCGAGAAGACCGGCAAGGCCATGCGCCCGGCGGCGCGTTCGGCGGCGACCATCGGCGGCTCGCCATAGCGGCGGTGGCGCGCGTCGGCATGTTCGCCCACCACGATCGCGTCATCCACCACGATACCAAGGGTGATGATGATCGCGAACAGCGAGATCATGTTGAGCGTCAGCCCGGCGGCATACATGATCGCCACCGCCGCCAGCATCGCTACCGGAATGCCCGCCGCCACCCAAAAGGCGGTGCGCGCGTTCAGAAAGAGAAACAGCAGCCCGACCACCAGCGCAAGCCCGGTCAGCGCATTGTCGAACAGCATGTCGAGCCGACCCGATATGGCCTCGGACCGCGTGCGGATGAGGTCGATCGAGACGCCCTCGGGCATGGTTTGCAGCATGATGCCCGCCACGTCGCGCACCTGCGCCTCGATATCGAGCGCGTCGCCCTTGGCCGAGCGGGCGACGCTGACCGAGATGGCGGGGCGGTCGTCCACGAAATAGGCCACGTCGCGCGCCGCCCCCGCAACCCGGATGCGCGCCACGTCGCCGATGGTGAGGGCGGTGCCGTCACGTTCCATCCGCAGCGGAATATCGGCGATCTCGTCGGGCGTGCGCTTGGCGGTGCCGGTGCGCACGCGGGTGTTGGCCCCTTCCATGTCGCCTGCCGGATCGGTGGTGATCTCGGCGGCTATGGCGGTTGCGATCTCCTCCATCGTGATACGATGAGCGATCAGATTGGCACCGGGCACTTCGACCACCGTTTCGGGCGCAGCCACGCCTTCGATCGTGGTGCGGGTGACGCCCGCATCGAATAGCCGGGTGACGAATTCGTCGGCGATCCGCGCCAGTTGCTCGGTACCGACCGGGCCGGTTATCACCACATCGGTCACGCTGTCGCGCCAAGCGCCGCGCCGCACCACCGGTTCGTCGGCCTCGTCAGGCAGGGTGGTGATCTGGTCAAGCGCGGCCTGCACCTCGTCGGCGGCACGGCCCATGTCCCAGTCAGGCTCGAATTCCAGCACGACCGAAGCGCTGTTCTCGCGGCTTGATGCATTCGAGCTTTCGACGCCCTCGACAGCCAGCAACGCAGGTTCGAGCAACTGCACGATGGCGCTGTCCATGTCTTCGGCGCTGGCCCCCTCCCATGTGACGGAGACGGTGACGTTGTCGATAATGATATCGGGAAAGAACTGTGCGCGCATACGCGGCATGGCCATCAGGCCAAGCGCGATCAGCAGCACCAGAAGCAGGTTGGCCGCCGTGCGGTGCCGGGTGAACCATGAGATGACACCGGTCATGGGCCTCAGCCCCCCATCCGGCGTTCGAGCTGTTCGACGGTTTGCGCAGGCACCTCCGGGCGCTCAAGTTCTGCCAGCAGGCGGGCGCGCATCTGCTCTGGTATGGCGCGGTCGCCCTCGACATAGGCGCGCAGCCGGGCGCGACGGTCAGGGCTGAGGTTGAGCACCGCCCCGGCATCGGCCTCGGGGCTCAGGCGACGCACCTTGATGCCGGGGCCGAGGACCGGGCTGCGCTCACTCACCACTTCGCGGCCCGATAGTTCCGCGCCGCGCACGAGGATATCATTGCCCTGACGACGCATCAGCGTGACGGGCAGCCGTTCAAGCCGATCATCTGCCCCAACTGTCAGCACCGTGCCATCCGGCCCGAGCGCTGTCGCGGGCAGGCGGATCACTGCGTCGAGTGGCGGTTCCTCGACGGTGACGGCGACGAAATCGCCGGGTTTCATGGCGGGGGCATCGGTCAGCGTAGCAAAGAGCATGCGGCCGCTTTCACCCTCGGCGAGGCTGGCCGATTGGCGGGTGATGCGGCCTGACGCGGTCAGGTCGAGCCCGCCGGTGTCGAGCGTGACGGTGACAGGCGCGGTCAAGAGCGTGCCGTCCTGACCCAGCAGCCGGGCATATTGCGAGGTCGAGACGCGGAACGCCACCTCGAGCGCGGCACCATCGACCAGCGTGGCCATCTGTTCATTGGCTGTCACAAGCCGCCCCTCGATCACGGTCACATCGCTGAGCGTACCGGAAAACCCGGCAATGATGCGGGTTTCAGCCAGCCGCCGCTCGGCCTCCGACAGGGCCAGTTCGGCGCGGGCGGTCGCGGTCTTGGCCTGAT
>Ga0209943_1001298_pt1 | contig 15652 bp, 13 predicted proteins | sample SalPonR1_B_D2_MG_FD_185698 | JGI IMG/M metagenome (GOLD analysis project Ga0209943, IMG submission 185698) | Salt pond soil microbial communities from South San Francisco under conditions of wetland restoration - Salt Pond MetaG R1_B_D2_MG... ... | reverse complement strand
CCTCGCCACCTACGGAGAAGCGTCCAAGACCGCTCTCGGGTTTTTCTGGAAGGCGGGCTGGGCGTTCGTGCTGGGTTATTCGATCAGCGCGATGATCCAGACCTTCGTGCCGAAGAAACGATTGACCCGACATATGGGCGATTTCAGCCTGCGCAGCACCGGCATCGCCACCGGCTTCGGCGCCATCTCCTCGTCGTGCTCGTTCGCAGCACTGGCCGCCGCGCGCTCGCTGGTCATGAAGGGGGCCAGCTGGATTGCCGCCGTCGCGTTCATGTTCGCCTCGACCAACCTGGTCATCGAGCTGGGCATCCTCATCTACATCTTCCTGGGCTGGCAGTACGTGGTCGCCGAGATCATCGGCGGGCTGGTGCTGATCGCGATCAGTTCGATGCTGATCCGGCTCTTTTATCCGAAAAGATGGCTGGACGAGGCGCGCGAGAAGGTCAAGGACGAGGCGCCCGAAGAACAAGAGGATTTCGACCCCTGGCAACGCATGACCAGCCGCGCCGGCTGGTACCGGGTGGGCCACCAGTTCGTGATGGAATGGAAGATGGTCTGGCAGGAAATCCTGATCGGCTTCACGATCGCCGGCTTCATGAAGGCGTTCGTGCCGGCATCGTTCTGGGAGGCGCTTTTCCTCCAGGGCGTGGACGCCGATTTCCCTTCGCTGCTGGTGACGCTGGAGAACGTCCTGGTCGCGCCTTTCGTCGCCGCGGCCACGTTCATCGGCTCGATGGGCAACATTCCGCTTGCCACGGTACTGGCCGGCAGCGGCGTCGGCTTCGCCGGCTTGATGGCATTCATCTATTCCGACCTGATGGTGCCGCCGCTGGTCAAGGTCAACGCCCGATATTACGGCTGGAAAGTCGCGCTGTTCATCGCCGGCATCATGTATGTGAGCATCGTCGCCACGGCGTTGCTGCTGGACACGAGTTTCGGCCTGCTCGGCATGCGGCCGGAAAGCGCGGCGGGCGACGTCACCGAGCAGCAGTTCGCAATCGATTACACGTTCTTTTTCAACATCGCCTTCGTACTGGTGGCAGGGTTGCTGATCACGCTGCACCGCCGGCACCTGGCCGCGAGCGAACACGGCGGCCACGACCATGGGGACGGCGGCGGAATCGACATCCAGAAATACGTCGCCTGGCTGGCGATCTTCGTGTTGGTGACGGGAATACTGGCGTTTGCGCTGGTTGGTTAGGTCCCTCGGCCGCCGGTTCACCTGGCGCAGCGCACATTCGGCTGCAACCGGAAAATGCCGGTTCGCGTATCCACGTTACAGAATCACGGCGTCGTGCAATCGGGGTTCTCGTGGCCGGGCCTTATAGTGATCGCTTTCACCACAGGCCGGGATCGGACAGCGATTCAACGCAGGTGATCGTCGCGGAAGACCGGTTCGGATCAGAATCGTCGAGAATCCTGGCCTGCCAGCCGGACGGATATCGAAGCGGATAAGGCGCGCTGTATCCGCTGGCCGCCTCGGCGCTGAAACCAAAACGCCCGTAGTAGTCGGGGTCGCCGTAAACGAATACGGCGTTGGCGCCCAACGCGGCGAGGCGGCGCATGCCGTGCTCCACGAGCGCCCTGCCCACACCACCTTTCTGCACAACTGAACTCACGCCCAGCGGCGCCAGAATGTAGCCGTTGAATTCATCGTTGCCTGCGATGAATACGGGACTGAACGCGACGTGTCCGACGATCACGTCATCGCGCTCGGCCACCAGCGAAAGCGTTTCAGGCGTGGTGTCGTCTTCGAGCAGGTCGGCGGCCAGCTGCGCCACCGCCTCGCCTTCGCCTTTCGGAAATGCATCCAGGTGCACGAACCGGATTACATCTCTGTCGCGACTTGTTGCGGTTCGGATGTTCATGGCTCACTCAACCCAACCGTCCCGAAATGACAGTGCAAGCAGCACGCAGGTTACCGGCAGCACAACGCCATAGCCGACCATTCCGATCCGCTGGACGGCCATGTTGTCCAATATCGGGCCAAGAACGCCCGCCAGGCACAACGCACCGGTAATCGACAGCATCCAGCGGATAACAGCTTGACGACCGTTGCCGTTGAACACGGGTGCCGCGAACAGCAGCGCGAGGCCGAGGAACACATCCCATGCCAGCAGTTCGACCGCGTAAAGCGTGGACGGCCAGAGCAGCGCGGTGAAATCGGTCTGGCGACCTGCGGTCAGCGCAACAAAGTGCACGGCGCAAGTCAGTCCCGCAAAGATGGCGCCGAACGACAGCGCTATCACGCCGAATATCTTGCGTTCGGGAACCGCAAGCGCATGAATCGCGGCCAGCAAAACGACAATGAGTAATGCGGACAAGAGGGTGAGCACCTCCATGATCCACAGGACCGGATCCACAATGGGCTGGTCCAGACCGGCCTGGGCAACGCCGAAACCGACGGCCGTCGCGTAAGCCACGGCCAACAGGGAAAATGCTGCCGCCGCCAAAAATCCGAGCCTGTTTGTCATGTTCAATCCGCAATCTCCAGGAACCTGACAGAGCCGCATGCGATGAGCTCGCCCGGGCCGGATGGGGTTGCCGATCGGCCGGCTTCCTCCCGCAAGTCTAGTGTACCCGGCAGCTCGAAGCCCGCAGAGGATCGTCGAATGCGGCCGCGTATTCCGGCCGGCCAAACGAGGCCAGCGCAGAAGAATTCGCACAGCCGCCCGGTTCCGTCGGTCAGGGTGCAGACGGGGCGGTGCCGGATGGACGCGACTTCAGCCGCGGTGTTATAAAAGGATCTGATCCACGCTCGAGGCAACTCCATGAGCACCAATCGCATCATCGCGCTCGCACTCATCGTGATCGGCATCGTGCTGATATTTCTTGGCTACCAATCCTCGCAGGGTCTGGACGACCAGCTCAGCGAAGCGGTGACCGGCAACTTCACCGACGAGACGATTTTCTACTGGGTGGGCGGTGCGATCGCCATGATTGCCGGCCTGGCAATGCTGCGCCGAAGCCGCTGATTGATGAATCCGCGCCAACCGATCCAAGGCCGGGAAAATCGGGCGTGCGCCCGATTCAGCTTGCAGCGCGCAACTCCCTGGAAGCCGACGAAATCACCCGTATGGAAGAGCGCAGCAACAGTAAAACCAGGCCCGCCGCCACCAGGATATCCGGCCACCCCGCCCCCGTGAGCCAGACTGCGCCGGCGGCGAGAAAAACGGACAGGTTGGATGCGATGTCGTTGCGTGAGCATTCCCAGACCGAGCTCATGTTCACGTCTTCATCCCGGTGCCGCCAGAGCAGGTAAAGGCACGCCGAGTTCGCGGCCAGGCCGACAAGACTGAACGCGCCCATCACTTCGAAGATCGGCACCGTTGGCTCTGAAAGTTTGTAGAGGATCTGGGCGAACACGGCACACGCCGCCAGCAGTATCAGCACGCCCTTGAACAATGCAACCCTTGCCTTCGCCCTGGTGCCGCGTGAGACAACGAAAAGGCTGAGGCCGTAAGTCAGCGCATCGCCGAGGTTGTCGAGGCTGTCGGCCAGAAGGGCGCTGGATAGACTGTAGACCGCGGCCGCGGCGATAACGAAGAACATGACGAGGTTGATGCCCAGAACGATCTGCAGCGTGCCCCGCTGCTTCTCGCGAAGGGCTTCAACCGATCCATCATCTTCGCAACAACTGCCCATATCTGCTTCCTTAAGGAACCTTGAAAACCGGTGTCAGAGGTGTTCGACAAACCACTCGACGATCGACACCGTCGAGGTAACGCGGTTGGCGGTCTTGCGGAAACCATGGCCCTCGTCGGGGAAAAGCACATATTCGACCGGCACGCCACGGGCCTTCAGGCTGTCGACGACCTGTTCGGCTTCCACGACCGGTACGTTGGTGTCGTTGGCACCGTGTAGTACCAGCGTCGGCGCCTTGACCTGGTCGACCTGGTGAATCGGCGACAGTTCCCGCAACATTTCCCGCTGGGTATCCGGGTCACCGTATTCGACCTTCGAGATCGCCGCCATCCACGGTTCGGTCCGGGCAAAGAACGTCTCGAAATTCACCACGCCGAACAGGTTGACCCCGGCGGCAAACAAGTCAGGATACCGGGTCAATCCCGCCATCGTCATGTAGCCGCCGTATGAGCCACCCATGATGCCGACGCGCTCGGGGTCGGCCACGCCGCTTTCGACCACGTAGTCCCAGCTCGCCTTGATGTCGCGTACGCCGTCGACTCGCAGCGCGCCGTTGTCGAGGTTGACGAAGCGCTTGCCGAAACCCGAAGAACCGCGGACATTTACATCCAGAACGGCGATCCCCTGGGCCAGCAGCGCCTGGAAATCGGAGCGAAACGATGGTCGGGCCTGGCCTTCGGGTCCACCGTGAAAACTCAGTACAAGCGGCCCCGGCACGTCGGAAGCCGTCGGGCGATAAAGCCAGCCCGACAGTTCCAGTCCGTCGTGTGCGGGGAAGCGAACCAGTTCCGGCGCGATCAGCTTGTCGAGCTCGACGCCGGGGTGAGGGCTGTGCGTCACTTGAGTGAGACCGCTGCCGTCCAGATCGTATACCCAGATATCGGCCGGCTGAGTGGCGCCGGCGATCACCATCGCGAGACTCGTGTCGTCGAGCGAGAATTCCAGACTCCAGACACGCTCGCCAGGCAATTGCGGCCCGGGTTGCCGCAGGCCTGAAGTCAGCTGCATCAGCTCCATCTCGCTTCGGCCTGCAACGTTCCAGACCAGCATGCCGGTGGAACCGTCATGGCTCAGTTCGAAAGCCTCGAGTTCGGCGTCGTCGCGGGCCGCCACGTATTCCAGCGGACCGGGCCTGCCCTGATCGTCCAGTTCAATGCGCGCGAGCCCCATGAGGTCGCGGTCGACGTTGGCAGCCAGGTAGATCGTGTCCGCATCGGCAAACATCCCGCCCCAGGCGATCGCAACGCCCTCGTGCGGAGTCAAAAGGTGCTCTTCCCCGCTTTCGAGGTTGCGCAGGTAAATGTTCGAATCGCCCCGGCTCTTCATCCGGAACAAGGTCGCGAGTTTGCCGTCGGGGGAGACGTCGTTGAGCTGGCCGATGCCGTCGTTTCGTGCGACCAGCCGCATCTCGCCGGCGGACACGTCATAGAGATAGGCATCCAGGGAACCGGGATCGTCCACGTTCGACGACATCATGAGCTGCTCGCCGTCGTCGGTCCAAGTGCCCAGGCGATTGTTCTCGCTGCCGCCGGGCGTGAGCCGCCGAATCGCCGTTCCGTCGGGTTCGACCAGGTAGGTCTGGCTGTTCATGCCCCCGCCCGGCGCAAGCGAAAACGCCAGCAGATCTGACGTTGGTGACCACTCGACGGAAGAAATCTGGTCGTCCAGCGCGGTGACCTGGTGAGGCCAGCCGCCTTGGGCGGAAACCGTCCACACCTGGGGCAGGCCGGACAGTGAAGTGACGAAAGCCAGGCGGTCACCGTCGGGCGAGAAGGATGGTGAACCGGCCGATCCCACGCGTGCCATTGCTTCGACCTCGGCCCGGAGATCGGTGTTTGAATCCTGCGGAAAAGCAAGTCCCGGCAACGCAAGAAGCGAGCCTGAAAGCAGCATCTGCAGAAGCAGGGCAAAGAAATTGAATCGCATGGCAAGGCTCCGCAGTTTCGATCTCGTGGAGCTGGAGTATACCCTTGCGCTTTCCGGCCGGTCGTCGCGGCTGAGAGCGCTCCTCAAGGAATATAATGAGCCGTTGAACGAGGGTCGCACTCAGGAAATCAGTCATGCTCAAATGCTGTCTTCTAATCCATGCTGCCGTTTTTTCATTCATGCCTTTTGCAGTTGCACAGGACGGACCGCGCTCGAATTGCGAGCAGGCGCAACACATGGCAAGCCGGGATCAACCGAATACCTTCCAGACGCCTGAAGAAGTTCTGAAGCTGGCCGATTGCCTGGGACACGAAGATCCGGCAATAAGGGACCAGTTCGCATATGGCGCTTTCGTCGAGATCCTGAGGCAAGGTGATACAAGCCCTCGGACGCTTCGACTGTTGAAGGAAAAGCTTATAGGTAATATCCGAAGCGCCAGCGCGGACAGCGAGGGATTTCCGGCGCCGTTTTCTGTTCTTGTACTCGCGGAGATCGCGCGCATCGACCGTCTTGATCCTTTCATGGCGCAGGCCGAGCGAAGCGCGCTTGCCAGGGTCGGGTCTGATTATCTGGAAAGCATAGAGGACTACAGGGGATTCGACCCGGAAGACGGCTGGCGTCATGGCGTTGCACACGCCGCTGATCTGATGATGCAGCTTGCGTTGAATCCGTTGCTCGAAGAACAGGACGCACGGATCATGCTGGCAGCGATTTCGGCTCAGGTCGTTCCCGGAAATGCGCATTCCTACATTCACGGGGAATACAGACGCCTGGCGCGACCGGTACTTTACCTGGCGATGACCGATCTGATCTCTGCAGACGAGTGGCAAAGCTGGTTCGCGGCGCTCGAGGCGGACCGGAATGACCCGCGTTGGAAAGATCCTTATGCCTCGCTCGAAGGACTTGCTCGCATCCACAACACCGAGAATTTTGCAGCGGCGATCTTCGTCCGTTCAAGCGCAAGCGGCGACGCATCGCTGGTGCCGATTGCTGAAGCGGCCGAGGCGATTATAAAGTCCATCCCTTAAAGCCGCTAGTGCGAATGCGACTCGGGCCTTCCCGCAACATTCACGCTGCGATCGCCTCGAGCAGCGCGATCAGGGTCTTTCATACCGGCTCTCCGGAATGGGGTAGTCGCCTGAGAGTTTGTCGTGAGCGGTGAAGGCCTTGCGTGCGAGATGCTCGCCACGCTCCAGAAGTTGTCGCGAAGCCGGCGCTGAAAATCGTCATGTCGCTGACCCGTGCTTCCACGGTCGGGCCGTCGGGTACTTCGCGTTTTTATGCATACGAACGAGGAGTCGAAAAAACGCGATCCTCAGGCTTTATATCCGATCTTGTAGTTTTGAGTGCCTCTATGTGCACCGCGTCTTGTACCGCGATATTCGAGGCCGGACGCCTCGAATTGCCTGGCAATCCAGCCATCGTTCATGACCGCTATTCCATATTCGTGCCAGCGCCCTGTATCTCCCCATACGAAGCCGTCTTTACGCAGGGTGGAAATCGCGTCTTCCTGAGGTCCGAGAATTTTCGTGATCCATTCCCTCTGGCTTTCGTTGGAATAGAATTTCTTCAGATCATCTTCTTCCAGGACGGACACTATCAACATGCCGCCGTCACTGAGGATGCGCGACAATTCAGCCAGCGTGAACAGGGCCGACCTTTTTGACAGGTGGCTAAAGACGGAGTTGGCAAACACGATGTCGAAGGAAGCATCCTCAAAAGGCAAGCCTTCCATGCTTGCAATCTTCTGGTGGGTCATGAAGGGCAACAGTTTGTTTGCGCTTTTGATCAGGCGCTCGTCAACATCGACGCCGGCTACCCCCTCCAGGTCGAAGTAGAAAGGCAGGAGTCTCGTCATCCTGCCCCACCCGCATCCATAATCCAACACACGCATTCCCTGAGTTGACGCCGGCGGAGGAAATACGTCTCTTATGCACTGCAACACGCATTCGAGAATCGATATGGCGCCTTTGGCTGTAACTTCTCCCTTTTGCCCATTGGTAATCACCTGAATTTCTTCCGGTGGAAACGGAACCATGTCAGCCCGCTCACCGCGAGCGTGCTGCAAGTAAATTTCTTTCCACTGGGTTTCGTCAATTTCAGCCAGTGTTTTCCTTATGTCGGCAACGTTTTTCATGATCTACCTTTTGTTAGCAATTACCCGCCCGCGCGTGGAACGAAACTGAGCCTTGTCAACCGGACGCGCGAGGTCGCTGTTGCACATGCTTTGCCCGGGGATCCCGGGACTTCGCTGAATCCTAGCCGGTTCCCCTTCGACACGCAAATACGACGGATTCCCTGGTCGGAAACGGCGCTATTCCGGCTGGCTTATACCGGTCGCCTGGTGACGAGAGCCCAGACGCCCGCCGCAGACAGCAACGTTCCGCCGAGAAAATGGAAATGGTTTTTGCGCGCGGGACGATAAAAATACTTCTCGCGCGGAACTCGCGGACACGGCGTATACCGTCGTTATCAATGCCGCAAGGGTCACGAATGTGATTGCGAGAATCCAGAGTTGTGGTCCGGCAGGAGAATTCGAGTCAACGAATTGAGGCAGGAAAGCGACGAAGAAGACAACGCCTTTCGGATTCAAGGCCGTCACCAGATAAGTGCTGACGAAAACTTTCCAGCGCGGACCCGGCACGGACGGCAGGGCCGGTGCCGGAGATGATCGGCTTGTGCGTAGCAGATTTATCCCCAGGACCAGAAGATACAAACCGCCGGCCCACTTGACTACGGTAAACCAGGACGTCGACGTGGCCAGCAAGGCCCCGAGCCCAAGAAGCGAAACGGCCAGTCCTGTGGAGTCGCCCAGCGCTACCGCAGCGACGAGCACGATGTTGGCTTGTCGCCCGTGTGCCATCGAGTAGCTGATCACGGTCAGAAGCGTCGGGCCGGGAATCACCAGCAAGACAGCGGAAACGACGACAAAGGAAATCCAGATTTCGATCGGCACGAAACGATTACGCTTTTTCCATCAGCTTGTAATGTACCTCTGAACAACCCCGCACGGGCGCGCCGCACCGGGCATTGGCCACCGGCCCTTCCCTGACGTATAGTTGCGACAAAATCGACGTAGATATCTGCCTGTGTCCGAAAACCGTTCCCTGAGCGGCCTTGATGCTGCATTTCTGTACCTGGAAGGATTGGGCACGCCCATGCACGTCGGCAGCCTGATGCTGCTGCAACTCCCGCAAGGATTCAAAGGCGACTTCCACAAGCGGCTGCGTGAACACGTCGGTAGCCGACTCGGCGCGGCGGGACCATTGCGGCGGGTTCTGGAGGGCGCACCCATGGGGCTGGGACACCCGCTTTGGCGAGAGCAGGCCCGGCTGGATCTGGACTGGCATATCCAGAAGAGGAAACTGCGGGCGCCGGGCTCGCACAATGCGCTCATGGGGCTGGTCGGTCGACTGCATGCCGAACCGATGGACCGAACGCAACCGCTGTGGCAACTGGTCGTGATCGAAGGCCTGTCCGACGGACGGGTGGCCTTGTACAGCCGTCTGCACCACGCCCTGCTGGATGGAAAGGGCGGCATTGCCCTGGCACGCGCGCTGCTTGATACCGAACCTCGACCGAAAAGCCGGGGGCCGGTGGATGCACCGGCGCCGGACAGCCGCCCGACCGGACGCGCGCGCCTGGCCACGCGCGCCGCCGGCGCCACGGTCGGAAGTCTCGGGCGCTGGATTCGCGGTATACCCGGAACGGTCAAGCTGGCCGCTTCGGGTGCCGTCTCGCCGCGCAAGACGTACAGCAGCCTGCGCGAGAGCGTCATGCTGGCCCCGCGTACCCTGTTCAATGCCCAGGTCAGCGACAAGCGCGCGTTTGCCGTCGCCAGTCTCGATCTGCAACGCTGCAAGCAAGTGGCCAGGGCCTATGGCTCGAGCCTCAACGACATCGTCATGGCGCTTTGCACCAGCGCCCTGCGCGACGCGCTTATCCGCCGCGGGGCGCTGCCTGATCGCGCCATGATCGCGGGCATGCCGGTGTCGCTGCGTGCAGAAGACAACGGTGAAGCCAACAACCAGGTATCGATGGTGCAGTGCGAACTGCCTACCGACGAAGCCGATCCCCGCGTACGGCTCGAACGCATTCATGCCGCCACCGACCGGATCAAGGCGCGCGTGCGCGCTTTCAGCAGCCTGATCCCGACCGACTTTCCCGGCCTGGCCGCGCCTTTCTGGGCGGCCGGGCTCAGCCGCCTGTGGGAGCGTGGGCGACTGTCGGAGCGGCTGCCGCCGCTGGCCAATCTGGTCATTTCCAATGTGCCGGGGCCACCGGTGCCGCTGTACATGGCAGGCGCCGCCGTGACCCACTATTATCCGATTTCGATCGTGACCCACGGCCTGGCCCTGAACATCACGGTGCAAAGCTATGCCGGCAGCCTGGAATTCGGCGTGCTGAGCTGTCCGGACGCGCTGCCGCAACCCCGAACCCTTGCCGACAGGCTGGCGGGCGCGCTGCACGAACTCGAGGAAAAAGTCCCGGCATGAGCGAGATTGACGAAAGGCCTCTGCGCGCGCCTTCACCGCTGCTGATGGCGCTGGAGTGGCGTGCGGTCTTCGAATGGAGTTCGCTGGCGATGAGCTGGCCACTGCTGAAGCGCGCGCCCCGAGGCGACGGCCATCCCGTACTGGTTCTGCCCGGGCTGATTGCCAACGACAGCAGTACCTGGCCGCTGCGCCGGTTTCTCGAGGATCGCGGGTACACCGCGTATCCGTGGGATTCGGGCGTCAATATCGGCCCGCGCGGCAACGTGATCAGGCGCCTGGAAAAACGCTTGATGGAAATCGAGCGCCGGCACGGTCGCAAGGCCAGCCTGATCGGCTGGTCGCTGGGCGGCGCGATGGCTAGGGCCCTGGCATACCGGATGCCCGATCACGTGCGCAGCATCATTACGCTTGGTACGCCGATTCAGGGTCATCATCACGGAACCAATGCCTGGCGGATTTTCGAAGTGGTCAGCGGATGGAACGCCGACGATCCACTGCTGGCCCAATGGCTGGCCGAGCATCCGCCCGCGCCCAGCACCTCGTTCATGAGCAAGACCGACGGGGTGGTCAACTGGCGCATGAGCATGGCCCCGGAAGGCGAATTTTCCGAAAACATCGAGGTCAGCGCCACGCATATGGGTATGGGTGTCAATCCGGCGGTGCTTTGGGCCATCGCTGATCGGCTTGCCCAGGCCGAGGGCGAATGGCGGCCGCTGAAGCGTTCCGGTTTGTTGCGGGCGATGCTCTACCGCAACCCGCGCAGGCTGCGCCTGGCCGACATGATCGCGCCCTGATGCGGATCGACCTGCCCGGCCGCTGCCTTTCGCTTGAGGTCGAGAGCCACGGCAAGCCGTCGGATCCGGCTGTGATCATGATCATGGGCCTCGGGATGCAGTTGATTTACTGGCCGCCGGAACTGATCCAGGCGCTCACCGATGCGGGATTCCGGGTCCTCGTATTCGACAATCGCGACTGCGGCCTGTCCGGAACCCGGATCGAGCAGGCGTACACGGCGCCGCGCAAAGCCCTGCTGGCCCACATGTTAAAACGGCCGTTTCGTCCTGCCTACCGCTTGTCCGACATGGCTGAAGACACCCTGGCCCTGGCCGACGCGCTCGAGATCGACTCGTTTCACCTTGTCGGGGTAAGTCTCGGCGGCATGGTGGCCCAGAGCCTCGCCGCCCGGTGGCCCGACCGGGTCTTGAGCCTCGCATCGATAATGTCCAGTGCCGGGCCGGACACCGCGCCGTGGCCGACGCCGCGCGTCATGTGGAAATTCATGCGCCCGCCGCCACGCCGCGGCGGACGGAAGGCGCGTATCGAACATACCGTTCGCCTTCTGGTTGCAATCGGTCGCCTGCGCGACGAGGCGGAGATATCCCGGTTGCGCGAACGCGTCGCGGCAGCCGTCGATCGCGCGTGGCGCCCGGACGGGATTGCCCGCCAGTTGCTGGCCGTGCTCGCCGACCGGGATCGCAGCGCCGAAGTCGAGCGTATCGACTGCCGCACCCTGATCTTGCACGGTGAAGATGACCCCTTGATCCGGCTGCCGGCCGCCGAATATCTGAAAAAGCTTGTCCCGCACGCCGATCTGGCAATCATCGAGGGCATGGCGCATTACCTCCCGCAAGCCTGCCTGCCGCGAATCTCGGCGGTTCTGGTCCGCCACCTGGCACCAGGCAGCGAAGCTTCGTCGAGCTAAAGGCGCAACCGCCATTTCAGCTTTTTCACTGCATGGATCGGGCCGAGGAAAGTCGTTTTCGTGATCCATCCGGTACGTCGTCTACTCGTGACACTGGCCAACAAGAATGCGCGCACCGCCGAAAATGCGCTTGACCGGGGGGCAGCCATATACGTCAAACTTGTTTTTATTCGGGATATGCATCTACAGGTTGTCTCGTTCAGCCCCCTTGCAGGGCAATGATGGATACGTACATGGCCTGAACCAGCGCAATTACCAGGATAAGGGCAACCGGGTAGACCGAGGAATATGCCACGACCGGTCGCTCGGAAGCGTCGGTTTCGGCGATGACGTTCAAGCCCGGGGTGAAGGTCATGCCGCCGCAGATCACGCCGAAGCATTCGCTCACTGAAATCTTGAGAAAGAAGTGTCCGAACAGGAAGCTGGCCGCCATCGGAATAACGGCCATCAGGACCGCGAATATTGCGTAGTAGACGACCTGGAAGTCGAGTGACTCGACAAAGCTCTGGCCGGTCTCGAAACCGATCTGAACGAAAAACAGAGCCAATCCGAGCTCTTTCAGGACGGATGTAGCATTGCGCGGAAACCGCCCGATGAAATTGCCGATGCGGCCGAAGTGACCGAAGATCAACCCTGAAATAAGGGCGCCGCCGGCGAGTCCGAGCGAGAACGGACCCAGCTGCGGAATGGGGATTACGACACCGCCTATCGCAAACGCGAGGAACAGGGTTGCAGCAAGAGATGCGATATCGACTCTCGGCTGCACCGTGTGGTGTTTGTGGCCCAGAAACAACTCGAGCTGGTCGAGCTGGTAGGCGGTGCCGACCGCCACGACGACATCGCCGTGTTCGATCGTCAGATCATCGCGGGCGACAAACTCGACATCGGATCGGATGATGCGGGTGATGGAGACGTTGTAGCGCAGTCGTATGCCCAGATCGTTGATCGTGCGATTGACGACCGCAATGTTTTCGACCACGATGCTGCGCGTATCGAGCTCGGATTCCTGGTCAAAATCGTCGTGGATCGGCTCGCCCAATTCCATGCCGACGGTTTCCACTGCTTCCTGCCTGCCTTCCAGCTTGACCACGTCACCGGTAAAGAGTGCCGTCGACCCGCTGGCGGTACGAACAGAAAGGTCGCGGAGAATACCGGAAACCACAACGTCACGGTCTTGCAGCGGCGCGATGTTGCGCAACAGCTGCCCGTTTATGTCCTCGTTGAGCACCTTGTAGACGGCGGTGTAGAACGAACTACGCGCATTGACCTCTTTCAGCATCGTCTTGCGCAGTAGCTTGGTCGCCACGGTGATAAAGATGATCACCCCGATCAGGCCGAATGGATAGGCCACGCCGTAACCGAAGATCACCTCTTCTTCAGGACTGAACTGCAGCGCACTGACCAGTGCCGGACTGGACGTGAACGAACCGGCGAACAGACCCAGTCCGATGCCGACCGGAATTCCGGAAAGCGCGATGATCGTGACCACAGTTATGCCGGCTACGGCAAGCAGCGCCAACACATTGGTGATAAAGCGCTTGCCGTGTTTCTTGAACGCGCGGAAAAAACTCGGGCCGGCTTCCAGGCCCACTGAAAGGAGGAACAACACGATTCCGAAATCGGCCAGGATTTGAATGGGCTCGAACTGGTAGAAGTAGCCCGCGGCCATTGCAACGATCAATACGCCGCTGGCACCGAAGCCGACACCCTTGATTTTCAGGTTGCCAAAGGCCAGACCCAAGAGAATGATCAGGAAGGTTATCAGCAACTCGGTTCGCCGGAAAAAGAACTCGATGCCGATCAGCTCGTCGATTCCGTCCATGACTCCTTGTGCGAGGCGTCATCAGCGGCCTTTTCGATTACGGTGCTGATGAATTTTTGCATCGCTTGCCCAAATGATAACTGCAAAACCTTCGCCTTTGAATGATATCAGGACAGGCTTATGCGATGGCTGGGGTCCAGGCAGGGACTTCAGACTTTCGATTTGGGGATACTCGAAAGGCAGACTGGTCCCGGACGCAGGGCGCGTCGGAAAGCTCATCCGCCTGCGAGATGCCGAACAGGCTTGTCAATATCAACACCAAAAAAGAGCCCCCGCATCCTTGAATTCCTGCAACCGGTGACGACGCCAGTCTCTGTCATTTTCAAAAATGATGTCAGGTGATCCGGATTTTCGAGTTGCCGGATTACGACAAACCGCTTTTCGCCGCAGGGTCGCGCCAGCCGATCACTATCGACCGACCACCGTCGCGCGCAACGGCGGCGGAAAGCCTTCGATGGTCAGCCCCCCTTTCTCAGCAAGCGCGTTGACCAGAGAATGAAACGGCATCCAATCGGTCGATCGCTGCTCCTCGACCGTCGTTGGCGTGACGTCAACGATCTCCACCCCTGAAAACCCTGCCTCCTTCATCCACCGCAACAGCCGTCCTTCGGTCGGCAAATGGTGGACGTTGCGCATGTTGGCATAGCGGTCCTTCGGGTCGAGTTCGTCGTCGCCTCTTCCGGGGATGATCAGGGTTTCTATGAAGGCCGTGCCGTTTGGAATTAGATGGTCCCGGATGCGCTGGAGGTGTTCGTGCGGGTTCTTGCGGTGGTAGAGCACGCCCATTGAGAACACGCTGTCGAAGTCTGCGCGGGCCGGAAGCTGTTCGAATTTGAGCGGCAATAGCAGGTGCGCCGACTGGCCGGCGAAATGTTCTATTGCTTGGTACTGCGTGTAGAACAACAAGGTCGGGTCGCAGCCAACGACCTGAGCGGCGCCGTCGGCAAGCATGCGCCAGCCGAAATACCCGTTGCCGGCGCCGATGTCGAGTACGCGCTGGCCGTTCAGATTCACGTGCGGCGCGATGCGGTTCCACTTCCAGTCCGAGCGCCACTCGGTGTCGATGCCAACACCACCCAAGTTGAGGGGTCCCTTGCGCCAGGGAATGAGTTGCCTCAGGGTTTCGGCCAGGGCTTCGGGATCTTTCGCCGGTTTCCCGGCGACCAGGATGCCGTCTTGGATGTGCCAGCCGGTTTCGACTTCCGGCAGTGCGTCGATTGCAGCCTGCCATTTCGGGAGATCGCCGTGGCGGCCGGGTTTGAGTGCTTCGTCGCGGCGGGCTTCGAGGAAGGCGGCGGGCTCTGGGTCGAAGAAGGAGAAGAGTTGGGACATGGGTTGGTTGGCTGTTGGTTCGGCGTTTGGATTTACGCTTTACGGTTAAGGGTTAAGGGTTAAGGGTTAAGGGTTAAGGGGTTACGCAGTCAGGGGTTGGCGATGAGGTTGAAACGATTTCCGGGCGAACCGAGGTTCGTTGTTCCTTTCACTTTTCACTTTTCACTTTTCAGCTTGATCCTCTCCTCCTGAAACCCTCCCGCATCTCTGCGCCTCCGCGCGAAACCGGAATTTCAACGCACGGCGGCGATGCAGGTGAAGTTGAAGCATTGGAACCAGTCGTGGACTTCGCTGAAACCCGCGGCCTTGAGTCGATCGTGGTGGGCCTGGCGGGTTTCGGGGACGAGGACGTTTTCGAGTGCCTGGCGCTTGCGGGCAATTTCGAGGTCGGAGTAGCCCTGGGCGCGTTTGAAGTCGTGGTGGTGTTCGTCCATCCATGCTTGGGCGGAGCCGGGTTCGAAGGCGATTTTTTCGGCCATGATCAGAACGCCGCCGGGGACCATGCCGCGGGCGACCCTGTGCAACAACTCGTCGCGTGCTTCCAACGGCAGGAACTGCAGCGTGAAATAGACGAGCACCACCGAGGCGTTTTCGATTTCGGCGTCGCGGATGTCGCCTTCGAGCACTTCCACCGGCACGCGCGAGTTGTCTTGCTCGACAAGCGTGCGGCAGCGGGCGACCATTTCCGGGGCGTTATCTATTGCGGTGATTGATACGCCGGGTTCCTGC
>Ga0209943_1001289_pt1 | contig 15752 bp, 9 predicted proteins | sample SalPonR1_B_D2_MG_FD_185698 | JGI IMG/M metagenome (GOLD analysis project Ga0209943, IMG submission 185698) | Salt pond soil microbial communities from South San Francisco under conditions of wetland restoration - Salt Pond MetaG R1_B_D2_MG... ... | reverse complement strand
ACATTTTTTAATGAATAGTCTTGGGTCACAGGATAATAGCCAGTTGTTGTTGAATTGTTGAATTGTTGAGGTGTTTAATTGTTTACAGATTTGCGATTCTACTAGATTTCATTTGAGGGAAAAAACATAGGGTTTCAATCTTCCATTTTGGAGAAGGTTTATTTTGACCTCTTAACGACTAAACGACTAAACGACTAAACGACTAAACGACTAAACGATTAAACGATTAAACGGTAAGCCAATAGCCAATATCAAATTTTTGTTGCTTGTTTACGGGGAATCGTTTACTGTTGGTACGAAAAAGACAATTAGGGGTCAAGCATTAAAATGTATATCGTGAAACAATATTGCCGGTAAACGATAAACATCACCCGATAAACTTAGGAGCCCAAAGCCAGCTGCCTTCGCGTTCCGCTTCGTCGGCCGGGTAAAGCTAAAAGCTAATAGCTAATAGCCATCCCTCGGCCAAGCGCTGCGCAGGGGTGGCGAAGCCAGACCGAGTGGAGCGAAGCGTAAGGAGGGCCGAGCGAATCCACCGATGTGCCGAGGAACCCCGGTCCGCCGGGGTAGCTCGAGGACAGAGGTGGGGCCCATGAGCGAGCCCCGAAGCATAGCGGCCCAACCGCAGGGCGGGCTGGCCCCTAAAGGCCACAGGAAGTTCCTTAAATGTGAAATAAAGTCTATGGGCCGTTCCTGTTGAGCAATGCCTTGATAAATAATTAATTACAGGTATGAACTGCAGATGCTAATCGAAAATAATTTCGACGATAAAGCCAAGTATTTTTAGCTAACTGGGATAAAACTTTGATCAGACTGCGAATAATCTTACTTTTAAGCGCACGAACTACAAAAATGTTACGAGGATGAATCCACAAAAAATACAACTACAAAACAAGAAATTGGACGTACCGAAAAATCCTATCATTCCTTTTATAGAAGGAGATGGAATCGGCGCGGATATTTGGGCGACAGCTCAGAAAGTGATCGACGCTGCGGTAGAAAAGGCTTATGGTGGCGATCGGAAAATTGCCTGGAAAGAAGTCTATGCGGGACAAAAGGCCCATGATAAAACACAGGAATGGTTGCCCGAAAGTACTTTAGAGGCCATTCGGGAGTATCTCGTGGCAATAAAAGGGCCATTGACAACACCCGTCGGCGGTGGAATACGCTCACTAAATGTCGCCCTGCGCCAGCAGTTAGATTTATTTGCCTGTGTGCGTCCGGTGCGCTGGTATGAAGGGGTACCTTCTCCGGTGAAAGAGCCGAATAAAGTCGATATGGTCATTTTCAGGGAAAATACGGAAGACATTTATGCAGGGATTGAATACAATAACGGAACTCCTGAAGTAGAAAAATTGAAGAAGTTTCTGATGGAGGAACTGGGGGTAACACAGATTCGATTTCCGGATACGGTATCGCTCGGTGTGAAGCCGGTCTCGCGGGAAGGAACGGAGCGACTGGTTCGTTCGGCTATTGATTATGCTTTGGAAACTCAGCGAGCATCGGTTACGCTGGTTCACAAAGGGAATATCATGAAATTTACAGAGGGAATGTTTAAGGAGTGGGGCTATGATCTGGCCGAACGCGAGTATGCAGATCAGGTCTTTACCTGGCGTCAGTATGACCGCATCGCTGCCGACAAAGGAAAAGAGGCAGCGAATGAGGCGCAGACGAAAGCGGTAAATTCGGGAAAAATCATCGTGAAAGACTCTATTGCGGATGCGTTTTTGCAACAAATTTTGCTGCGTCCGTCTGAGTATGATGTGATAGCGACTTTGAATCTGAATGGCGACTATGTATCAGATGCACTCGCAGCCATGGTGGGCGGCATCGGGATTGCGCCGGGTGCGAATATTAATTATAATACCGGACAGGCGATTTTCGAGGCGACGCATGGGACGGCACCAAAATACACCGGCATGAATAAAGTGAACCCTTCTTCTATTATTTTATCAGCCGTGATGATGCTGGAATATATGGGGTGGGATGAAGCTGGCGCCTTGATAGAGACGGGCCTGGAGGGTGCGATTGCTGATAAGCGCGTAACCTATGATTTCGAGCGACAGATGGAAAATGCGACCTTGCTATCCACTTCTGAATTCGGGGATGAGATTATTGCGCATATGTAAAGGATGCACTTAAAACAGAAAAAAGTGGCCTGGACGGTGTGTTCGGGCCATTTTTATTTACCGCAAGGCTTCCAGCTCCATTTCCAGCAGGACGGGGACTGGGCGGGAAGTGAGGCGGTACAAGTTCACCCGAACCTGCACCTCCATGCGATCAGAAACAAAAACTTCTTTGACATTGGATAAGGTGGGAAGGAGTTCAATGACCTGCCGGTCGCGTTGGCGTAAATTGAGCGTGTAAAATATTTCGAATTCTCTCGCGTCCTCTTCCTTGGATTGGATATGGATTTCCACAGATCGAATATCATTAAAAGTGATGTTGGGATCGCGAAGTTGTAATTCGGCTCTTCGAGGTCGAATCAGGCTGACTTCCTCTAGCGGAAGGTCGTCTTCCGGAAAGAAATCCTCGACCTGTGTGCGCACATTGTCGAAGACAAAAAAGTGGGTCTCGAAGGTGTTGAGGCCGGAGGGGATTTCAAAATCCAACACATACGGCATGATTCGATCGGGAACTTCATTTTCGCTTTTACAGGCGGAAACGAGCAGTACCGCGATTAAAAAAAGCCATTGAAATGTAGAGATTAGGGGTGAATTTCTCATTTTTTTTGATTCTCAACAACCGAAGCGTATCGATTTATTTATATTTAACGAATAAAACATCTTATAGATTTTATCATCTATTGTTAAATCAATACAAATGGGAGAACAGCGGGTTTCACTTTTAGCATCCAAGAGGCAGCGCCAGCGTTTCATGAAAGCCCTGCTTCGGGACGTCACCGCATTAGAATATATGCTGGATAACGATTGGTTTGAGAGTGACACCATTCGAATCGGGGCCGAGCAGGAGTTGTGTTTGGTGGATTCCACCACATATAAGCCCAAGCCGATTGCGATGGAAGTAATCGAAAAGTTGAATTTGCCCTGGCTGGAAACAGAATTAGCGAGATTTAACTTAGAAACGAATGTGACTCCGCAGGTTTTTTCCGGCGACTGTTTTCATCAGGTAGAGAAGGAAATCCGGTCGAATCTAAAGGAACTAAATACGGGGCTGTCGGAGATGGGCGCGCGGATGGTTTTGACGGGCATTCTTCCTACTTTACGGAAGTTCCATTTGGATATGGAGTACATTACTCCAATGACTCGATACTCCGCATTGATGGAAGCGATAAATGACCAATTGCAAGCCCAGTCTTATGAACTACGGCTGACGGGCATTGATGAGTTGAGTCTACGTCACGATTCGCCGATGTTAGAAGCGTGCAACACCAGTTTTCAGGTGCACTTGCAGGTGGCGCCCAGTGATTTTGTCAAATTGTATAATATTTCCCAGGTGTTGGTCGCTCCGGTGATGGCGACCTCAGCGAACTCACCCATCGTTTTCGGAAAGCGTTTATGGCACGAATCTCGTATTGCCCTCTTTCAGCAGGCTTTAGATACGCGAAGTTCCCATGATCACCTGCGCGAGCGTGCGCCACGAGTCAATTTTGGTGTAGATTGGTTGAAAGACTCGATACTGGAAATTTACAAGGAGGATATCGCTCGTTTCCGAGTTTTGTTGAGTGCAGATATCAAGGAGGACAGTCAGGCTTTGATCAAGGAAAACAAAGTCCCCAAATTGCGTGCCCTTCAAGTGCACAATTCTACGGTGTATAGATGGAACCGGCCTTGCTACGGCGTTAGCGACAATGGAAAACCCCATTTGCGGATCGAGAACCGGGTATTACCCGCCGGACCGACGATTTTAGACGAAGTCTCGAATTCGGCCTTTTGGTTGGGTGCGATGACCGGCTATGGAAATGCCTACGACGACATCACTCAAAAAATGAGTTTTGCAGAAGCTCGGGACAACTTTTTTAAAGCCGCCCGCTACGGAATCGATACGAAATTTACCTGGTTAAATGATCAAAAAGTCAGCGCGCAGGATTTGATCCTTAACGAAATGATCCCTATGGCTGAGGAAGGGCTAAAAAGTCGGAATGTAGAAACGGCTGATATTGACAAATATTTGGGCGTGATCAAGGAGCGTACTAAACAACACACGACAGGAGCTCGCTGGATGCTCCGGTCTTTTACAGACTTGATTGATAAAGTGCCCCGCGATGAAGCCGTTTCTATTCTGACAGCAACCATGGTGAAAAATCAGGAAGAAAGTAAACCCGTTCATGAATGGCAGCTTCCCGGGCCTGCAGATTTAGCTCAGTACCAGCCCAGTCGACTTAAGGTAGAAGAGTTTATGATTGCGGATGTCTTTACGGCTCAGGCCGATGATATTGTGCAGTTTGTATGCGAGATGATGCTATGGCGAAAAATTCGACATTTGCCTATAGAGGATAATAAAGGGAAATTAGTTGGCTTGGTATCCTCACGAACGCTACTACGGCATATGACCGATCAGAAGAAGTCGGGAAGTAAAAAGGTTGTCTCCATTTCCGATATCATGATTAAAGATCCCATTACTATCCATCCCGAGTCTAATATCCTGGATGCGATGCGACTGATGAGCGACAATAAAATTGGTTGTTTGCCGGTTTGTAATGAGGGAGAATTGGTAGGGATAATCACTGAAAAGGACTTTCTCAGGGTGTCGAGTCGACTCATGGAGCGCTTGTCTTAAATCCGATTTATAACAGAAGGTTCTCATGTCGGCAGAATTTCTTTCAATCGCCCTCGAAAAGGCGCCAGGAAAATAGGATGCCCGTGGGTAATTTATTATTTTTGACTGAAACGATTAAAACACAAATTATATATGGTTTTCGATATAGATATGATCCGCGACTTTTACAGTAACCTCAAAGCGAAGGTCGATCGGGTAAAAGAGAAAATTGGACGGCCTTTGACGCTAACCGAAAAGATATTATTAACACATCTGCATGAAGAGTCGCCGCTCAAAGATTATGGGCGCGGCGAAGATTACGTTTTCTTCGCTCCGGACCGGGTAGCCATGCAGGATGCAACGGCCCAGATGGCCTTGCTTCAGTTTATGATGGCCGGAAAAGATAATACAGCGGTTCCTTCTACCGTTCACTGTGATCACTTGATCCAGGCGGAAGTAGGTGCGGACAAGGATTTAGCCACCGCTAAGACTCAAAACGAAGAAGTCTATGATTTCCTGGCGTCTGTTTCTAATAAATACGGCCTCGGATTTTGGAAGCCCGGCGCGGGTATTATTCACCAGGTAGTTTTAGAAAACTATGCTTTTCCAGGTGGAATGATGATTGGAACGGACTCACATACGCCCAATGCTGGCGGACTCGGAATGGTCGCTATCGGCGTGGGTGGTGCTGATGCTGTAGATGTGATGGCGGGCATGCCCTGGGAATTGAAAATGCCGAAAGTGATCGGAGTGAAACTGACTGGAAAAATGAGTGGGTGGACCTCGCCCAAGGATGTGATTTTAAAAGTGGCGGGTATACTTACAGTGAAAGGAGGTACGGGAGCGATTGTAGAATATTTTGGTGAGGGCGCTCAGGCCATTTCATGCACCGGAAAGGGTACTATATGTAATATGGGAGCCGAAATAGGAGCAACGACCTCTACTTTTGGTTATGATGATAGCATGGGAAGGTTCTTGCGCGCTACGGGGCGAGAAGAGGTGGCGGATTTAGCCGATGAGATGAAGGAGTACCTAACCGGAGATGAAACTGCCTATGCTAATCCTGAAAAATACTTCGATCAAGTCATTGAAATTGATCTCTCTACACTGGAGCCGCATATAAATGGACCTTACACTCCCGACCTGGCATGGCCGATTTCAAAATTTGCACAAGCTGCGAAAGATAACGGCTACCCCCTTGAGTTGGAAGTGGGGCTCATCGGGTCTTGTACGAACTCTTCTTACGAAGATTTAACGCGTTCAGCTTCCGTTGCCCGACAGGCGGTAGCGAAAAAACTTAAAACAAAGTCTGAATTTACGGTAACACCTGGGTCGGAGCAGATTCGGTTTACGGTAGAGAGAGATGGCTTACTGGATGAATTTGAAGAAATGGGCGGCGTGGTACTTGCAAATGCTTGCGGCCCGTGCATCGGTCAGTGGGCGCGACATACTGACGACCCCGACAAGAAAAATTCCATTATTACTTCTTTCAACCGGAACTTTTCCAAGCGAAATGACGGAAATCCCCAAACACACGCCTTTGTGGCCAGTCCGGAAATAACAACCGCCATGGCGATAGGAGGTACATTGACCTTCAATCCACTCACAGATAGTCTCATTAATGAAGATGGTGAAGAAGTCAGACTCGACCCGCCGGAAGGCGTAGAGTTACCCATTAAGGGGTTTGATGTGGAAGATCCGGGCTACCAGGAACCGGCCAAGGATGGAAGTGATATCGATGTGGTGGTCGATAAGGGATCTGACCGGATTCAATTATTAGACCCCTTCGAGCCCATCTCGAAGGAGCAGGTTACAGACATGCGTATTTTGATTAAGGCTAAGGGCAAATGTACAACTGACCATATCTCAATGGCAGGACCCTGGTTGAAGTATAGAGGACATCTGGATAATATTTCTAACAACTGCTATATCGGTGCCATAAACTACTTCAATGATGAAGCAAATAATGTGGCCAATTTTGCAGACGATGGCGAAAAAGCAGAGTGGATGACGCCACCCGATAGTGCACGGAAATACAAAGCGGCCGGAATCGGAACCGTAGTATTTGGCGAAGAAAACCTCGGCGAAGGATCTTCACGCGAACATGCGGCTATGGAACCGAGACATCTGGGTGTAATGGCTGTAATTGTAAAATCTTTTGCACGTATCCACGAAACCAACTTGAAAAAGCAAGGAATGTTGGCCTTGACCTTTGCCAATCCGGATGATTACGATCTCGTGCGCCAGGACGATAAAATTGACATCCTCGGATTTGAAGAGATGGCTGAGAAAAAGCCTTTGCAAGTCCGCCTAAAGCACAGTGATGGTACAGAAGATACCTTTGAAGTGAACCATACCTACAATCAGGCTCAAATTGATTGGGTAAGACATGGTTCTGCTTTAAATAAGATCCGTCACGATTTAAAAAACAGCTAATTGCTGTATTTGATCTCAGGCTTAATCGCCGGGCTCAAGATATTTGGATTGGCTTTGCTCGACTCGGGCAGAGCCAATCTCTTTTTTAGAGAACAATTCATGTATGAGGGAAGCTGACCAGATGGACTCAAAGCTCCGCCAACTTCAGCGGGCCTTGGAGGTCGAAAAGAAAGAAGATATTGAGCGCCACCGGGCTATCATAGAGGAACACAGCCTGGTTGAGCGGCGAAAAAAGGGCTGGACATGGCACCCGGTTAAGCCCCTCGATTATGGCTATACTTTTGGCGATAAAGCTTATGTGGAACTCGAACGAACAAAGGACCTCGGAGCGTCGCATAAATTTCGCTCTGGTCAGCCCGTTCGCATCTATGTAGAAGAGGAAGATGATGATCGCGAGGTGTCAGGGGTGCTACACTATGTCCGAGATAATCAGATGAAGGTCGTTTTATATGATGAAGATTATCCCGACTGGATAGTAGGGCATTCGCTAGCCGTCGAACAGCTTTTTGACGCTCGCACGTACAAAGCCATGGAAAGAGCTATTCGCGATGCGGCTGATGCCCGCGGACGCTATCGATTTTTGCTGGAACGTCTACTGACGGATACGTCTCCGGATGTTCAGGAGATAATGGAATCTATTAAAGGCTCTCACCTCAATCCTTCACAAGTTGAGGCAGTAAGTGCGATGAAAACATTCGAGGATATTCTGGTCTTACATGGGCCTCCAGGTACAGGTAAAACTACCACCCTGGTTCAGGGCATTTTAGAAATGGTCAGACAGGGAAGTAAAATTCTCGTTACAGCGGCCTCTAATACAGCCGTAGATGTCCTGACCGAACGCCTGGGTGCTACGCGATCCATCAATGTCCTTCGACTCGGAAATATTAGCCGTGTGAATGATGAGATACTCGATTTGACGATTGAGGGCAAATTAGCCAAGCAGTCGGAGAGCAAGAAGATAAAGCAATTGAAAATCGAGGCCGCCGCTTTGCGTGATAAAGCCGGGAAATATAAACGGCAGTTTGGCAGAGAAGAGCGGGATGAGCGAAAAGAGATGTACCGGGAGGCGCGCGAAGTCCAGCGATGGGCCAATCAACTCGAGCGGCGACTGATCGGCCGATTGGTCGACGAAGCACAAGTCATCTGCGCCACGCTCATCAATTCCGATCATAAACTTTTGCGCGATACTGACTTTGATTGTACGGTGGTCGACGAGGCCGGACAAGGATTGGACCCTGCCCTATTTATTCCATTGAGTCGCTCTCAACGTTGGATTATGGCAGGGGATCCTTATCAGCTGCCCCCAACTGTGAAGTCCCGAGAGGCTGAGAAGTTGGGTTTGGCCACCAATATGTTGGAGCGCTGGGTCACCGCCGGCAAGCCCAGTTTCTTTTTGGATACACAGTATCGCATGCACGCCGATATCATGTGGTTTTCCAATGCCTATTTTTATAACGATCGTCTGCAGGCAGCACCTGAAGTCGCCCAGAAAACCCTTAGCATTCAGCAACCTGCGCCCGTAGAATTTATAGATACGGCAGGCTGTGATTTTGAGGAAAAAATAAATGAGGAGAACCTCAGTCGATATAATGAAGGGGAGGCCTTTATTTTGCGGGAACACTTCCTGCAGTTGCGCAAAGATTTTGAGGACTCTAAAGTGCCTTTTCCAAAAATTGGGATTATTACTCCCTATCGAGAACAGGTCCGTCATATTCGAAAATTAATAGTGGAAGACCCGGAATGGGCTGAGTATGAATCTTACATTAAGGTAGACTCGATCGACGGCTTTCAGGGTAACGAGCGGACCATCATTTACATCAGTTTAGTTCGTTCCAACGCTACCGGTGAGATTGGATTCCTCACCGATTACCGTCGAATGAACGTGGCCCTGACTCGCGCCCGGGAGAAACTCATCGTCATTGGCGACTCGGCCACTCTGGGTCAAGACTCATTTTATAGAAAGTGGTTAGAACGCGTCGAGACCGAAGCGATGTACCGCTCGGCATGGGAGTTTATGGCGGGGTAGGGAGAAAGAGAGGTCGCAAATCAGACTCCGGGTGATCAATTACTTCAGGAAGGGGGCGATATCATCTTATAAAGATATCGCGGAATGAATTCATTCGTAGAATATCTAACCCATTTGCTATAATTTTAAATATATATACAATTGAAAGCGATGTGTAAAAACTTGATTAGCTATTTTTTAGGGCATACGTAAAGCTATGCATAGCCAGTGTAGACCTCATCCCCATTCAGAATGTTGTAAACGTATTACCTTTGTAGTTGGGAACGCCGCGCTATAAGGGTTTTGTCATCTTGAAATTGGGAGTTATATCGAAAGACTCCTTATAATTTGGGCATTAAAGTGAACAGGATATAATGAAATTCTCATCTCTTCTCAATTTTGTTTTGCTTGCTCTAATGCTCTTTTTGATCTATTTTTTATACGGCGAGATCAAAGAGAAGCAACAGTTAGAATTACAGCTTCAGAATGAGACGCAAATGGTGGAAGAGTTCTCCGAAACTCAAAGAGAGCTGTCGACCTGGAGAAGAATAGACACCCTGCTCATGAGCAGTAAATATTCTCAACTGGAAGATCAATACTCCTCTTTGCTCAACACGGGGGCTATAGACAGTTCATCTTATTTTAAGCGGATGAGATACCTTCATGGGTTTCGCGATAGGCAAAGCAGACATCAGCAAAACCGAAGCAGCCTTCAAAATGAGCTATCGGAAACGCGTGAGCAACTGCGGATTTCTAAGGACGTAAATTCTATTTTAGCTGAAGATAAAGCGGCTTTCTTAGATAGTTTATTTAGTATTAAGCAAAAAGTGAACCTCAAGAACCGCAAGCTGTCGGACAGTTTGAGAAAGTCAAAAAGTGAGATGGACTCTCTTCTGAAGAAGAAAAAAGAGCTACTTCAGTTGACGGATCCGAGAGGAAACTCTTTTGTTTACCTAGGCCCAGTAAAAGAAGGAAAAGCAAGCGGTACAGGTATTGGCATCTGGCTCGACGGAGGTATGTACGAAGGGCAATGGGAAGATAATCACCGCCATGGCAAAGGCCGGTTCGAATGGACTGATGGAGAGGTGTACGAAGGAACTTATGAAAACGGAAAGCGCTCAGGCGAGGGAACGTATATTTGGACCTCAGGTCAAAAATATGTTGGGGAATGGAAAGATGATAAGCGTTCGGGTTATGGTGTGCTATACAACGAATACGGAAATGTCTCTTACAATGGACAATGGCAAAATGATAGTCCCTTGCGACAATAAGCCCGGTTTCAGTTGTCAATAGAACAAAATATCGCTATGGATAAAAATATTGGACAAGGAAGAGTCTTCTGGAAGAGTGCAGTTTTGGCACTAATGTTGTTTGCAACAAACTTTGCATTCCAGAGTTTCGATTTAAAGGCCAGAAACGATGTGTTCGGCTTAGCAGCAATAGATACATCTAAAATGGATAGTATTTTACTGATACAATCCACAGATCGCGCGAATACCGGGTTCATGGAGAGTCATATTCAAATGATTCAGGAAGATTTAACTGAAATTGAACTCCAGATTCAGAATTTAAAAGAGAAGTACGAGAGCCTTTCTCAGCTCATCCCCAAAGAGCAAATCCTGTTTTCTCAGGTTCAGACACTTAAAATGTTGTTTACGAATACGGATAATCGACCCGATTTCAACAGCTATCACGGATCGGTTTCTGAGTCCATCCTGGAGTTGAGCAACGAAAAAATACGGACGTACCAAACATTGCCTTTGCCTGCGAAGGAAGAGGAAATCGATCATTATATTCAATGTTATGATGCATTGCTTGAGGTATACCCAGCCTATGTAGATTTTGCCTCAGAACTCGAGTTTCTGGAAGAAGCTTTTACGCGAAAGGTCCTTAATCCTTACACCATGACTGATATGGATGAGCGCCGAAAAAAAATTATTTTTGAGCGCTTTATGGATGTAGTTTTCCCATTTGTAATTGGTGATTTGTCTCAGTATATCAACTGTAAAAATGTGGAGGAGAAACTGGAAAATTTGTCCAAAGTACGCAAAGAGCTTTTGCAATTGCGGGATGAAGATACCGACGAACTGGAAGTTGCACTCCGCGATGAAACAGATGCCAGGCGCATCATCGAATTATTGGCATTAGAACTGCATCTTGAATAAGAAACGCATGGGTCGCATACTATTCTTTATGGGTTTTGCCATCTTTCTGGGGGCAACTCAACTTCAATCTCAGGAGCGTCCGGAAAGCTCTGTTTTTGAAGATCCGGAGACTTCGCTTTGGCTGGGGGGCTACGGAACATTTCGCTTAAGTGAAAAGTTCTTCTGGCATGGAGAACTTCATTATCGAAGGTCGGGGTATGAGGGAACTCCCTTCCTGGGTAGAATGGGACAAATTTATAACCGCCATGGCTTAAAATGGATACCCAATAAAAAATTTAAGGCTATCGTAGGTGGAGTGCTGCGTTTAAATTTTACTCCTGACCCTGGAAATGATGATTTTGAACACATTGTCCTGGAGCCCCGAATTTGGCATGAATATACTTTCGTGATGCCTTTTTCACGGTTTAATATCTATCATCGACTGCGTTTTGAGCATAGGTGGAGCCGACGAAATCTTCCTGGGGATGAATACATCTATCGAAATCGATATCGGTATAAATTTCTGATGAAAATCCCCCTCAATTCTCGCGAATTGCAACCCGGAACCTGGTATTTCAGCCCTGATATAGAACTCATTATGCAAAGCGGCTCGCCGGTTATCGACAGCCCACTGGAAGACTTACGTATCTTTCCTACCCTGTCTTATATCTACTCGCCTCAGTTTACATTTTCGGGCGGCTTGATGTATACTACAGGTCAAGAGCTAAACAACGGGGCTGTCTTTCGACAGCGTTGGATCCCCAGATTAAATGTTTATATGTCTTTGGACTTTAGAAAAATTGATGAAAGAGTACCAGAGGTCCGCTTCTAAAGCAAGCTACGACTTCGATTTTACGGAGCCAATAGCCGACGGTCTAGCTCAAAAAATAAATCCATATCCCATTGGAAGCTAAAATGAATATATACCGGCCAGGACCAGGAGTCATATTGAGACGGTCGGTGCCTGTCAAGGAAATCGCTATCCCAAAAACTTAAGGGAATATGGACTTCCAGTCTGCGATCAAAAACGCTTATGCTGACTCCCGGGCTAAAAATCCAGTTCTCGTCCAAGCGGTCTCCACTGAGCGGATCTGTTCCGCGCAAATAGCCCAGATCCGTATAGACAGCTAAGGGGAGCCATTTCCAGGGAGCGTCAATGCGAAATTCTGCTGTACTCAAAAAAGAGATATCAAAATCGGGACGGAAGGGCGATTTGAGGGTGCCTTCTCGTTGCGAACTCTGTAGTCCAGCCAGGCCTCTTCCAGCCGGAGCAGAGCGTCCGATCCAGTGCTCCGAAAATCGAAAATCATCGACACCCGAGAATCGACCAGCCTGCAACCGCGCTTCCTGAGGCACACTGCCGTGGTTTTCAGGGATCCAACCTCCATAAACCCTTGCACTCACATAGGCTTTTTCTCGGTAGGCTTGTCGAAACGAAAATTTCGCTCCTAATCGAACGTGGTCTGGCAAAAAAGTGGTCCAGCTCTCCCAGCGATATCTGCGCAGCGGATGTGTCCATTGGCCTAGATAATAGAGCTCTGTAAGGACGTAATCATCGCTAAGCGAAGGCGCAGGGCGAGCTTCCTCCAGTTGAATATGATGGGCGCGAAACTCAAGGCGATGGCGATAGCGGGTCGCCTCGTAATCCCACTGAAGATAAGGACTCCATCGGAAATAGCGAAGCGTCTTTTCATCCGCTTCATCCGTTTCATCAAAGGGGAGATACCGTCCATCCACACCAAATCGTAAATGCAGCGATTTATGAGTTTGCCGCAGTAAGGGAACGCTATACCTGAGCCGGGCGGTCGTGGAAAAGGCCCCACTCAAAGGATTGATGGCAGGCGTTACATAATATTGAAAAGAATGATTGGGGATGCTTAGGTTATGTACCAAAAGTCCAAGGGAGAACTGATCGTAGATATTATACCGAAAAGTGGGCGAAAGGAAAATCGATTTTCGATGCTCAGAAGAAGTCCCGGAAAGCAAGCCGATCTTCCATTTTCGAAAAGGGAATGTCGAGCGGACCAATGGTTTTATATTATCACCAAAATCGGATTCGATCAGGTTCTTTTTGGGATTAATAACGAGTGCCTCTGCTGAGTCAGGCACGGGTAGCCGGGCGGCGTAGCGTCCGGTAAATCCTGGAATCCAATCTATGATCTGAAGGCTGTCCTTTGTGAAAAAGCCAATACTTAGGGGAGCAGCCACAGAGGAAGCATTGCGAATTTCAAACGAGAGGCTATCTCCCTCAGGGGTGAGCGGCAGGAGTTCATAATCAGGGAGTTTGCCCTCATCTACACCCTGTACAAATAACCAGTCCAGCTTCTCAGACCACTCATTTTCCAGGAATCCCTGCAGGAGGTCACCGCTGATATGAGAAAAGGCATAGGTTTCATAAAAGCGGCGAAAGGTCGCCCGAAACTGATCGGCTCCTACATAGTCTCGCAGGTGCATAAAGGTTTTCGGGGCCCAGTGATAATGAGCTAGAAAATAATTGATCGGCCGAAAAGTCTCACTGGAAGCACCAGGCGACCGCCAGCGCTTCTGGCGATACTGATGACTGCATATCGCATCCTCAAAGGTCCAGTTCTTTTCTTTCCAGTATCGGTCTAAGGTGAGAGTTGGCGTGGCGTACTGTTTGTCCATATACAACTTTTCGTAGAAACTAGTGAGTCCCTCATCGATCCAAGGCTCAGATCGCTCATTACTGGCGAGAATGCCGTACCACCAATTGTGACCCAGTTCATGAGCAAGTACCCGATCCAACTCTTTGGCGTCATCCGACTCGCCGATAACCGTAATCATCGGATATTCCATACCCGCCCCCGACGATAAAGCACCTTCTACAGCCGTAAATTGTGGGTAAGGGTAGGTGCCGATTTCATCAGAGAAAAACACCAGGGCCCGGGCGAGATATCGGGTCGCGTTTTCCCACAAATTAGCCTGTCTGGGGGTATAAAAAGCCCAAACGTCGACCTCTCGACCATCACTTAGCTCTTGAATTTCATGATCGACGCGAAAATTTCGGTCCAAAAAAAGCGCAAAGTCATGCACCTGGTCAGCCTGATAGGTCCAAATCAGGCGCTTTTCTACGGGCTGAAGGCTGTCTCTGTAGGCTACATAATGCTGCTGAGTCTGAGCGACCTCAACCAGCCGCTTTTCTACAGCGGGATCGGGCTGTCCCGTGGCAGCCACCAGAAAATCCGCCGGTGCATCCAGCTCCACCTCAAAACTTCCAAATTCACTATAGAACTCACCCTGATCAGCATAGGGAAAAGTGATCCATTGCCCCTTTTGATAGACCGCCGGTTTGGGATACCATTGGGTCAATTGATAACTATCTGCAGTGCGTCCCAGTCGGGAGAAACTGAGCGGTATGCGTAATAAATAGCTGATATGTAAGGTCAAAGTGTCGCCGGGCAGCAGATCTCGGTGCAGCGGTATCCGTGCGATGTCCGGTTCCGCAGGGTATTCGATGGCCAGGGTCTGTCCCTCTGTTCGGATCTCGAGTTCCTGATACCCGCCCCGCTCATCCTCCCGACTAAAGTGAAAGTGAGTCTCGTTGCGGTTCAGCAACTCCTGAGCAAAAGTCGTATGCCTGTCCTGATAGGCATTGGCCCACAGATGAAAATACAAGGCGTTCAGCGTGTCCTCTCCTCGATGGATATATTCCATTTTCAATTGAGTCGACAGGGTATGACTCTGAGTATCCAGGCGCGCCGAAATATGATAATGCACCTCCTGATTTTCAGAGGGAGCCGGCGTTTGACCGGATGTCAGCCCCACCCAGCAGCTAAGCCATAGACTCAGAATTAAACCTTGCTTCATAGGGGGATAAAAGTACGGATTCTATCTCAATGGCCAGCGCTATGATGGTGTCTTTGAATATCCATTTTCACTTTCCAGTGTTTATTTGTGTTTTGGGCGGCCCCCCGTCCGCGAGAGCGCGCCGCACTCCTCGCGGACGGGGGCGCTATGCTCTAGGCTCCACATGCGTTCGGTACGACACCCGCCAAAGTCGGGCGTCGCACTGACGCCTTCGGCGCCACCTGCCGCAGCGCTTCCGCAATTTTTTAGTCAGGGGTTGGGTGCCGGTCATCCTATTCGCTCTCCGAATACCTATTGCCGGTAGAAAAGAATCAAGTAATAAAAGACAATCGAAAGCCTCCACAAGGAGAAAGTTTTGTAGCATAATGCAGGATAAAAGAATGAAGCGCCGTAGGTGCGACACAGGATGAGATTGAATCTGCTCTGAGATTATGAAATTGAGATATACCGAAGGTATCGCTACTCTGGGGCTCGAAATTTATTATGGGTTTTTGCTAAAAAGGTGTCGCCCCTTTGGGCATACGGGTCAACTTAAGTCTGGCTATGTTACTCACAAAAAGGATAGCAGGCAATAACTGATTAGAACCCCGATAGGCATACGTGTCAACCTATAGGCCTAG
>Ga0209943_1001286_pt1 | contig 15762 bp, 19 predicted proteins | sample SalPonR1_B_D2_MG_FD_185698 | JGI IMG/M metagenome (GOLD analysis project Ga0209943, IMG submission 185698) | Salt pond soil microbial communities from South San Francisco under conditions of wetland restoration - Salt Pond MetaG R1_B_D2_MG... ... | reverse complement strand
GGTCTCGGTGCCCTCGTAGGTGATCACGCTCTCGAGGTTCAGCATGTGGCGGATGGGCACGTACTCGGCGCTGATGCCGCTGCCGCCGAGGATGTCGCGGGCGTCCCGTGCGATGTCCAGCCCCATGCGCACGTTGTTCCACTTGGCCAGCGACACCTGGCTCGGCTGCAGCCGGCCGGTGTCCTTCAGCCGGCCGAGGCGCAGCGAGAGCAGCTGGGCGGTGGTGATGCGCCGGGCCATGTCGGCCATGCGGATCTGGATGGTCTGGGTGTGGTTCAGCGGCCGGCCGAACATCTCCCGCTCCGCCGTGTAGGCGAGCACCTCGGCGAGACACGCCTGGGCGGCGCCGATGGCGCCCCAGGTAATGCCGTAGCGGGCCTGGGTGAGGCAGGACAGCGGGCCCTTCAGCCCCTTGACGCCGGGCAGCATGGCGGCCGCCGGCACCCGCACGTCGTCCAGGAACAGCGCACCGGTGACCGACGCGCGCAGCGAGAACTTGTCGTGGATCTCCTGGGTCTCGAAGCCGGGCGCATCGGTCTCCACCAGGAAACCCCGCACTCCTTCCGGCGTCGCGGCCCAGATAACCGCCACGTCGGCGATGGGCGCATTGGTGATCCACATCTTCGCGCCGTTCAGCACCCAGTCGTCGCCGTCGCGCTTCGCGTGGGTCTTCATGTTGCCGGGATCCGAGCCGCCCTGAGGCTCCGTGAGCCCGAAGCAGCCGATGGCCTCGGCGGAGGCCAGCGCCGGCAGCCAGCGTTCCTTCTGTTCCTCGCTGCCGAAGGCGTGGATGGGATACATCACCAGGCTGGACTGCACGGAGACGAAGCTCCTCAGGCCGCTGTCGCCGCGTTCCAGCTGCTGGCAGATCAGGCCGTAGGAGACGCCGTTCAGGCCGGCGCAGCCGTAACCGTCGATGGAACTGCCGAGCAGTCCCAGGCCGGCCACCTCGGGGACGAGGTCGCGGGGGAAGACATGTTGCTCGAAGCACTCGCGCATGATCGGCAGCACCCGGTCGTCGACGAACCGTGCCACCGAGTCCCGAACCATACGTTCCTCGTCGCCGAGATCCGCGTCGATGTCGCAGAGATCGAGGGGGTCGGGTCCACGGGATTTGCTGTCGGTGCTGACGGGTTGCGTGCTGGCCACGGGCGGGCCTCCTTGGCGTGCGGTTCGAACGGGCGAAGCGGCGGCGCTTCGGGACGGACGGCGAGTATAACAACCACGACGGCAGCCGCGGCCGGCCGCACCGGCCGTCTCAGTAGGGGATGCCCAGGCGGCGGAAGGCGCCCGCCATCATCCATACCGGCCCGATCATCAGGTAGTGCAGATCCTCGAACACCCGCAGCCGGCCGCTCTCCCGCAGGTGTCCCAGGGCCTGCAGCACGAGCGCCGCCAGCAACAGGGTGAGGGAACTCTGCCACAGTGGCGGCGAGAATCCGTCCAGCGAGAGTCCGTCCAGTCGTCCCAGGATGGCGGTGACCACCAGCACGAAGGGCAGCAGGCCGATCGCCAGCGGGATGGAGAGGATGAAGTAGTACACCACCGCCGCGAGCAGGAATGCGGTGCCCCAGTTCAGCGCCGGGGAGATATCGGTGAAGGGCGCCGGAACGGGCAGGGACCACAGCAGGCCGGTCAGCCCGAGCACCGCCAGCGGCACGGCGGCGGCATGCAGCACGCGATTGAGCCGGCGACGGCGGTGCCGGGAATAACGGTCCAGCCAGAAGTCGGCCGTACGCATGGCGATCTCCTCCTGCGGCGCATTCTACATGGCCGTTGTTCGCCGCCGGATTAATCCGGCATTCAGGTTGAACGCGTATACTCTGGCGGTGTCGGAACTCCCGGCGGGCGGGGCGCGACATCCGGGAACCGTATTCCCGCAGGACAACCAACGAGAGGATCAATCATGGAATCCAGGAGAATGCTGGTGCTGGCGGCCGTCACGATGACCACCTTCACGCTGGGCGCCTGCACCACGCTCGACCCCTACACCCGCGAACAGAAGACGGCCGGCGCCACCAAGGGCGCGGCCATCGGCGCGGCAGCCGGTGCGGTCATCGGCCTCATCTCCGGGGACGATGCCGTGGAGCGCCGCCAGCGGGCGCTGATCGGCGCCGGCATCGGCGCGCTGGCCGGCGGGTCCGTCGGCTATTACATGGACCGCCAGGAAGCGGAGCTGCGCGCGGAGCTGGAGGGCACCGGGGTCAGCGTCACCCGCATGGGCGAGAACATCACGCTGAACATGCCCGGCAACGTCACGTTCGCCCATGACAGCGCCGATCTGAACCCCGCCTTCTTCGATGTGCTGAACTCCGTCGCCAAGGTCCTGGACAAGTACGAGAAGACCGTGGTCGAGGTGGCCGGCCACACGGACAGCACGGGCACCGAGGAGTACAACCAGCGGCTGTCCGAGCGGCGAGCCGACTCGGTGGCACGGTTCCTCGAGTCCCAGGGCGTGATGAGTCAGCGCATCATCACCGTCGGCATGGGCGAGAGCCGCCCCGTCGCGGACAACTCGACGGCGGCAGGCCGCCAGGCGAACCGCCGGGTGGAGCTGACCCTGGTGCCGGTCACCTCCTGACGGAGTGCCCGGCAGTCGGCGCAACAAGGGGCGCGGCAAGACGGGCAAGGGCCGCTCCGGCGCCGGGCCGGAGCGGTCATTCGACAAGCGCACGAACGACGAGTGGGTGGAAGGCATCGGCCGCGTCGTGCGGTTGCTCACCGACGATGATGAGGACGGCCCCCACCAGCGTTTCGTGGTCAGGACCCCGGCCGGCCAGTCTCTGCTGATCGCCCATAACCTGGAGGTGGCGCCCCGGGTGCCGCTGGGCATGGCCGACCGCATCGGCTTCCGCGGCATCTACGAGTGGAACGAGCGGGGCGGCACGGTGCACTGGACCCACCACGACCCGCGCGGTCTGGAGGAAGGCGGCTGGGTCGAGTACCGGCGGCGGCGCTACAGCTGATATCCGGCGGGGGCTCAGACCCCCATGCGCGTCTTCAGTTTCCCGATGGCCGCACTCTCGATCTGGCGGATGCGCTCGGCGGAGACGCCGTAGTGGTCCGCGAGATCCTGCAGAGTCATCTTGTCTTCGCTGAGCCAGCGGCTCTCCAGGATGTGGCGGCTGCGCTCGTCCAGCGTGTTCAGGGCTTCCACGAGACGGCCCGAGGTCTCTTCCTCCCAGTCCTGACCTTCCACCAGCGTCGCCGGGTCGGCGTCCGGGCTCGGCAGGTAGTGGGCCGGGGTATAGGCCTCCTCGTCGTCCACGGGCAGGTCGAACGCGCTGTCGCGGGCGGCCAGCCGTTTCTCCATCTCGGTCACCTCGGCCGCGCTGACGCCGAGATCTTCGGCCACCGCTTCGGTCTCCTCCGCCGACAGCCAGGCGAGATTCTTCTTGGAGCGGCGCAGGTTGAAGAAGAGCTTGCGCTGGGCCTTGGTGGTGGCCACCTTGACCACCCGCCAGTTGCGCAGCACGAACTCGTGGATTTCGGCGCGGATCCAGTGCACGGCAAAAGACACGAGGCGCACGCCCACGTCGGGATCGAAGCGCTTGACGGCCTTCATCAGGCCGACGTTGCCTTCCTGGATCAGGTCGCTCAGCGCGAGGCCGTAGCCCATGTAGCCCTTCGCGATGTGCACCACGAAGCGCAGGTGCGCCAGCACCAGCGAGCGGGCGGCGTCCAGGTCTTCCTCATCACGGAACCGGCGCGCCAGGCTCTGCTCCTCGTCCTTGCTGAGCACGGGCACGGACCCCACCGCCTGGATGTAGGCGTCGAGGCTGCCCACCGGACCGGCGAGCATCATTTCCTGTTCTCTGCGAGCCAATGCTGTCGTCATAATCCTCTTCCCTGCCTTTCCTGGTCGGGGCTTGATTCGAAAATATTAGCACTCACATCTGTAGAGTGCTAAACCACCGGCGCCGTTTCTGCGACCTCGTGGCGAATATTCGCCGTTGTCCGGCTTCCGGATGCGGTGGGGCGTTTCCTTCTGGCCACCGGCGCCATCTCACGTAAGAGAGGATAGCACATTATTGAATAACTATTCAAGAATGGCTAAACTATTGACTGCGAGGGGTTTCAGGGGCGCAACGCCATGCCACGACCACCATCTTTCGATCGCGCGGAGGTCATCGAGCGCGCCACCGAGGCGTTCTGGCAGCGGGGCTACGGCGCCACCTCCGTGAGCGACCTGGTCCGGGCTACCGGACTCAAGCCCGGCAGTCTGTACGCGGCCTTCGGCAGCAAGAAGGGCGTCTTCCTGGAGGTTCTGCAGAGCTATCAGGCCGACTCGGCCGAGCGGCTGGAGGACTCCCTGCGGGAGGCCGACTCCCCGCTGGAGGCGATCCGGCGCTTTTTCCTGCGTCTCGTGGACGAGACCCTGGAGGATTCCGGCCACCGGGGCTGCCTGATGGTCAATGCCATGCTGGAGTACTCCCGCCACGACGCCGACGTGCAGGGCGAGCTGGCGACGGGCCTGCGCCGCATCGAGACCCTGTTCGGGCGGGCGCTCAGGCGCGCGAGCGAGCAGGGCGAGCTGGACCCCCGTCTGGATACCGACGCCACCGCCGCGTTCCTGGTGAACAACCTCTGGGGCATCCGGGTAATGTGCCGGGGAGGGCCTTCCCGGGAAGCCGTCGAAGGCGTGGTCCGTACCGTACTCGCCGCGCTGGCGGCCTCTGCGGATCAGCGCGGTTCGATGCGCCGCATGTGACGGGCCGCGGCGAACCAGGAGCCGAACCAGCCCAGGAAGGCTCCCGTGCCGAGCACGATGAGGCTCTCGCGCCAGTCGAGTCCGCTCAGCCGGAAGCCGCTGCCGTACAGGCCCGCCAGGCGGGCGACGCCGTCCGCGGTGAGCCATAGCGAGACCCCCACCAGCGCCAGCGCGAGCAGGCCGCCGCCGATGCCGTACCAGAGGCCTGCGTACAGGAAGGGCCGGCGGATGAAGCCCGCGCTCGCCCCGATCAGCTTCGTCACCACGATCTCGTCCCGGCGGTTCTGGATGTCCAGCCGGATGGTGTTGCCGATGACGATGACGACCGCCGCGGCCAGCAGCACCGCGCTGATCAGGATCACCTGGCGGATCAGGTCCAGCGCCGCGTTGAAGCGCTGCACCCAGGCGGTATCGAGCTGTACCAGGTCGGTCTCCGGCAGGTTCACCAGCTCCTCGCGCAGCAACTCGATGAGCGCGTCGTTGCCGGCCACGGCCGGGCGCACCACCAGGGTGTGGGGCAGGGGGTTGTCGTCCAGCGCATCCAGCGCGTCGCCGAAGCCCGACCCCGCCTTGAAGTCGTCCAGCGCGTCGGCCGCACTGATGAACTCCACCCGCTCCACGTCCGCCCGGCTCTCGATGATGGCGGCGAGCCGGCGGGCGTCGGACTCGCCGGTCCCCGTCTGCAGATAGACGGAGAAGTCCACGGCGCCCTCCCAGCCCCCGGAGAGCCGGCCGGCGTTCTTGACACCCAGGTGCAGGCCGGCGGGCAGCGCGAGCGTGATGGCGATGACCAGCACTGTCAGCAGCGTGGACAGCGGTTGGCGCGCCAGCCGCCCGAGTGAAGCCACCGCCGTCTCGCCATGACGGGCGAACCAGGCCGACAGCCCGCCGCTGCGGCCCCGCTCAGCCACCGGCCGGCGTCTCCTTCACCCACACCGGGCCGTCCGGTTCCTCATCGCCGGCCTCGCCGGCCAGCATGCCGTTGTCCAGCACGATGCGGCGCCGCCCCATGCCGCCTATGAGGTGCAGGTCGTGGCTGGCGATCATCAGCGTCACGCCCACGTCGTTGAAGCGCTCGAACAGGCGCATGATCTCCAGCGAGAGTTCCGGGTCCAGGTTGCCCGTGGGCTCGTCGGCGATCAGCAGCGTGGGACGGCCGACGATGGCCCGGGCGATGCCCACGCGCTGCTGCTCGCCGCTCGACAGCGTCTCGGGCATCTGCTTCTCCCGGCGCAGCAGTCCCACCTGATCCAGTGCGGCCCGCACGCGCCGGCCGATCTCCCGCGTGCCGGTGCCCGTGATGATCAGCGGCAGCGCCACGTTGTCGAAGACGTTGCGGTCGAACAGCAGCTTGTGGTCCTGGAACACCATGCCGATGTCCCGCCGGTAACCGGGGATGCGCCGCCGGCCGATCTTTGCAAGGTCCTGATTGTTGACCACGATGCGGCCCCGGGTCGGCCGCTCGATGAGCGCGATCAGCTTCAGCAGCGTGCTCTTGCCCGCGCCGGAGTGGCCGGTGACGAACACCATCTCGCCGGCATCCACGTCCAGGGTCAGTCGCTGCAGCGCGTCGTGGCTGCCGTAGCGCCTGGTGATGTTCTCGAGGTGGATCACCGCGCCGGACCGCCGCCCAGGTCGAGCAGGGCGTCGACGAACTGTTCGGCGTCGAAGGGCTGCAGGTCGTCCACTCCCTCGCCGACGCCGATGTAGCGGATGGGGATGCCCAGCCGGTCGGCGATGGCGAGCACCACGCCCCCCTTGGCGCTGCCGTCGAGCTTGGTGACGGTGATGCCGGTGACCCTGACCGCCGCGCTGAATTTCTCCGCCTGGGACAGGGCGTTCTGGCCGAGGCCGGCGTCCAGCACGAGCATCACATCCTGGGGCGCGGTCTCGTCCTGGCGGCCGAGCACCCGGGCGATCTTGCCGAGTTCGTCCATCAGGCCGCCCTGGCTCTGCAGCCGGCCGGCGGTGTCGACAATGAGCACGTCCGCTTCCCTGGCCTTCGCCGCTGCCCAGGCGTCCCAGGCCACGGCGGCCGGGTCGGCGCCGGTCTGCTGTGCCACCACCGGTACGCCGTTACGCTCCCCCCAGGCCTGCAGCTGCTCCACGGCGGCCGCCCGGAAGGTATCGCCGGCCGCCAGCATGACGGAGAGTCCCTGGTCGCCCAGGCGTTTGGCGATCTTGCCGATACTCGTCGTCTTGCCGGCACCGTTCACCCCCACCATCAGCATCACCCAGGGCCGCGGCGCATCCGGTATCTCCAGCGCCACCTCGACGGGCCTGAGTATCGCCAGCATGGCCTCGCGCAGGCCGCGCAAGAGTGCCTCCAGGTCCTTCAGCTCCTTGCGGGCGAGCTGCTTTCGCAGGGACTCGATGATCTGCATGCTGGTCTCGACGCCCACGTCGGCCATCACCAGCCGGCTCTCGAGTTCCTCCAGCGCGTCCTCGTCGATCCTGCCGCCGGGGAACAGGTTCGCGAGATCGTAGGTGAGCCAGGAGTCGCCCCGGTTCAGCCGCTCCCGCAGCCGCTTGAAGAAGCCCTTGCGACCGGCCTTGTCTGCAGCGTCTTTCATGTCACTCGTTGCTCGTGGGTGGTGCCGCGGTATGCTGTCCGCGGACCCTGTCCCGGAGCGCGACATCTTAGCAGCACACCCCCATCTCCGGATGCCCCGCAGCGGCCGGGACGATCGCGATAATGGCGCCGCGGCCTGAGCGCAGCGGTAGGCGTCCGCCCGGCAGCGTGCGCATCACCGGCGGGCGCTGGCGCGGCCGTCGCCTGCCGGTGGCAGGCGCCGAGAGCCTCAGGCCCACCACCGACCGCATCCGCGAGACGCTGTTCAACTGGCTGCGGCCCCGGCTCGACGGCGCCAGCGTGGCCGACCTTTTCGCCGGTACCGGCATCCTGGGCCTGGAGGCACTGTCCCGGGGGGCGGCCTCGGCGCTGTTCGTGGAACGGGACCGCCGCCTCGCCCGTGCCATCGAGCGGAGTCTCGCCGAGCTGGGCGCGGACCACGCCGCGCTGCAGGCTGCCGACGCCTACCGGCTGCTGGCCCGCGGCGAGCCGGAGCCGTTCGACGTCGTCTTCCTCGACCCGCCCTACGGTCACGGCCGCCTCGACGAATTGTGTACACTCCTCGCTGGCCGCGGCTGGCTGGCCGACGAGGCGCTGGTCTACCTGGAGCACGACCGCCGCGCGCCGCCCCGGCTGCCGCCCGCGCTGGAGGTCCGGCGGGAGAAGACCGCCGGCAACGTGAGATTCGTGCTGCTGGAGAAGACACAGCCGACTGGGGGAGCGCTATGAGCATCGCCGCCATGTACCCGGGGACCTTCGATCCCGTCACCCGCGGCCACGAGGACCTGTTGCGCCGGGCGTCACGCATCTTCGACCGGATCGTGGTGGCCATCGCCGCCAACCCGGGCAAGCGGCCCATGTTCGACCTGGACGAGCGGGTGGCGCTGGCGGAGGCGGTGCTGGGAGACATCCCCGGCGTCGAGGTGATGGGCTACGAGGGGCTGACCATCGATTTCGCCCGCCAGCACGGCCTGGGCGCCATCATCCGCGGGCTTCGTGCGGTGTCCGACTTCGAGTACGAATTCCAGCTCGCGAACATGAACCGCCATCTCACCGACGAGGTGGAGACCGTGTTCCTGACGCCGACCGAGCGCTACACCTACATCTCCTCCAGCCTGGTGCGCGAGATCGCCATGCTGGGCGGCGACGTGGGCGAGTTCGTCTCGCCGTTGGTGGAGAAGGCCCTGCTCGAGCGCCGGCCCGCCGGCTAGCGACTCGCGCCGTCTGCCGCCGCCCCTATCGCTGGCAGCGGGGGCAGTAATAGCTCGAACGCTGGCCGATCACCCGCTGCCGGACCGGTTCGCCGCAGCCGGGACACGGCTCGCCCGCCCGACCGTAGACCGACAGGCTCTGGCGGAAATACCCCGGCTGGCCGTCGCCGCCGTAGAAATCCCGCAGCGTGGTGCCGCCCGCGGCGATGGCATCGGTGAGCACCGCCTTCACCGCGTCCGCCAGGCGGTCCAGCCGCTGCCGGGAGATGCGTCCCGCCGGGCGAGTGGGATGGATGCCGGCGCGATAGAGTGCCTCGCTGGCGTAGATGTTGCCCACGCCCACGACGATCCTCGCGTCCATCAACGCCGTCTTCACCGCCGCCCGCCTGCCGGCGAACGCCTGTCGCAGCCACGCCCCGGAAAACGCCTCGTCCAGCGGCTCCGGACCGAGGTGCGCCAGCAGCGGGTGCTCTGCGCCCTGCGCCACCCAGTGCAGCGAACCGAAGCGGCGCGGGTCGTGGAAGCGCAGCCGGTGGCCGTCATCCAGGACCAGGTCCAGGTGGTCGTGGGTGCGCAACACCGTCCCGGCGGGCACGATGCGCACGCTGCCGGACATGCCGAGATGCAGCATCAGGCTGCCTGTCTCCAGCCGGATCAGCAGATACTTGGCCCGGCGGTCCACCGCGGCGATGCGCTGGCCGGCGACCGTCGCGGCGATGTCCGGCGCCACGGGCCAGCGCAGGCGGGCTTCGCGCACGATGAGTGCGGCGACGCGCCGGCCGGCGAGGTGGGGCGCGACCCCGCGCCGGGTGGTCTCGACTTCGGGCAGTTCAGGCATGGCGGGCCGGGCATCTCGGGGCCGCCATGGTAGTGAAATTCGCCGGCTACGGCACCAATCGGCGCGGCCGCGGTCGAAACTTCCTCTTCGCGGTTGCACCGAGTGTGACCCGCTCCTTTTTTGCCGCCCGGGGCTTCGCTATAGTGGGCGCCCCGAACGGTATCCCGACAGGTATTCCGACGAATGAATGTATTGCTCGACCACGCCTACGGCCTCCTGAATCTCTCCTTCTGGGGCTACGTGCTCGCCGGTTTCGTCATGGTGCAGATCACCATGATGGCGGTGACGCTGTATCTGCACCGCGACCAGGCGCACCGTTCCCTGGACCTGCACCCGGCCCTGCGCCATTTTTTCCGGTTCTGGATCTGGATGACCTCGGGCATGCTGACCCGCGAGTGGGTGGCCGTGCACCGCAAGCACCACGCCTTCTGCGAGACGGAGGGCGACCCCCACAGTCCGCAGGTCTTCGGCCTGAAGAAGGTGCTGCTCGAAGGCGCCGAACTCTACCGGGATGAAACCGCCAACGAGGAGACCCTCCGGAAGTACGGGCGCGGCTGCCCCGACGACTGGATGGAGCGCAACGTCTACACCCGTTTCCCGTACGGCGGCATCATCCTGCTGATCGCTTTCGACCTGCTGCTGTTCGGTGTGCCGGGCATCATCCTCATCGCCACCTCGCTCGTCTCCATGCCGCTGTTCGCCGCCGGCGTCATCAACGGCGTGGGCCATCACTCCGGCTACCGCAATTTCGAGTGCGACGACGCCGCCACCAACATCGTGCCCTGGGGGCTGCTGCTGGGCGGCGAGGAACTGCACAACAACCACCACGCCTTCCCGACGTCCGCCAGGTTCTCGGTGCGGCCCTGGGAGTTCGACATCGGCTGGCTCTACATTACCGTCTTCCGGGCTCTCGGGCTGGCAGAGGTGAAGAAGGTGGCGCCGAAGCCGGTGGTGGCCGAGCCCGCGGAAAACGTGGACATCGAGACGCTGCGTGCCGTGATCGTCAACCGCATGCACGTTTTGAGGGACTACACCCGGCAGGTGACCCTGCCCGAGTTCCGCCGACAGAAGGGCGACGACCCGCTGTGGCGCCGTGCGAAGCGCCTGCTGGTGCGCCAGCCCGCGCTGCTCGACGAGGCGGCCCGTGAGCGGCTGCATTCGCTGCTGGAGCGCAATCCGCGACTCGCCACGGTGTATCAGTTCCGTGAGCGCCTGCGCGAGTTGTGGAGCGGTGCCACGAACGTCAGCAACGAGAAGCTGGTGGCGCAGCTGCGCGAGTGGTGCAACGAGGCCGAGTCCAGCGGTATCAAGGCGCTGCAGGAGTTCGCCCGCACGCTGCGTGGCTACGCCATCGCGCCCCAGCCCGCCTGACTCGAGGCGCTGCGGACAGGCACAAAAAAACCCGCCGATCGGCGGGTTTTTTTTATCCGGAAGCCGGCCGAGCAGATCCGGTTACTTGATCTTGGCTTCCTTGTACGTCACGTGCTTGCGTACGACCGGGTCGTACTTCTTGGTCTCCATCTTCTCCGGGTGCAGACGCTTGTTCTTCGTGGTGGTGTAGAAATGGCCCGTGCCGGCAGAGGAGACGAGTCGGATTTTCTCGCGCATGGTTTGACCCTCCGGTCCTAGATCTTCTGACCCTGGGCGCGGAGCTCGGCGACCACGTCATCGATGCCCCGCTTGTCGATGATGCGCATGCCCTTGCTGGAGACACGCAGCTTCACGAACCGCTTCTCGCTGTCCAGCCAGAAACGGTGGGTGTGCAGGTTCGGCAGAAAGCGCCGGCGGGTCTTGTTGTGGGCGTGGGAGACGTTGTTGCCGCTCATGGGCCGCTTCCCAGTCACCTGGCAAACCTTGGACATGGCCTCAAGTTCCTGAAAACATGAAAAATACGCCGGCGCGGGGCCGGCGGAAGGGCGGTATTTATACCAGCAGCCGGCGTTTCAGGCAAGAGCGGCCGGGCGTTACAGCAGGCCGCGGCTCGCGAGCGAGGTCGCCAGGCCGTCTCCCACGACCAGGTGGTCCAGCATGCGGATGTCCACCAGATCCAGCGCGGCTTTCAGCCGCCGGGTGATGGATTCGTCCGCCTGGCTCGGCTCGGCGACCCCCGATGGGTGGTTATGGGCCAGGATCACCGCGGCGGCGTTCAGCGCGAGCGCCCGGCGCACGACCTCCCGGGGATAGACGCTGGTGCCGTCCACGGTGCCCCGGAACATCTCCTCGAAACGGATTACCCGGTGGCGGTTGTCCAGGAACAGACAGCAGAACACCTCCTGGGGCTGATCACGCAGGCGGGCGATCAGGTACTCGCAGGTGTCCGCGGGGCCGCTGATGGTGCGGCCGGGCCGCACCTTCTCGCCGAAATAGCGCCGCGCGAGTTCGGCGGCCGCCTTCAGCCGCGCGGTGCGCGCGGCGCCGAGTCCCGGCATGGCGGCCAGCGCCGTGCACTCGGCGTGCAGCAGCGCGCGCAGCCCGCCGTGGGTGCCGAGCAGGTTGCGGGCGAAGGCGACGGCGTCCACACCGGGCCCGCCGCCGCCCAGGACCACCGCCAGCAGCTCGGCATTGGTCAGCGTCTCGGCCCCGCCGGAGAACAGTTTCTCTCTCGGCCGCTCTTCCTGCGGCCAGTCGCGTATGCTCACGGCAGCGTTCCTCACGTCCCATCGCCAGCGCCATCTTCGACCGGAACCGCCGGCGCTGCCCGTCCCGTTTGTGGGCCGTGGCCGCAGTTAGGCCCGCGTCTCCGGTAGCAAAGGACCCGGACGGCAGGCTAAGCTGGACGCCGTCGAGGGGAGGTTCTCCGCCATGAAGCAGATTGTGTTGGGCGTCACCGGCGGCATCGCCGCCTACAAGTCGCCGGAGGTCGTGCGCCGGCTCGCCGCCCGTGGGCTCGACGTTCAGGTGGTGATGACCGCCGGTGCGCAGCAGTTCGTGACGCCGCTCACCTTGCAGGCGGTCTCCGGCCGGCCGGTGCGCACCGACCTCTGGGACGTGCGGGCAGAGGCAGCCATGGGGCACATCGAGATCGCGCGCTGGGCGGACCTGGTCCTTGTGGCGCCGGCCACGGCGGATTTCATGGCCCGCCTGGCCCACGGCGAGGCGCCGGACCTGCTCTCCACCCTCTGTCTGGCCACCGAGGCCCCCATCGTGCTGGCGCCTGCCATGAACCGGCTGATGTGGGCCAACGACGCCACCCAGTCCAATCGCCAGACGCTGCTCGGCCGCGGCATCCGGCTGCTCGGCCCGGCCGAGGGCGACCAGGCCTGCGGCGAGACCGGGCCCGGCCGCATGCTGGAGCCGGCGGAGATCGTGGATGCGCTGCCGTTCCCGCAACCCTCGGGGCCGCTGAGCGACGTGAGCCTGCTCGTTACCGCCGGCCCCACCCGGGAACCGCTGGACCCGGTGCGGTTCCTGTCCAACCGCAGCTCCGGAAAAATGGGCTTCGCGCTGGCGGAGGCGGCGGCCGCAGCGGGCGCCCGGGTGCGCCTGGTGGCGGGTCCGGTCAACCTGCAGACGCCGCCCTGGGTGGAGCGCTGCGACGTGGAGACCGCGGAGGAGATGTTCGCGAAAGTGCAGGAGCTGTTGGCGGAGACGGACATTTACGTCGGCGCCGCGGCCATCGCCGATTACCGTGCGGAGGAGCGCCGCGAACACAAGATCAAGAAGACCGGCGAGCGGCTGCAACTGGACCTGGTGCGGGCGCCGGACACGCTGGCCGCCGTGGCCCGCGCGGAAGGGCGGCCGTTCACCGTCGGTTTCGCCGCGGAGACCGAGAACCTGGAGGACAATGCCCGCGGCAAGCTCACCGCCAAGGGCCTGGACATGATCGTGGCCAACCGGGTGGGCGACGGACTCGGCTTCGACACGGACGAGAACGCCGTGACGGTGTTCTGGAACGGCGGCGAGCGCGAGTTCGACCGCACCGACAAGAAGCGCCTCGCCCGCGGCCTCCTGGCGCTCATCCTGAACCGGTATCAGACGATGTTCGGCGAGACCCAGCCGGGACGTATCCGGCCCGTGCGGGAGGCCGGCTCTTGAGGCGGGTGGAGCTGAAGGTGCTCGACGAGCGCCTGGGCCGGGAATTGCCGCTGCCCCGTTATGCCACCGACGGCTCGGCCGGTCTGGACATACGGGCCTGCCTCGACCAGCCGCTGACGCTCGGCCCCGGTGAGACGGAGCTGCTGCCGACCGGCCTGGCCATCCACATCGGCGATCCCGGGCTGGCCGCGGTGCTGCTGCCGCGCTCCGGTCTCGGCCACAAGTACGGCATCGTGCTCGGCAACCTGACCGGCCTCATCGATTCCGACTACCAGGGCCAGGTCTACGTCTCCTGCTGGAACCGCGGCAGCCAGCCCTATGTCATCGAGCCCGGCGACCGCATCGCGCAGATGGTGTTCGTGCCCGTCGAGCAGGTGGCCTTCGACGTGGTGGACGAGTTCCACGAGAGCGACAGGGGCGAAGGGGGGTTCGGCCACTCGGGCCGCAACTGACCGGGAATCAGAGGCCCTTCAGGCTGCGGAAGCGCGAGATGTCCCGGGCGAACTTCTGCTCCAGCTGGTCGGTCTCCCGGCGCTGCTCGGCCAGCTGTTGCTCCTGACGGTTGATGCGGTCCTTCGTGTCCGAGAGGTCCCCGGCCAGATCCGGCGGGATCATTGCGGCGTCCGGGTCCATGGTGTAGGGCTTGTAGTTGCCGGCCTCTTCCTGCAGCGAGACCATGCGCCGGCGCAGATTGCGCAGATACAGTTCGGCCACCTTCTGCTGGGCACGCAGCAATTCCAGCCGCCGGTCCCGGTGCATCTCCAGCTCTTCCACCGAGAGATAGGTGGAGAGCAGCACCTTGTCTGCCCGCCGGCGCTTCTCCTTCTCGGCCTCCATCTCGCGCCGTCGGGCCTCGAGTGCGAGTTCCTCGGGCGTCTTCTTGCCCTCGATCACGCCGACGGTCACGCCCTGCTCGTTCAGGACGCGCTTCTTCTGGTCCCGGTATTCGGGCGGCACGCTGTCGCCGTAGTGGACCTCGCCCTCGTCGTCGATCCAGCTGTAGACGCGCTTCTCCTCGCCGGCGCCCGTCAGGAGGACGACCGCGAGTGCCGCGAGTGCAATGGAAGCTGCCTTGGCCATGTCCGTATTACATATTACCGTGCCGAGGGCGAACCGGAACTGGTTCGCGCTTTTGGCACGTCCCCCGCCGGCCTGCCCGGCCGGATTCCCGTCAGCCTTGCTCCGGTTCTACACCATACTGGCGCTGGTAGTCCATGACCGCCCGCAGTTGTTTGCGCTGACCCGGCGTCTCCTCGAGATGAGTGATGAGGTCCGACAGCGTGATGAGACTGATGACCGGCACCTTCAGCACCCGCTCCACCTCCTGGACGGCCGAGCGCTGGCCGCTGCCGCGCTCCTGGCGGTCCAGCGAGATGACCACGCCCGCCAGCGTGGCGCCGCCCGCGCGGATGATCTCCACCGCTTCGCGGATGGCGGTGCCGGCGGTGATGACGTCGTCGACGATCAGCACCCGGCCCTCCAGCGGTGCGCCGATGGTGCTGCCGCCCTCGCCGTGGGCCTTGGCCTCCTTGCGGTTGAAGCAGTAGGGCACGTCGATGTCGTGATGCTCGGCCAGCGCCGCCGCCGCCAGCGTGGCCAGGGGGATGCCCTTGTAGGCCGGGCCGAACAGCATGTCGAATTCCACGCCGGACTTCGCGATGGCCGAGGCGTAGCAGCGGCCCAGTTTTGCGGCGGCGTAGCCGGTGTTGAACAACCCGGCGTTGAAGAAGTAGGGGCTCATACGCCCGGATTTCAGCTTGAAAGAGCCGAACTTCAGCACTTCCAGCTCGAGGGCGAGTTCCAGAAATTCTCTCTGCCAGGACCGCATAATCCCTTCCCCGGATGGGCTCTTGATATCATTCGCGCCGTGCCGGCGGGGTCTCCGCGACCCTGCTTCCCAGTATGACACAGCCGGACCGGCGGACCAGCCGGGCCCGCGCGCCGACGGGAGTGATGCATTGTTCCGGGTCATGAGTCTGAATGCGAACGGGATCCGCGCCGCCGCCAGGAAGGGTTTCTTCGACTGGCTGCCGGGCCGCAATCCCGACGTCGTCTGCATCCAGGAGACCAAGGCGCAGCTCCACCAGCTGGAGCACGAGGTGTTCCACCCGGCCGGCTACCACTGCTACTACGAGGACGCCGAGAAGAAGGGCTACAGCGGCGTGGCCATCTATTCCCGCCACGAGCCGAAACGCATCGTGCGCGGTCTCGGCATCGAGGAGTTCGACCGGGAGGGCCGTTATCTCGAGGTGCAGCTGGAGGGCGTGGCGGTGGCTTCGGTCTACCTGCCGTCCGGCTCGTCCGGCGACGAGCGCCAGGCGGCCAAGTACCGGTTCCTGGACCATTTCCTGCCCCATCTGCGCAGGCTCCGGCGCCGGCGCAACGAGTACATCCT
>Ga0209943_1001282_pt1 | contig 15804 bp, 14 predicted proteins | sample SalPonR1_B_D2_MG_FD_185698 | JGI IMG/M metagenome (GOLD analysis project Ga0209943, IMG submission 185698) | Salt pond soil microbial communities from South San Francisco under conditions of wetland restoration - Salt Pond MetaG R1_B_D2_MG... ... | reverse complement strand
ATATCTCGCCTGGCACCTCATCGTCAGGTGGCGCGGGAGTGACGATGGCTAGCTTGGCGGAATGTCCACGGGCTGGCCCGTCTCGCGCGCGAGCGTGGCGGCGTCCGCGAGGATCTGCGCCTGCAGCCCGTCCCTGATCCCGGGATCGGGGGCCGTTCCGTCCGCGACCGCCTCGACGAAGGCGCGCATCTCGGAGAGATAGGCGGCTTCGTAGCGTTCCAGGAAGAAGTGTAGTGCGGGCGAGCGGCGGAAGCCGGAGCCGGTGGCGAGTTCCACCGTCGTCTCGAGCAGGTTCTCGGCCCGAAGCATGCCGCCCTCTCCGTGCACCTCGATCCGCTGATCGTATCCGTACGCGGCGCGGCGGGAGTTGGAAATCTGGCAGATCCGTCCGCCGGCGGTGGTCAGGATCACCGCGGCCGTGTCCACGTCCCCGACAGCGCCGATCGCGGGATCGACGAGAGACGAACCGACCGCGTGCAGCCGCACGAACTCTTCGCCCATGAGGAACCGCGCCATGTCGAAGTCATGGATCATCATGTCCCTGAACAGGCCGCCGGACCTCTCGATATAGGAGATCGGCGGCGGGGCGGGATCCCGCGACGTGATGGTGACAAGTTCGAGCACGCCGACGTCGCCGGCGGCGATCCGGTCGCGCAGATATGCGAAGTTCGGGTCGAAGCGGCGGTTGAAGCCTGTCATGAAGATGACGCCCGACGCGTCGACGACCTCTATGCAGGCACGGATGTTGTCGACGGACATGTCGATGGGTTTCTCGCAGAAGATCGCCTTGCCGGCTCGCGCCGCGCCTTGGATGAGATCGAAATGCGTGTCGGTGGGCGTGCCGATGACGACGGCGTCCACGTCGTCCGAGGCGAGGATCGCCTCCGCTGTCCGCACCTCGGCCCCGGTTGCCGAGGCAAGCGCCTCCGCCGCCTCCGGCAGCGCGTCCGCCACTGCCGTGACGGTGGCCGCGTCGAGCGCCTTGATGCTGCGCGCGTGGACCTGTCCGATCCTCCCGCAGCCGAGCAGTCCGATCTTGAGCATGTGTCAGGCCCTCCCCGAGGCGCCGAGCCCGCGGATGACCGCCCGCGCGGCCTCCAAGACGGGATCGTGTGTGTCTTTCAGGATCGCCACCCGGTCGAAACGGTCAGCATCCGCCAGAACCGCGGCCCGGAGCGCGGCGCCGAAGGCCATCCGGAGCTCGGTGCCGATGTTGAACTTGCAGATGTGCGATGTCGCGGCAAGGTCCGCCCGCTGGCCGGGCGGTACGCCGGAGCCGCCGTGGATGACGAGGGGCACGTCGGTTTCCGCTTCGATAGCGCGGATCCGCGCCGCGTCTAGTCTGCCTTCGTGGTCCTGCTGGAGGTGGACGTTGCCCACGGAAATGGCCATGGCGTCTACGCCGGACTCGCGGGCGAAGATCGCGGCCTCTTCGGGATCTGTTCCAGCCGAGCCCTCGCCGCCGGCGTAGCCCACGAACCCGATCTCTCCCTCGCAGGAAATGCCCGCCGCATGCGCGAACTCGGCGATCGCGGCCGTCTCGTCGATGTTCTGTGCAAGCGGCTTGCGCGACCCGTCGTACATCAGCGAAGTGAACCCCGCGTCGAGCGCCTCGCGGCACTCCTGCGTGGTGTAGCCGTGGTCCAGATGGGCCACGACCGGCACGTCGACGCTTTGGGCGAGGTTGCGGAACATGGCGCCCAGAACGGGCAGGGGGGTATGCGCCCGGCACGAGGGGCCGGCCTGAAGGATGACCGGCGCGCGCTCGGCCTGCGCCGCCGTCACATAGGCGCGCGTGTCTTCCCAGCCGAGGCAGACAAGGCCCGGCACCGCGTAGCCGCCGGCGAGTGCCGGTTTCAGGACCTCCGCAAGCGTGGCGAGCGTCATTTGAACTTCGCCACCATGTCCATGATGCCGGGGATCGTGTGCAGTTGCTCCGCGTGGGTCGGCTGGAAGTACTGCTTGAGACTGCGCTGGCTGAGACCGCCGAGGATCGTGAAATAGTACATCTCGTAGCCCGGCAGCACACAGCAGGGATGATATCCGGTATCGATCAGCACGGTGGAGCCGTCGACGATGTGGTAGGCGTCGCCCGGTTCGTTGTCGATCCGCTGGAGCATCTGAAGCCCCGAGCCGTAGTTCGGCTTGAAGCGGAAGTTGTAGCATTCATCGTGGCGGGTTTCCTCCGGTAGACGGTCGGTGTCGTGCTTGTGGCTTGGAAAGCCGGACCACCCGCCCGCGCCCACCGTGAAAAGTTCGCTGACGAGAAGCCGGCCCACGCGGTCGTGATGGTTCGCCCCGAGGATGTGCTTGATCTTTCGGTGGGTCTTGGTGTCGTCGGAGCCGTACTGGACAAGATCGATCTCGTCCCGGCGAACCGCGAACGGCTTGAGCGTTTCGCCGAACTTCGCCCCGGCGATGAACGTCTCGGTGTCCGTCAGCGCGGTGATGCGGGCGCGGGTGTCCGTCGGCACGTAGACGCCTTCGGGATCCCCGTCCCAGACATCCGCGCCGCGCGTGCCGATGCCGGAATAGGTCTCGCCGGCCGCCTCGACGGTGACGGTTCCGGTGGCCGGGACGACGCAGGTCTCGTAGTCCGGGATGCGGTAGTCGAAGGTCTCGCCGGCGGTCAGCCGGACGATGTTGAAATAGACGAGCGGCACATGGGCGTCCTCGACGTCGACGATGGGCCGGTTCCGGTTCTCGTAGGGCGGGATATGCATCTGGTCGTCCTTTCAGGCCGCGCTCGTTGCGGAATGTTCCGCGAGAAACGCCTCGAGTTCGGCGCAGGTGGGCATCGCCGGAGCGCAGCCGACGCGGGCGACCACCATCGCGGCGGCCGCGGAGCCCCTGAGCACGGCGTCCCGGACGGGCAGCCCGTCGGACAGCCCGGTGACGAAGCCGCCCATGAAGCTGTCGCCTGCACCGGTGGGTTTCAGCGCATCGGTCCGGTAGATCCCGGTCCTGATCTCCGCCTGGGGCGTGATCGTGATCGCACCCTTCTCGCCCATCTTGTAGACGGCGATCTGCGCACCGTTCGCGACGAGGTCGCGCGCCTTGTCGAGCCCGCGGTCGTAGTCGCCGGCCATGAACCCGAACTCCACGTCATTGCCCACGATCACGTCGCACATCGCGCCCGCCCGGGAATAGACGTCCGCGGCGACCTCTTCCGAGGGCCAGGAATAGGGCCGATAGTCGATGTCGAAGATGAGAGGCAGACCCGCTTCGCGCGCCAGATCGAAGGCGCGGAAGGCTGCGCTGCGCGAGGGCTCGGCGGCGAAGACGGTGCCGGTGGTGATCAGCGCCGAGTGGGCGCCGTAGTCGACAGCCTCGACATCCTCAACCGACATCTCGAAGTCGGCAGCACCGTTGCGGTAGATGACCGACTGGTGATCCTCGACCGTGGTTTCGACGACGGCGAGCGAGTTGCGCGCCTCCCCGCCCACGGCACGGACATGGGAGCGCCCCACGCCGTACCTGTCAAGCTCGTTCAGAGCGAAGCGCCCGATCGCGTCGTCCGAGACGCAGGTCACGAGGTCGGCCTGCCCGCCGAATTTGACGATGGCGACCCCGATGTTCGCCGACGACCCGCCGAGGCAGGAGAAGAACTGCGTCGCGTGCTCGGTCTTCGTGCCGGGAGGATCGGGATAGAAATCCATCCCCGCCCGGCCGACGATCACGAAGTTGCGGCCGGCAAGCCGTGACAGGTCCGGCATCAGACGCCCTGCCTCTGCTTCGCGCGCTCGGCCTCGAGTTCTGCATGCTTCTCCCGGACGCTTTCACTGTGGGAAACCTGCGGCGTGCCGACCTCCCACCAGGTGTGGCCCTCGGAGGTCCAGCCTTCGTAGGGGTCCACCTGCATGACGATGACGGAGGTCTTGTCAGCCGCTTTGGCCCGGTTGAACGCCTCCCCGAGTTCGGCGGGGTTCGCGACCGTCACGGCATCCGCGCCCATCGACCGCGCGTGATCCTCGAAGTTGACCGCGAAGGGGGCGGGCACGGTGGGGCAGTCCTTGATCAGGTTGTTGAAGCTCTCGTTTCCGGTGTTGTTCTGGAGCTTGTTGATGACGGCGAAACCGCCGTTGTCGAGCACGAGGATGATGAGCTTCTTCTTCGTCAAGACAGATGAATAGATGTCGGAGTTCATCATCAGATAGCTGCCGTCACCCACGAAGACGATCGTGTCACGATCGGGCTCCACCTCGGCCTGGGCGATCCGCGCGCCCCAGCCGCCGGCGATCTCGTAGCCCATGCAGGAGAAGCCGAACTCGACGTCGACCGTGCCGATGTCGAGCGTGCGCCAGTTGGCGGTCACCTCGGCCGGAAGCCCGCCTGCGGCCGTCACGATCCGGTCGCGCGGATCGCAGTGCTCGTTCACCACGCCGATCGCCTGTGCGTAGGAATTGGGGCGGTTTCCATGGGCGACGTTGCCGGCCACGTAGGCGTCCCACTTGCGGCGTTCGGCCTGCGCGGCGGTGGTCCACGCTCCGGGCGCGCGATACCCGGACATCGCCGTCTTGAGCGCACCGAGTGCCAGTTTCGCGTCGCCGACGACTGGCAGCGAAAGGTGCTTGATCGCGTCATGCCGGCCCGCGTTCACGCCGATGAAACGGGCGTCCTTCGCGAAGGCGGTCCAGGAGCCGGTGGTGAAGTCCTGGAGACGCGTGCCCACGGCGAGCACCACATCGGCCCGCTCGCCGATCGCGTTGGCGCTGTCCGACCCGGTGACCCCGATGGGGCCGATGTTCAGCGGATGCGCGGCGAGCATGTTGGCGCGCCCCGCGATGGTTTCGACCACCGGGATGCCGTGCGCCTCGGCGAAGGCGGTCAGCTCGGCGACGGCGCCGGAATACTGCACACCGCCGCCCGCGACGATCATCGGCCGTTCGGCGGACCGCAGAAGCCCCGCCGCTTCGGCGATTTCCTCCGCGTCGGGCGACTGGCGTCGGATCCGGTGTACGCGCCGCGCGAACACCTCCTCCGGGTAGTCCCAGGCCCAGCCCTGAACGTCCTGCGGCAGGCCGAGGAAGGCCGGCCCGCAATCGGCGGGATCGAGCATCGTGGCGAGCGCGGCCGGCAGCGACTGGATCACCTGGGCGGGATGCGTGATGCGGTCCCAGTAGCGCGTCACCGCCTTGAATGCATCGTTCAGGCCGAGCGTCGGATTCCCGAAGTGCTCGAGTTGCTGGAGCACCGGGTCCGGCAGGCGGGTGAGGAACGTGTCCCCGCAAAGGAGCAGCATCGGCAGCCGGTTCGCATGGCCAAGCGCCGCCGCCGTCAGGAGGTTCGCCGTGCCCGGACCCGCGCTCGCCGTGCAGAACATGAAGCGCCGGCGCAGGTTATACTTGGCATACCCCGCGGCGGCGTGGCCCATGCTCTGCTCGTTCTGTCCGCGGTAGAGCGGCAGCGCATCGCGCACGGGGTAGAGTGCCTCTCCGAGGCAGGGAACGTTGCCGTGACCGAAGATCCCGAAGCCGCCGCCGCAGATGCGCGTTTCAACGCCGTCGATCTCGATGAACTGGTTCATCAGGTAGCGCACGATGGCCTGCGCCGTCGTCAGCCTGATCGTCGTCCCGGATCCGCTCATGTCACCTCCCTGCGCATCGGCTGGCCCTGTTCTGCCGTGGATTGGCGGTTGCGAAGCGTACCTTGCAAGGATACGACTTTTGCAACCGGTTGCAACCGGATGATGCACGGGAGGACGGGTCTTGACCGAGATCGGGATCGGACTGATCGGTGGCGGCTACATGGGCAAGGCCCATGCTGTCGCGATGGCGTCGGTTGGCGCCGTCTTCGACACGGCGCTGCGCCCGCGGCTCGAAGTGATCGCGGCGTCGAGCCCTGAGTCGGCCGAGCGGTACAGGACGGCCTTCGGGTTCTCCCGCGCCGCGGCCGATTGGCAGGATCTGGTCGACGATCCCTCGGTCGAGGCCGTCGTGATCGCCTCCCCGCAGACGACCCACCGCGCCATCGCGGAGGCGGCCTTCGCGGCGGGCAAGCCCGTCTTCTGCGAAAAGCCGCTCGGGGCGTCGCTCGCCGATGCCGAGGCGATCGTCGCGGCGGCCGAGGCCTCGGGTCTCGTGAACATGATCGGGTTCAATTACGTCCGAACACCTGCCACGCAGTTCGCACGACATCTTCTGGCCGAGGGCGCCATCGGCGCGGTGACGTGGTTTCGGGGAGAGCATACCGAGGATTTCCTCGCGGACCCCGTTACCCCCGCCAACTGGCGCACGTCCGGCCGGGCCAACGGCACGATGGGCGACCTCGCGCCCCACATGATCAACTGCGCGATGGCGCTGATCGGGCCGGTTGCATCGCTTTCGGCCCAGATCGAGACCGTCCATCCGACCCGTCCCGGCCCGGACGGTTCCACTGCCGTCGACAACGACGATCAGGCGCAGATGATGGTGCGCTTCGCGTCAGGGCCGATGGGGCATCTCTACTTCAGCCGTGCCGCCACGGGCCGCAAGATGGGTTACGCCTACGAGATCCACGGCACCAAGGGCGCGATCCGCTTCGACCAGGAGGATCAGAACGCGATCTGGCTCTATCGGGCGGAAGGACCGGAGGCCACGCGCGGCTTCACGAAAATCCTGACCGGCCCCGCGCACCCCGACTACCTGCCGTTCTGCCAGGGCCCGGGGCACGGCACGGGGTACCAGGACCAGATCATCATCGAGGCGCGCGACTTCCTGCAGGCCATCGCGACAGGCAAACCGGTCTGGCCCACCTTCCGCGACGGGCTCGCCGTCGCGCGCGTCATAGACACCGCCTTCAAGTCGGCCGAAAGCAGCCGCTGGCACACCGTACCGCAAGACTGAAAGGGTCTCCGGCCATGACGATCCGCATCGGCAATGCTCCCTGTTCCTGGGGCGTCGAGTTTCCGAACGATCCCCGCAATCCGCCGTGGCGCCAGGTGCTGAAGGACTGCGCAGAGGCCGGCTACACCGGCATCGAACTCGGTCCCGTCGGCTACATGCCCGAGGACCCCGCCATCCTGTCCGAGGCGCTGTCCGAGCACGGGCTCGCGCTCATCGGTGGCGTCGTCTTCCGGGCGTTTCACGATCCCGACCAGTGGGAGGACGTGCTCGACGGCGCGGTGCGCACGTGCAAGGCGCTGACCGCCCACGGGGCAAGGCATCTGGTTCTCATCGATTCGATCTCGCCCCGGCGCGCGCCGACGGCGGGCCGGGCGGAGGCGGCCGAACGGATGGGGGCCGACGAGTGGGCCGCATTCCGCGACCGCATCGCCCGTGTCGCGCGAATGGGGGCGGAGGACTACGGCCTGACAGTCGGCATCCACGCCCATGCCGCCGGCTTTATGGACTTCGAGCCGGAGCTCGAGCGGCTGCTCGACGAAGTGGACGAGGACATTCTCAAAATCTGCTTCGATACCGGGCACCACTCCTATGCGGGCTTCGATCCCGCGGCTTTCATGGAGCGGCATATGGATCGCATTTCCTACGTGCACTTCAAGGATATAGACCCCGAGGTGAAGGCCGACGCCATTGCGAAAGGAACCGGGTTCTACGACGCCTGCGGTCAGGGCATCTTCTGCAATCTGGGGCAGGGCGACGTGGACTTTCCGGCGGTGCGGCGCATCCTGCTCGACGCGGGATTCGAGGGCTGGTGCACGGTGGAGCAGGACTGCGACCCGACGCTCGACGTGAGCCCTGTGGACGACGCGCGGGCCAACCGAGAGTATCTCGACTCCATCGGTTTCAACTGAGGACCTGGCGATGGCGAAATTGACCTGGGGCCTCATCGGGGGCGGAGAAGGCAGCCAGATCGGGCCGGCGCACCGGCTTGGCGCAGGCCTCGACGGAGCGTTCGATTTTGTGGCGGGCGCGCTAGATCACCGGCCCGATTCGGGGCGCGACTACGGTCGCAGGCTGGGTCTCGACGCCGACCGGTCCTACGGCCACTGGCGGGAGATGCTCGAAGGTGAGACGGCACGGGCCGACCGGGTCGACCTCGTGACCGTCGCGACGCCCAACTCCACGCATTTCGAGATCACGAAGGCCTTCCTCGAGGCGGGTTTCCACGTGCTTTGCGAGAAACCGATGACGATGACCGTGGAGGAGGGTGAGGAGATCGTGAGGCTCTCGAATGCGACGGGAAGTATCTGCGCGGTGAACTACGGCTACTCTGGCTATTCGCTGGTCCGGCAGATGCGGGCGATGGTGGCGCGGGGCGATCTCGGGAAGATCCGGATGGTGGTGGCGGAGTTCGCGCACGGGCATCATGCCGACGCGGCGGACGCCGACAATCCGCGCGTCCGGTGGCGCTACGACCCGGCGCAGGCCGGCGTTTCGGCGCAGTTCGCGGACTGTGGGATCCACGCGCTGCACATGGCATCGTTCGTCTTGAATCAACAGGTTGAGCGGCTGTCTTCGGATATCGTCTCCTGTATCACGAGCAGGGTTCTGGAGGATGATGCGCAAGTCAACCTGCGGTTCGACGGCGGGGCCGCGGGCCGGCTCTGGACGTCATCCATCGCGGTGGGACGGCAGCACGGCCTGTCCCTGCAGGTCTTTGGCGAGACGGGTGGATTGCGCTGGGCGCAGGAGCAGCCGAACCAGCTTTTCTGGATGCCGCTGGGACAGCGGCTTCAGGTGATCGAGCGGGGCGAGGCGGGGCTGAGCCCGGAGGCAGACCGGACGAGCCGCGTCACGATCGGTCATGCCGAGGGGATGCCGCTCGCCTTCGCCAACATTTACAAGGATCTGGCGGAAGCCATTCACGCAAAGAACGAAGGACGGGCGCCCGATCCGGCGGCCGATCTCTATCCCCGGGCCGAGGACGGGCTGCGGTCCATGGCGGCGGTCTTCGCGGTCGCCGAAAGCGGCAGGGCCGAGGGCCGGTGGGTCGACGCGCGGCCGCCGATGTTTCGCTGAGGCCGGGCTCGGAGCCGACGCGGCGCGGTCACACCGCAACTGTGCGCAAGGAGACCGGCCGCAGGGTGCCCCGCTCGATGACCCGGCAGAGGAAGAGCCGCGTTTCCGGATTGCGCTCGGGTCGTTCGATCGTTCCGACGACGAGGTCGATCGACGCCTCGATGATATCGGCAACGGGCTGACGGATCGTGGTCAGGTCGATGTTCTGCCACCCCGCCATTTCCATGTCGTTGAGGCCGATGAGACCGACATCCTCGGGGACGGAAAGGCCGACCTCCTCGATCGCGCTGAGCGCGCCGATGGACAGGATGTCGTCACCGCAGAAATAGGCTTCCGCCGGGGCCTCCATCAGCTGCCGGGTCATTTCGACCCGCCCGGCGTCGAAGGAATACGCAGTGGCGTAGCTCACGCTCAACTCGATGTCCGGGTGCGCGCGCAGAGCGCTGACGAAGCCGAGCGCGCGGTCCTGGGTCGAGGTTGCGGTTTCCGGTCCGCCGAGGAAGGCCACGCGACGGTATCCGCGTTCCAACAGGGCTCCGGCCGCCATGCGTCCGCAGGCGACGTTGTCGATGCCCACGACATGGACATTGGGCGAGGTCGAATAGCGTCCGAAGGAATGAACGACCGGCATTCCGGCCTCCTTGAACGCCTCGGCGAAACTCGGGGGCAGCGTGGAAGAGGCGACGATCACACCGTCGACGGAATACTGGCGCAGCATCCGGACCGAATTCGCGGGATCGGTTTCGTCGCTGAGATTGACGAGGAGGGGCCGCAGCCCGCGCTCCTGCAATCCGCGCGTGAACAGGTCGAAGACCTCAAGGAAGATCGGATTGTGGAAGTTGTTCGAGATCAGGCCGATCAGCTTGGTGCGCCCGGTTGTGAGGCTCGAGGCGAGCGCGTTCGGGCTGTAGCCGAGATGGGCGGCGGCGCGTTCGACCTTGGCGCGGGTCTTGAGCGACACCGACGCGCCGTCGGTGAAGGTCCGTGAAACGGCCGATCGGGACACGCCCGCCAGTTCGGCGACATCTTTCAAGGTCACAGGCATGAGGGAACATAAGCCTCAAGGACGGAAACAGGCAAGACGCTTTGCAACCGGTTGCAAAGCACATCAAGGTGTGCTTGTCTGAAGTCAGGAGAGGCGGGCTTACCGCCCCGCATTCCGGACGTGACCCCAGGGAGGAACTAATGAAGTCACTTTTCACACCCATTGCAGTCGCTGCGTCGGTGTTCACGACGCCGCTCGCGGCGCAGGCGCAGGAGCAGCTCAACTACGTTCTCGTGAGCCACGCGCCAGACAGCGACAGCTGGTGGAACACGATCAAGAACGGCATCGCGCTTGCGGGCGAACAGATGGACGTGACAGTCGAGTACCGCAATCCGCCGACGGGCGATCTCGCCGACATGGCGCGGATCATCGAACAGGCGACGGCCAGCGGTCCCAACGGCATCATCACGACGCTCGCCGACTTCGACGTGTTGTCGGGCCCGATCAGGGACGCCGTCGCGAGCGGCGTGGATGTCATCATCATCAACTCCGGTACGCCCGAGCAGGCGCGCGAACTGGGCGCGTTGATGTACGTGGGCCAGCCCGAATACGATGCGGGCTACGCTGCGGGGCAGCGCGCGGCCGGCGACGGCGTCGAGAGCTTCCTGTGCGTGAACCACTTCATCGCGCAGCCTGCCTCGACCGAACGCTGCACCGGCTTTGCCGACGGGCTGGGCGTCGACCTCGGCAACCAGATGATCGACAGCGGTCAGGATCCGGCGGAGATCAAGAACCGCGTCATGGCCTATCTGAACGCCAATCCCGCCACCGACGCGGTGCTGACGCTCGGTCCAACCCCGGCCGACCCGACGATGCTCGCGCTCGAGGAGATGGGTCTGGCCGGCGACATCTATTTCGGCACGTTCGACCTCGGCGGTAACATCGTCGAGGGCATCAAGTCCGGTGTCATCGAGTGGGGCATAGACCAGCAGCCCTACCTGCAGGCCTATCTCCCGGTCATCGTGATGGCAAATTACCACCGTTACGGCGTTCTGCCTGGCAACAACATCAACTCGGGCCCCGGCTTCGTCACGAAGGACGGCCTCGAGAAGGTGGAAGAATTCGCCGGCGAGTACCGGTAACGTACATCGCGGGCGGCTCCAACGGGTCGCCCGCTTTCGTTCCAGATGCATTCCAAAGCCAGGGGGTGAGCGATGTCGGAGACAGCGCAACCGGCACCTGCAAGCGACGAACGGGTCAAGGATCTCGGCTGGCGGAAGCTTCTCATCCGGCCCGAGCTCGGCGGAATCGTCGGAACGATTGCAGTCTTTGCCTTCTTCCTACTCTTCGCCTTCGACAGCGGCATGTTCAGCGCGCAGGGCGTGCTCAACTGGTCCGTCGTCTCGGCGCAGTTCATGATCATCGCGGTCGGCGCCTGTCTGCTGATGATCGCCGGCGAGTTCGATCTCTCGGTCGGGTCCATGATCGGCTTCTCGGGGATGATGATCGCCATCTTCACGGTCACGCTCGGCTGGCCGGTGTGGATAGCGATCCTCGTCACCTTCGGGATGGCGGTCGCGATCGGGGCCCTGAACGGCCTGATCGTGATCCGGACCGGCCTGCCGAGCTTCATAGTGACGCTCGCATTCCTGTTCATCCTGCGCGGTTTCGCGATCTATCTGCCGCAGACGATCGAACGCAAGACGATCATCGGCGGCGTCTCGGATGCGGCGCAGGGCGATTGGCTGGCGCCTCTCTTCGGCGGCAAGATCCTCGAAGGCGTTTTCACGTGGATGGGCGACAACGGTCTGATCTCGGTCTTCGAGCGGGGCACACGGGCAGGGCAGCCCGTGATCGACGGCATCCCGATGCTGATCGTCTGGGCGCTTGTCCTGGCTGCCTTCGGGCATGTCCTGTTGACCCGCACGCGGTTTGGAAACTGGATCTTCGCGGCAGGCGGCGATGCGCAGGCGGCGCGCTACGTGGGCGTGCCGGTGAACCGCGTGAAGATCCTGATGTTCATGTTCACCGCCTTCTGCGCGACGGTCTTCGCGACCTGCCAGGTGATGGAGTTCGGATCGGCCGGAGCCGACCGGGGGCTTCTCAAGGAGTTCGAGGCGATCATCGCCGTGGTGATCGGCGGCGCGCTTCTGACGGGCGGCTACGGGTCGGTCATCGGGGCGGCGCTCGGCGCGCTGATCTTCGGCGTGGTGCAGCAGGGCCTCTTCTTCGCGGGCGTCGAGTCGAGCCTGTTCCGGGTGTTTCTCGGCGTCATCCTGCTCTTCGCAGTGATCCTGAACACCTACATCCGGCGGATGATCACGGGGGAACGCTGACATGACGACGCGGAGCAAGCACGATCCCATCGTCGAGATGCGCAACATCGAGAAGCACTTCGGCAGCGTGATCGCGCTGGCGGGCGTGTCGGTCGATGTCTGCCCCGGGGAATGCCACTGCCTTCTCGGCGACAACGGCGCGGGCAAGTCGACGTTCATCAAGACGTTGTCGGGCGTGCACAAGCCGACGCGGGGAGAGATCCTGCTCGAGGGCAAGCCGATGAATTTCGACGATCCGCGCGACGCGATCTCGGCCGGGATCGCGACGGTCTATCAGGATCTGGCGATGATCCCGCTGATGTCGGTGAGCCGGAACTTCTTCATGGGCAACGAGCCGGTGAAGAAGGTGGCGGGCCTCCCGTTCTACGACAAGGAGCATGCCGACCGGGTGACGCTGGAGGAGATGCGCAAGATGGGCATCAATCTCCGCGGCGCGGACCAGGCGGTGGGCACGCTCTCGGGCGGGGAGCGCCAGACGGTCGCGATCGCCCGCGCGGTTCATTTCGGCGCGAAGGTGCTGATCCTCGACGAGCCGACGTCGGCGCTCGGCGTGCGGCAGACGGCGAACGTGCTGGCCACCATCGACAAGGTGCGCAAGCAGGACATCGCCGTCGTCTTCATCACCCATAACGTGCGCCACGCGCTCGCGGTGGGCGACCGGTTCACGGTGCTGAACCGGGGCAAGACGCTCGGCACCGCGCAGCGCGGGCAGATCACGCCCGAGGAACTCCAGGACATGATGGCCGGCGGGCAGGAGATGGTCGAACTCGAAGGGTCGCTCGGGGGAACCGTCTGACGCGTCACGGGCGGCGTTATCGCTCAGAAGAGGCGCGGGACAGGAGGAAACACGATGGATGGCGGGTATTTCGACGTCGAAAGTTGCGCGCTCGACGCGTTCCGGGATCTGACGGAGCGAACACTCGATCCGGGCGCGCTGGCGTCCGCGGCGGCGGTGCAGGACAACGTGCCGCTCTACGACATGGCGGATCTCGAAGCCGTCCTTGGCGACGCGGGAGGGCGGCAGGCGCTCCTGTCGGAATGGGCGCGGGTTCTGGGGCAGCTTTCCGGCGTCCTCGTTCTGAAGGGCGCTTATGCCGACACCGGCGTTCTGGACGACGCGACGGCGGCCTATGAACGCGTCATCTCGCGCGAGGCCGAATCGGGCGGCGGAAAAGGCGACCACTTCGCGGCGGCGGGATCGAACGCGCGGGTCTGGAATTCCTTGCAGAAGCTCTGCGAGGAGGACCCCTCGCTCTTCGCCCGCTACTTCGGAAACGTCGCAATCGCGGCGGTCTGCGAGGCGTGGCTCGGCCCGTTCTACCAGATGACCGCGCAGGTGAACCTCGTGCGGCCCGGCGGCAAGGCGCAGGAAGCCCACCGTGACTATCATCTCGGCTTCCAGACCGAGGCGGTCGCCGCCCGGTTTCCGGCGCATATCCATGATCTCTCGGCGGCGATGACGCTGCAGGGCGCGGTCGCCCATTGCGATATGCCGGTCGAGAGCGGACCGACGAAGCTGCTCCCGTTCTCGCAGCTATACCGGCCCGGCTACATGGCCTACCGGCGCGACGATTTCCGCGCGTATTTCGAGGAGCGGCATGTGCAGCTTCCGCTGGAGAAGGGCGACGCGCTGTTCTTCAACCCTGCGCTCTTCCATGCCGCAGGCGAGAACCGGAGCGCGGACATCGCTCGGATGGCGAACCTCCTGCAGGTGTCCTCGGCCTTCGGGCGCGCGATGGAAGCCGTGGACAGGGAAGGCATGTGCCGGAGTCTCTACCCAGCGGTCCGGGCGCTTCTCGACGAGGAGCGGCTCAGCGCGGACGAGGCGGATGCCGCGATCGCCGCGGCGGCGGAGGGGTATTCGTTCCCGACGAACCTCGACATCGATCCGCCGGTCGGCGGCCTCGCGCCCGAGACGCAGGCGGCGCTTTTCCGGCGGGCACTTGGCAACCGGATGCTCCTGGAGGAGTTCGAGACAGAGTTGTCGCGCCAGACCGCGCGGCGGGGAGCCTGACGGAGGAGGATCGCTTGGCAGATCTGCACATCCGGCCGGCGGGTCACCGAGGCAAGGTCCACGCGATCTCGCCCGCAATGGCGGGCTGGTCCTATGTCGGCTTCGATCTCTACAGGCTCGACGCGCAGGAGGTCATATCGGACGAGACCGGCGGGCGCGAGGCGATCCTCGTGCTCGTCGAAGGCAAGGCGCGCATCGGCGCGGACGGACGGGACTTCGGCGAGCTTGGAGACCGGATGGACGTCTTCGAGAAGCGGCCGCCGCATTGCGTCTACGTGCCGTCGGACAGCCGCTGGGAGGCCGTGGCGACAACGCAGTGCACGCTCGCTGTCTGTACCGCGCCGGGGCAGGGCGGGCATGCCGCGCAGATCATCGGGCCCGCGGGCATCTCGCTGGCCGAGCGGGGGCGGGGCACCAACACGCGCCATATCCACAACATCGCGATGGAAGATCGCGACGTGGCCGACAGCCTCCTCGTCACGGAAGTCTACACGCCGGCAGGGCACTGGTCCTCCTATCCGCCGCACCGGCACGACGAGGACGACTATCCGCGGATGACCTATCTCGAGGAGACCTACTATCACCGCCTGAACCCCGCGCAGGGCTTCGGGGTCCAGCGGGTCTTCACCGAGGACGGGGCGCTCGACGAGACGATGGCGGTCGGCGACCACGATGTCGTCCTCGTGCCGCGCGGCTACCACCCCTGCGCCGCGCCCTATGGCTACGAGATGTACTACCTCAACGTGATGGCTGGGCCGGAGCGGAAGTGGCGCTTCCGAAATCACCCGGACCACGAATGGATCGTGGAACGCGACAGCGTTTGAGCCACGCCGACCCCTTAAGTGCGTCGGCGGGCGCGCCGGCCCGCCGTTCCTGCGGCCCTCGACGGCCTCGCACAACTAGCCCTCGCCGATCCCGCAATGACGGCCGGTGGGCTTCGGGTCTCTGTCCGGGATCGAAATGCCCTACTGCTCCCGAAACGCCTTCGAGAAGCTGTCCGTTATGGGCTTCGTGATGTAATCGGCGAAGGTCCGCTCCTGCGTCTGGATCATTACCTCAACCGGCATGCCGGGCGTCGGTGCGAACCCGGGGATGCGGTCCAGTTCTTTCGTCGGGATGGAGATCCGGGCGAGGTAGACCTCTTGCGGCATGCCGCTGACATCCTCGGAGAGGGAGTCCGCCGACAGGTAGAAGACCTCGCCTTCCAGGACCGGCGTGGTTCTCTGGTTCAGCGCGATCAGGCGGACGGTCGCCTGCTGGCCGCGCCGGACGGTGTCGATGTCGGTGCGCGCGATCTGGGTCTCGATGATGAGCGGTGCGTCGGAGGGGAGGATTTCGGCGATCGCCTTCCCGGTCTCGATCACGCCTTTCGGGGTATGGTAATGCATCCTGACGACGGTGCCCGTTACCGGCGACCGCACGATCGAACGGTCGAGGACGCTGCGTGCCTGGCGGGCCTTTTCGCGCACGCTCTCAAGCTCGGCCGCGATCGGTCCCAGTTCGTCAAGCGCGGCTTCGCGATAGGCGGACCGGGCCCGGTCGATCTGGCTTTCGTGCTTGAGAAGCATC
>Ga0209943_1001275_pt1 | contig 15871 bp, 15 predicted proteins | sample SalPonR1_B_D2_MG_FD_185698 | JGI IMG/M metagenome (GOLD analysis project Ga0209943, IMG submission 185698) | Salt pond soil microbial communities from South San Francisco under conditions of wetland restoration - Salt Pond MetaG R1_B_D2_MG... ... | reverse complement strand
ACGAGAAGATTGCTTCGACCGTCCTCTTGCTTGATTACCCAAGTAGCCTCTCACAAGTTGGCATCCAAGAACTCGACAAGCTGCGATTTCGACATCGCACCCATTTTCTGTGCCTGCACTGCTCCGTCACGGAACAGCATCAGGGTAGGGATACTGCGGATCCCGAATTTCGGCGGCGTGTTAGGATTCTCGTCGATGTTGATCTTCGCCACCTTCAACCGGTCGCCATACTCGCTGGACACGTCGTCGAGCAGCGGCGCGATCATCTTGCACGGGCCGCACCACTCCGCCCAGAAGTCCAGCAGCACCGGACGGTCGGACTGCAGCACATCCTGTTCGAATGTCGCGTCGCTCGTATGAACGATCTGGTCAGTCACCGCTGTTAACCTCCCCGCAGTATCGAATGATTTCGTGTCCAGAGTCGGAGCTACCCCGACGGCGCATATTTCTTTCGGCGCCGGATCGGGCAGGTGACGGCGCCGTCCCGATCAGGCAATATGTCGCAGCTTTCTCGCCGGTCTTGTGCGGCTTCTCTTGAGATTTGGTGGTAGCGAATTCTGGCAGGTGCGACGGCTGTCGCAGCGAACTAGGGTTAATTTGAACCCTTCGCGGCCGAATTTGCAAGCCTTACATTCACTTTTTCCCCACGGGAACCCATGTCTGAAAATCATCTGAGCGAACTGGCCTTCAGGAATCTGGAGCTGCCCGACGCCATACGCAAAGGCATCGACGATGCCGGATTCGAATACTGCACGCCCATCCAGAGCCGGACGCTGCCCATCGCCCTCGCGGGCAGGGACGTCGCCGGCCAGGCGCAGACCGGGACGGGCAAGACGGCCGCGTTCCTGGTCGCACTGTTCAATCGCCTGCTCGCGAGCGAGCGGCCGGACAGCAAGCAGTCGGCACCGCGTGCGGTCATCCTCGCCCCTACCCGGGAACTCGCGGTACAGATCGCCGCCGACGCCGAGACGCTGGGCCGCCACACCGGCCTCGAACTCGCGCTGGCCTACGGCGGCAAAGACTACGACAAGCAGCGCGACCAAATCGCCGCCGGCATCGACGTATTGGTCGGCACGCCGGGACGCCTCATCGACTACTTCAAGCAGGGTGTGTTCAACCTGAAGCATGTCGAGGTCATGGTGCTGGACGAGGCCGATCGCATGTTCGATCTCGGTTTCATCAAGGACATCCGCTACGTACTCAGGCGCCTGCCCCCGCCGACCGAACGGCTGAACATGCTGTTCTCGGCCACCCTCTCCCACCGGGTCATGGAGCTCGCCTACGAGCACATGAACGACCCGGAGCTGATCCGTATCGAGCCCGAGAAAGTGACGGCCGACCGGGTACGCCAGGTCATCTACTACCCGTCCAACGAGGAGAAGCTGCCGCTGCTGATCAAACTGCTGCGCGAGAGGGACGCCAGGCGCACGATGGTGTTCGTCAACACGAAACGCGAGGCGGAGAGACTCGAAGACACACTGCGCGCAAACGGCATCAACGCCCAGGCCATCTCGGGCGACGTCCCCCAGCGCAAGCGCGAGCGCATGCTCTCCGACTTCCAGAGCGGCGAGCTGGCCGTGCTGATCGGCACCGACGTCGCCTCCCGCGGCCTGCACGTGCCCGACGTGAGCCACGTGTTCAACTACGACCTGCCCCAGGACCGCGAGGACTACGTGCACCGCATCGGGCGCACGGCGCGGGCGGGCGCATCCGGCGACGCCATCAGCTTCGGCTGCGAACAGTACGTGGTTTCCTTGCCCGACATCGAGGATTACATCGGCAACAAGATCCCGGTGGCGAGCTTCGATCACGAGGCGTTGCCCGAGATCGAGCGCCCGCCCCGGCGGCCGCGCAAGCGCATCGGCGAGCGCCCCGGCGGAGGCGGCAGGCCGCCCCGCGGCGGCGGGCGCAGCAGCCGTGGCGGCGGCGCCCGCAAAACCCGCTCCGACGACGGGGGCAGCAAGGCCAAATCCGGCGACGACGGCGAGAAGAAGAAGCGGCGCCGGCGCAGACGGACGAAGAAATCCGGTGATGCCGGTCAGTAACACGGAGGATACGTGCAGAACCGACAGCAGCTCCTGAAGAGCGTCGTTGCCATCGCCCGGAGTTCCGGCCAGGCCATCCTGGAGGTCTACGAAACCGACTTCGACGTGGAGAGCAAGCAGGACGACTCCCCCATCACGGCAGCCGACCGCGCGGCCCACGATATCATCGTCCAGGGCCTGACCCGGCTGACGCCCGGCATGCCGGTGCTGAGCGAGGAGGACGGCATGCCCTTCTACGGCGAACGCAGCGCCTGGCAGCGCTACTGGCTGGTCGACCCCCTCGACGGCACCAAGGAATTCGTGAACCGCAACGGCGAGTTCACCGTGAACATCGCCCTCGTGGAGGGGCATCAGTCGGTGCTCGGCGTCGTGCACGTGCCCGTGCAGGGCAAGACCTACACCGGCCTGCACGGATACGGCGCGCGCCGTCTCGTCGACGGCGCGAGCAGCGAGGCCATCCGCGTCGCCGAGGAATCCGCATCGCCGGTGCGGGTGGTCGGCAGCCGCTCGCACCGCGGTGCCGGCCTGGACGCGTGGCTCGAGGAACTCGGCGAGCACGAACTGGTGCCGATGGGCTCTTCGCTGAAGTTCTGCGTCGTCGCCGAGGGCGGCGCCGACGTCTACCCCCGGCTCGGGCCGACCTCGGAGTGGGACACGGCGGCGGCCCAGGCCGTGGTGGAGGCCGCGGGCGGGCGTGTCACCGTGGCCGGCGGTGCACCGCTGGCCTACAACGCCAAGGCGGACATCCTGAACCCCCACTTCCTCGTGACGGGCCCCCGGGACCGGCAGTGGCCGGCCATCGGCTGAGGACGGCCATCGGCAAGGGCTGGACAAGCGCCGGTTTTCGACATACTAAGAAGGCGTGGACGGCGAGAACGAAAACAACAACGTCGAAAGCGGCGCGTTCAGTCGCCTGGAGCGCCTGCGGGAACTGCGCATGAGTCACCGGGACCTCGACGACCTCATCGACCGTCTGTCGGAAGACCCGCTGGTGGACCAGCTGCGCCTGCGTCGGCTGAAGAAGCGCAAGCTCCAGTTGAAGGACATGATCAGCCGCCTGGAGAGCGAGCTGATCCCCGACCTGAACGCCTGAGCCGGCCTCCGCTAGTCGTCGTCGCCGTAGACGGCGCCGATGTGCCGCTCGCCACGGACCTCGGCCAGCTCCACCTGGCGGCGCCGCTCGGCCAGCCGTTCGGCGCGGTCCGGGTCGACGTCGCCCCGGCAGTGGGGACAGCTCACGCCCTCTCGGTAAAGCGGCGAGGCGACCTCCGCCTGCGAGAGTGGTCGCCGGCACGCATGGCACTGCACGTAGTGGCCGGGCGCCAGATACCGGTCCACCGCCACCCGGCTGTCGAAGACGAAACACTCGCCCTCCCAGCGATTGTCCGGCGAACCGGACATCTCGTCGAGATAACCGAGGATGCCGCCTTCGAGCTGATAGACCCGTTCGAAGCCCAGCGCACGCATCATGGCCGTCGCCTTCTCGCAGCGGATGCCTCCCGTGCAGTACATGGCGATGGGCCGGTCGCGCTCGCCGGCAAGGCGTTCCCGGACGAACACGGGGAAGTCGCGGAAGCTGTCGGTGCCCGGATCCATGGCGCCCGGGAAGCGTCCCACGTCGATCTCGTAGCGGTTGCGCGTGTCGATGACGAGCGTGTCCGGATCCGCTATCAGCCGGTTCCACTCGGCCGGCGCAACGCGCTCGCCGGTGGTCGCGGCCGCGTCGACATCCGGCCGGCCGAGGCTGACGATCTCGCTGCGCAGCCGCACCCGGAACCGGCGGAACGGCGCCTCGTGCGCACGCGACCAGCGGCCCTGCAGCTGCCCGAGCCCGTCTCTGCCTCCGAGCCATGCCAGCAGGGACTGCAACTCCTCATGCCCGCCGGCCAGCGTGGCATTGATGCCCTCCGGTGCCAGCAGTACGGTGCCGAGCAGGCCACGCTGCCGTCCGGCTGCGAGCAGCGGATCGCGCAGCTCACGGTACTGCGGCAATGCGACGAAGCGGTAGAAGGAGACGACGTGGCACATGCCGCCACCGGGGTTTTCGTTCGGGTAGGCCATGACCGGAATTGTAGCAGCGGCTCAGGCGTTCTCCCGCTCGCTGCCCCCCGGCGGCAGCTCGCTGACGGTGGTGCTGAGGATGTGATGGCACAGCTGCTCGCCCAGCACCTGGCGGGCGTCCTCCTCCACCCTCACGAGATCCTCGCCGAACACGAGCCTGCCCTCGGCGTCCAGGGACACCACCTTGCCCTTGCGCAGGGTGCGGATGAATTCCTGGAACAGCTTGCGGTCGAAGAAATCCGGCGACCGCAGCCCGGAGACCATCGACAGGCGCTGCGCGGAGAGTTCGCAGATACGCTCCAGCCGCCCCTGGGTGAGGCGGCCCGAGCCGTAGCGCTCCAGCAGCGCGATGGTCATGTAGTAACGCTGCAGCATTGGCAGCATGAGACGGCCGAGCTGCACCAGCTGGAAGGCCGCCGCGCTGCCCGCCCGCGGCCGCCGCAGGGTCTGACCGTCCCCGGAGACCCTGAGCAGGCCGAGTTCCGTCAGCTGGTCGATCACGTCGTGCACCAGTGCCTCCACCTCACCGCCCCGCCAGCGCAGGAACAGCTCCGCGCGCACGTACGGGTAGGTGAGGCCCACCAGCCGCACCACCTCGGCCAGCGCGAGGCGGCGGCTCTGGATGAAACAGGCGGCCACCAGGCCGGGAATGGCCAGCAGGTGCAATACGTTGTTCAGGAAGTACGTCATCAGCACCGCTTCGCTCTCGCGCATGAGAATGAGGTCGCCGAGGGGATGCGACTCGCGCCGGATGACGCCCATCTTCTCGCCGTGGGCCACGATCTGCCCGGGCCCGAGTTCGGTGACCGTCACGCTGTCGCTGTAGGGGAAGCGGCGCAGCAGGTCGAGCAGCAGCGTCAGCTGCCGGTGCAAAGTGGATTCCGCCATGGTCTGGCGCGGCGTGGCCAGCAGGGTCAGGGCGAGCAGGCTGATCGGCGTGACCGCGGCAGCGGCGTTGATTCGCCACATGATGCGGCGCTCGAGATCGCCGACCACCTCGGACAGCCAGGGCGGCCGCTCCCCTTCGACCAGCCGCTCTCCCCGCCAGCCGGGGCGATGCTGATCCAGCAGCGCCGTGAGTTCCAGCGGCTCGCCCACGTTGACGTAGACCTCGCCGAAGTAATCACGCAGCGTGCGCAGCGAGCGGATCAGCCCGAGCACGGTCTCCTTCTTCTTCTCCTCGCCGGAGAGTTCGCTGATGAACGCCTTGCCCTCCACCAGCTTCTCGTAGCCGAAATACACGGGCACGAAAACCACCGGCCGGCGCGCGTCCTGCAGAAACGACTCCACCGTCATCGCCAGCATGCCGCCCTTGGGCCTCAGCAGCCGGCCGGTGCGACTGCGGCCGCCCTCCACGAAATACTCGATGCTGAAACCCCGGGTGATGAGCGCCCGCAGATACGCGTAGAACACCGCGGCATACAGGCGGTTGCCGCGGAAACTGCGGCGCAGGAAGAAGCCGCCGCCGCGGCGCAGGATGGAGCCCACCACGGGCAGGTTGAGATTCACGCCGGCAGCCACGTGGGGCAATGACAGGCCCTGGTGGTAGAGCACGTAGGAGAGCAGGATGTAGTCCATGTGGCTGCGATGGCAGGGCACATAGACGAGTTCCCGCCCCTCCGCCACGGACTGCACCCGCTCGATGCCGCTCAGCCTGATACCGTCGTAGAGCTGATGCCAGGCCCAGGTGAGCACCTTGTCGAGGAAGCGCACCATGGGATAGGACATGTCGGCAGCGATCTCGCGGGCATAGGCCCGCGCCTTGCGCCGCACGCGCTCGCGCTTGCGGCCGTCGCCCCGCGCCTCCTGGCTGATCGCGGCACGCACGCTGGCGCTGCGCACCACGCCGTTCACCAGCGTGCGCCGATGGGAGAGATCGGGGCCCAGCGTGGCGACGCGGCGGCGGCGGAAATGCACGCGCAGAATGCGCGAGATCTTGCGCGCCGCGAGCCTGGCGCCGACTTTGCCGGTGGCGATGCGGCGCACGGACAGCGGCTCGCTGAAATGCACCAGGGTGGCGCGGCCATAGAGCACGGTGGTCAGGAACTTGCGCGTGCGCCCGGCGATGTCCCATTGCTCGCTGAACAGCACCTTGAACCAGGAGCGCTCCTTCTCCGGCGCCCGACCCCAGTACACGGCTACGGGAATCAGCAGCAGCTCGTCGCCGCCGCCGCCGAGCGCCGCGGCCACCAGCCGCTCGAGCCGCGCGGGTATCTGCTTGCGCCGCCGGCGGAAGAGGAACCCGCGGCGGGTGCGCAGCACGATCAGCGCCGTGGATTCCTCCTGGCCCGCGAAGACCACGCCATCGCCGGCCAGCGGCAGGCCGTGGCGTTCGCAGGCCTGCTCCAGGGCCAGCCGGTCGGCCAGTCCCCCGTATTCGAGGACGTAACAGATCCGGGTGCCGGGCGGCGCGATCAGCTCGCCGGGCTCGTCCGGCAGCACGGCCGGCCTTATCCACAGGCGGGTGATGCGCGCCAGCAGCCAGATCCACGGCTGGCGCAGAAATCTCGGGGCGATCATGCGTCGGATTCTACCGAATGCGCGCTGCGGGGGTGTTTGCAAACCGGGCCGCGGTGCGCAATGCTCCATCGCCGTGACAACCACAGCGAAGAACCTGAAGCCTGCCCCGCCGCTGGGCGACCCCCGCCGCTGGGCACTGTTCCTGGACGTCGACGGGACGCTGCTCGGCTTCCGCGACGACCCCTCCGAGGTGGCCTCCACGGCCGAGCTGAACGCGCTGCTCTCGCGCCTGCTCGAATGCCTGAGCGGAGCGCTGGCGCTGATCAGCGGCCGTCCGGTGCAGGACATCGACCGCGTATTCCACCCGCTGGTGCTGCCAGCGGCGGGTGCGCACGGCCTGGAGCTGCGCAAGCATCCCGGGGACGACGTCGAATTCCGCGAGGGCGCGCGGCTGCCCGACGCGGTCATGGACCGGCTGCAGACCTTCGTCGCCGGGCGGCCCGGCGTACTGCTCGAGCACAAGCCCCAGGGCGTGGCGCTGCATTACCGCCGCGCGCCGGCAGCCGGCGAGGCAGTGCTGGAGACCATGCGCGCCCTCGTTGAGGAACTCGGGCCCGCCTTCCGTCTGATGGAAGGCAAGATGGTGTGCGAACTCATGCCGGCCGGCCGCAGCAAGGGCAAGGCAATCGAGGATTTCATGACCGTCGAGCCCTTCGCCGGCCGCCTGCCGGTGTTCATCGGCGACGATATCACCGACGAGGCCGGCTTCTCGGTGGTGAACGAGCTGGGCGGCCACTCCATTCACGTCCGCGAGACAGCCCGCGAGACCGGCACGCTGGCACGCTGGTCGCTGCCGGATATCGAGGCGGTCTACGCATGGCTGGCGGAGCTGGCGGACCCTTGACCCGGCATGCCCGGCCATCATCATCGGGACCCGGGGGATCATCGTACCCGTAAATCGAAGACAACGACGCAAAGGGGTCGTGCATGACGGATCTGAATCTCGGGGTCATCGGCAACTGCCAGATCGCCTCGCTCATCGACAGCCGCGGCGTGATGGTATGGGGCTGCCTGCCCCAGTTCGACGGCGATCCGGTTTTCTGCCGGTTGCTGCGCAGCGAAGAGGACCGCGAACGCCCGGGCTACTACGAGATCGAGCTGCAGGACTTCGAGCACGCCGAGCAGGAGTATCTGGCGAACACGCCCATACTGCGCACGACGCTGTACGACCGCCACGGCGGCGCCATCGTCATTACCGACTTCGCGCCGCGTTATCCCTACATGGGACGTATGTTCCGGCCGATGATGCTGATACGCGCCGTCGAGCCCGTCGCCGGCAGCCCGCGCATCCGCATCCGGCTGAACCCGGCCCGGGACTACGGCCGCAAGGCCTGCAAGACCCGCCGGGGCAGCAACCACGTCCGTTACCTCGGCTCGGGCATGCGACTGCGTCTCACCACCGACGTCTCCATCACCCGCGTGCTCGACCAGTCGAGCTTCGTGCTCGACCGCCCCGTGCACCTCATACTCGGCCCCGACGAGTCCATCCCGGAGGCGGTCTCGGACACCTACCACAACCATCTGGAGGCCACGGAGCGGTTCTGGCGCGGCTGGTCCCGGGGGCTGGCCATCCCGTTCGAATGGCAGGAGGCGGTGATCCGCGCGGCCATCACCCTGAAACTCTGTACCTTCGAGGATACGGGCGCGGTCATCGCGGCCATGACCACCTCCATCCCGGAGGCCGCCGGCAGCGGCCGAAACTGGGACTACCGTTACTGCTGGCTGCGCGACAGCTACTTCGTGGTGAACGTGCTGAACCGTCTCGGCGCCACCAAGACCATGGAGGAGTATCTGCGCTACATCATCGACGTCTCCACCGAGGCCGGGGTGACGGAGCTGCAACCCGTCTACGCCATCAGCGGCCGCGCCGATCTCACCGAGAGCATGGTCGAGTCCCTGTCGGGTTACCGGGGCATGGGCCCGGTGCGCCTCGGCAACCAGGCCTACGAGCAGAACCAGCACGACGTGTACGGCGCCGTCGTACTCTCTTCGACCCAGATGTTCTTCGACCAGCGCCTCACCCATCCCGGCGGCATGGCGGAGTTCCAGCTGCTCGAGCAGCTCGGCGCCGTTGCGGTGCGGCTGTACGACCAGCCCGACGCCGGCCTGTGGGAGTACCGCGGCCGCAAGAGAGTGCACACCTTCTCCTCGCTCATGTGCTGGGCGGCCTGCGACCGCCTGGCGCGCATCGCCACACGCCTCGGTTTGGCAGACCGCGCAGCCTACTGGAGCCGCCAGGCGAGCCACATCCACCAGGTCATCTGCGAGCAGGCCTGGGACGAAAGGCAGCAGGCCTTTACCGAGAGTTTCGGCCGCCCGGAGATGGACGCGAGTCTGCTGATGATGCATTACCTCGGTTTCCTGCAGGCCGACGATCCCCGCTTCATCGGCACGGTGAATGCCATCGAGAAGCAGCTCAGGCGCGGCCATCACGTCTTCCGCTACTCCGCCGCCGACGACTTCGGCGAACCGGAGAACGCGTTCAACATCTGCACCTTCTGGTACATCGACGCGCTGGCGTCCATCGGCCGGGAGGACGAAGCGCGGGAACTCTACGAGCACATGCTGAGCTGCAGGAACCCGCTGGGCCTGCTGTCCGAGGACATAGACCCCCGGGACAATGCGTTGTGGGGCAACTTTCCACAGACCTACAGCATGGCCGGTATCATCGACGGTGCCATGCGGCTCAGCAAGAGCTGGGCCGAGGCGATCTAGCGCAAGGAGCAGCCAATGAGCGGTAACGGACGCCTGATCACCGTCTCCAACCGGGTGGCGATGCCCAACCCCAACCGACCCGCGGCGGGCGGCCTGGCCGTGGGCGTGCTGGCGGCGCTGGAGGACGAGGGCGGCATGTGGTTCGGCTGGGACGGCAAACTCACCGCCAGCGACAGCCACGACCCCCAGCACGTCACCCGCGGCAAGATATCCTTCTCCACCATCGACCTGAACGAGCGCGAGTACGAGCTCTATTACAACGGCTTCAGCAACCGGGTGCTCTGGCCGCTGTTCCACTACCTGCTGAGCTACATGCTCTATGACCGGCGCGAGTTCGAGGCCTACCTCAGGGTGAACGCGCTGTTCGCGCGCAAGCTCAAGCCGCTGCTCGAACCCGACGACATCATCTGGGTACACGACTACCACCTGATCCCGCTCGCGGCCGAACTCAGAAATGCGGGCGTCGACCAGCCCATCGGCTTCTTCCTGCACGTGCCGTTCCCCGGCTACGACATCCTGCAGGCGCTGCCGGATCACGAGTACCTGCTTCGCTCGCTGTCCGCCTACGACGTGGTGGGCTTCCAGACCGAGCGCGACCTGGCGTCATTCCGGGAGGCGATGACCCATCCGGTCATCGGCGGCGAACTCGCCGAGGGCAACCGCATCGACGTGCCCGGCGGCTCTCTCATCGCCGACGTCTACCCCATCGGGATCGACGTCGACGGCATCGCCGACCTGGCGCAAGCGAACAAGGACGGCGAGAACGTGCGCCGCATGCGGGCGAGCCTCGGCGGCAGGGAACTCCTCATCGGCGTGGACCGGCTGGACTACTCGAAAGGCCTGCGGCGCCGGTTCCTCGCCTACGAGCGGCTGCTGGAGCGCTACCCCTCCAACCAGGGCAACCTGGTCTTCATGCAGATCGCCCCGCCCACCCGGGTGGGCATCCGCGCCTACGAGGAGATCCGCGCCCAGCTCGAGCGCACCGCCGGCCAGATCAACGGCCGTTTCGCCGACATGGACTGGGTGCCCATCCGCTATCTCAACAAGGGCTTCGACCGGCCGACGCTGATGGGCATGCTGCGCGCGGCGCGGGTGGGGCTCGTCACGCCCATCCGCGACGGCATGAACCTGGTGGCCAAGGAATACCTGGCATCCCAGGACGGCGACGACCCCGGCGTGCTGGTGCTGTCCAAGCTCGCCGGTGCGGCCCACGAACTCACCGAGGCGGTACTCGTGAACCCCTACGACACCGAGGACGTGGCCGACGGCATCAACCGCTCGCTGCACATGCCGCTGGAGGAGCGCCGCGAGCGCCACGCGGCTATGCTCGAGACGCTGCGCCGCAACGACATCACCGCCTGGCGCACCCGCTTCGTCGCCGACCTGAGGAAAAAGCGCCGATGACCACCATCGTTACCGAACGCTGGCTGATCGCCGACATCGGCGGCACCAACAGCCGGGTGGGCTGCTGGACGCGCGGCTGTCCCCATGACCACATCGACGAGATCCAGCTGCTGCAGAACGAGCGCTACGACGGTATCGAGGATCTCCTGCGCGCCTACCTGGACCGCCTGCAGGGCGAGCCGCCCCGGGCGGCGGGCCTCGCCATCGCGGCCCCGATCACCGGCAACCGGGTGGAGATGCTGAACATCGACTGGTCCTTCGAGCAGGACCGGCTGGCCGAGCGCTTCGGCTTCGCCGAGCTCTACGTCATTAACGACTTCGAGGCCATCGCCTGCGCCCTGCCGTCCCTGCGGGGCGAGGACTGCCTGGAGATCGGCGGCGGCGCGGGCCTGCCCGGCCGCAGCCTGGCCGTGCTCGGCCCCGGCACCGGCCTGGGCGTGGCCGGTCTCGTCATCAGCGATGCCGGCTACATCCCCGTCAGCGGCGAGGGCGGTCATATGACGCTTCCCGCCGTCAACGACGAGGAGATGCTGATCGTCAGCCGGGTGCGGGACGAACTCGGCCACTGCTCCGCCGAACGGATCCTGTCCGGCGAGGGCATCGCCCGGCTGCATCAGGGTATCCACGGCGGCGGGCGGCCGCAGGCACGGGAAGTCAGCGAAGCCGCCCGTAACGGCGACGAGGCGGCGATGCGCACGTTCAATCTGTTCTTCGATTTCCTCGGCACCGTCGCCTCGGACGTGGCGCTGGTCTTCGGCGCCCTGAGCGGCGTCTACATCGCCGGCGGCATCGTGCCGGCGAACCTGGGCCTGTTCCGCCGCTCCGGTTTCGCCGAGCGATTCGTGGACAAGGGCCGCTACCGGGATTACCTGGCGGGCATCCCGCTGAAGCTGATCACCGCGGCCACACCCGGGCTCACCGGCATGGCGGCGTTCTGCGATCCCGACTCCAGCATCCGCACCCAGCGGACGCGTTGAATCAGGACGGCGAGGCGCCGCAGCGCCGGCTCAACCGGACTGCAGGGACTGCAGTGTCTCCTCGTACAGCGCCGCGTCGGACTCGCTGAACAGCACGAAGCGGAGGTGCTTTACCGAGGAGACTTCCGGCAGCTTCTCCAGCGCGGTGCCGAGCGCGATGCGCGCCGCCGGCTCCGCCGGGAAGCCGAAAGCCCCGGTGGACAGCGCCGGGAAGGCGATGGACCGCACCGCATTCTCGTCGGCCAGCGCGAGCGCCTCGGCGTAGCACGACGCCAGCAGATCGTCGGCAGGCTCGTCCCGGCCGTATACCGGCCCCAGACAGTGGATGACATAACGGTTCGGCAGATCGTGGCCGCCGGTGATCACCGCCTGGCCGGGAGCGATCGGCGCATGCCGGCCGGCCTCCTCTGCAAGACCGGGACCGGCGGCACGATGGATGGCGCCGGCCACACCGCCCCCCGTCCGTAACTGCGCATTCGCCGCGTTGACGACGGCCTCCATGCCGGGCTGGTCGGCGATGTCGCCGCGGACGATCTCTATCGTGACGTCATCGATGGTCGTCTTGTACATGGGAGCAGTCTAGGGCGACGGCATTGCGGCAACAACGGGCGGCCGCGGAGTCAGGGGCCGAGGACCGCCTCCGCGAGCCGCGTCTCGACATGACCCAGCAGCTCGCTGCCGGGCGCGGTAAAGCCGACATCGGTGTTCACCTGGAACGCGATGGTCACACCGTGGTCGGCGTAGTGGCGCAGGCTGGAGGTGTAACCCGGAATCCAGCCGGCGTGGCCGTACACGACGCCGAAACGTCCGCCGCGGAACTCCGCGACGCCGAGGCCGTAACGGGCGGAGGGCCGGGCCGGGCCGATCGGCGCCGAAGCGAGCAGCACCGCCAGGTAGTCGCCCGGCATCGCCTCGCCGCCGAACAGGGCTGCGCCCCACCGTGCCAGGTCCCGGGAGTGGCTGACGAAGCCGCCGGCCGTCCATTCGAGTCCGGGATGGAAGACCAGCCGCCCGTCCTCGGCGAGCGTCTTCGCCGGCAGCCCGAACGGGTTGTCGTCCGCCAGATAGCCGGGTACCAGGCCGGCCAGGCCGCGGCGGTCCGACGGCGAGGTATGTGCGAGACCGAGCGGCTCCAGGAAGCGCCGGGCGACGGCCGCGTAGTAACTCTCGCCGGCCGCCTTCCCGATGACGAGTCCGAGCAGCAAGTAGCCCGTATCCGTATACGCGAATCCCGCGCCCGCCGGGAACAGGGGTTCCTCGTCGAGGACGTAGCCGATCAGTTCCCGCGGCGTGAACGGGCGGCCGCTCGCGAGCCGCTGCGCGAACTGCGCGCCGAAGGCCTCGTCGTAGACGTGATCGGGCAGGCCCGATCGATGCCGGAGCAGGTGGCGCAGCGTGATCGTGTCGTGGTTGGGCAGCCGGTCGTACCAGGGCTCCTCGCCCAGCCACTCGGCCAGCGGGTCGTCGAGCGCGAGACGGTCCTCGCGTGAGAGCGCGACCATCATCGCCCCGGTGAAGGTCTTGCCGATGCTGGCCGCGAGCATCCGGTCGTCCGGCCGCATCGGTGTGCCGGCCTCCACGTCGGCGAATCCCGCCGCCGCGATCGATACCGAGCCGTCGGGCAGCACGCAGGCGGCCGTCACACCCGGGAATCCGTGTTCGGCCTGCAGCGCCTCCAGCGCGTCCCGGAACGCGTCCGCCGGACCGGCCGCCGCCGGCGGAGAGAGGGCAATGGCGGCCAGCAGTCCGAGCGCGGCCGGGTACGGTCCTCTCCACCTAGGCATAGCGATTCGCGACGACGCCGATCGCCGCCCCCTGCCGGCTGAACATCGCCGCCCGGTTCAGCCAGACCACTACCACGGCCGCCGCGCAGAACAGATACATGTCCCAGGGCTGGGCGTCCGGCCACAGCGGGTTGTTCAGCCAGAAGTGAAAGAACAGGGGCAGCAGGATGCTGCCGCGGGAGGCGTTGAACAGCGCGGTAACGATGAGCGCGGCGCCCACGGAACCCAGGAAAAACGGCGTGAACGACCACGCGCCCTGGGGCGTACCGCTCAGCAGGAACGCCGGCAGGTGCCACACGGCCCACACGATGCCCACCGCCAAACCGGCCCAGAAGGGAACGAGCCGGCGCTGGGCCAGCGGCAGGGCGAGCCCGCGCCAGCCGAATTCCTCGACGGGTCCCTGGAACAGCATCACGAGGAGCGCCGTAACCAGCGCGCCCGCCGTCCCCGACCACCCGGACCACGCGTCCAAGTCGCCCTTCAGTGCCGCACCGGCGACGAACAACAGCGGGATGCCGAGGATCACGAACGCGTACCAGGCAGGCGAACAGCGCCACAGCCCGAGCCGGCGCAGGTAGCCGCCGAGCCCGCGCAGGCCGGCGTGCCGCAACACGAGCACGAAGGCGGCGATGCCGGGCGCCCAGACCGCCAGAAAGAACAGCGGGTTGCGGCCGCTGATCTCGCCGAACACGGCCGTCACGGCATCGGGCGCGAATATGAACAGGCCGAACAGGCCCCAGGTGATGCCAAAGGTGATCAGGACGAACGGGACGAGTGCGGCGACCGGCACGGCGTCGACGTTGTGCGCGACCGGAGTGCCTGTCATGACGGCATCCTCGAGACTGACCCGACTCTATTGTCAGGGCGGCGCAGTACGGCGTCCACTGGTGCTTCGCGCAGGGACTGCCGGTAGCATCAGGGGTCAGGTTCGCCGGATCGATCAGCAGGAGACACAATATGACGCGGATACTCGTCCTCTACTACAGCATGTACGGCCACACCGAGACCATGGCGAAGGCGGTTGCCGAAGGCGCTGCCTGCGTCGAGGGCACGGAGGTCACGCTGAAGCAGGTGCCGGAACTGGTACCGGAGGAGGTGCTGGAGGAATCCGGCGCCAAGACGGACCAAGAGGCGCCGGTGGCCGAACCCGGCGAACTGGCGGACTACGACGCCGTCATCTTCGGTACCCCGACCCGCTTCGGCAACATGTGCGCACAGATGCGCAATTTCCTGGATCAGACCGGCGCCCTGTGGATGAACGGCAAGCTGGTCGGCAAGGTCGGCAGCGTCTTCACCTCCACCGCCTCCCAGCACGGCGGCCAGGAGACGACCATCACGTCGTTCCACAACACGCTGATCCACCACGGCATGGTCGTGGTGGGCGTACCCTACACCTGCGACGCGCTGACGACGATGGACGAGGTGATGGGCGGCAGCGCCTACGGCGCGGCGACGATGGCGGACGCGGACGGCAGCCGCCTGCCGTCGGAGAAGGAACTCACGATCGCCCGCTTCCAGGGAGAGCACGTGGCGAAGATCGCGCAGAAACTCGCCGCCTAGATCGGGGCGGACCGGCCTTCGCTACGCGGGCTGCAGGACGCTGAGCACGGTGATCCCGGCGATGAGCACCCAGAGGAAGACGAGAATGGTGGTCGCCCGCCGGTAGCCCCGCCGCAGCCGGTCTTCCAGCGCCTGGTCGCTGCCGTGCGCGCCGATCTCCTGCCACACCGCGAAATAGCGCACCAGCGCCAGCCGGATGCCGACACCGCAGACGATGACGCCGGCGAAGAGGACCATCTTCCAGGCGAGCCAGTCCGGTGCGCCGAGGAGTCCGGTCAGCGACAGCGCGCCGGCAACGAGCAGCGCGAGCATCACGGCGTGCCGCACGGCGTGGTCGGCCAGCGCCAGGAGGGTGCCGGCGCTGATCTTGCGCCGCCGATGGGTGAGCTCCACCAGCGCCAGCCAGCCGGCGGCGAAGAGCCCGGCAACGGCGGCCAGGGCCGCGCCGCCCGGCAGATAGCCGTACACGGCGGCCAGCGCGGTCCCCAGACCCAGCTGCAGTATCAGCGCGTAGCGCACATGCTGGTCCACGTCCATCAGGTGATCCAGCAGACGGTCACGCTCCGCGAACGGCAGGCCGTCCGCGTACGAGACATAGCGGAAGGTGGAATTGATGACGAGTTCCGAACCCAGCCAGTAGCCGAGAACGGCGATGTGGGCGACCAGTAACGTCTGCAGCAGCATGGGTCTCGGCGGATCTCAGCCGGTCAGGCTCACCAGCTGATACAGGTAGTCCTTGGGCTCACCCACGTGGGCCCTCACGATCAGCCGGTCGTCGTCGGCGGTGGTCCACACGTGGTAGGGC
>Ga0209943_1001273_pt1 | contig 15881 bp, 16 predicted proteins | sample SalPonR1_B_D2_MG_FD_185698 | JGI IMG/M metagenome (GOLD analysis project Ga0209943, IMG submission 185698) | Salt pond soil microbial communities from South San Francisco under conditions of wetland restoration - Salt Pond MetaG R1_B_D2_MG... ... | reverse complement strand
TGTAGGTCCTGTAAGTCCAATATCTCCTTGAGCACCACTAGGTCCTGTAGGTCCTGTAGGTCCAATGTCTCCTTGAGCACCACTAGGTCCTGTAGGTCCTGTAGGTCCAATGTCTCCTTGAGCACCACTAGGTCCTGTAGGTCCAATGTCTCCTTGAGCACCACTAGGTCCTGTAGGTCCAATGTCTCCTTGAGCACCACTAGGTCCTGTAGGTCCAATGTCCCCTTGAGCACCACTAGGTCCTGTAGGTCCAATGTCCCCTTGAGCACCTGTGGGTCCGGCGACTCCGGTAGGTCCTGCCGGGCCTGGAGGGCCTGGGGGACCCACACCAGTAGAACCTCCAGGTATTTCTATATTTACTAAGACGCTTCCAGGTGAGGTTGTTATGTCAAGAGTTTGACTCCAGAATCTCAATCTATCATTGGAGAAAGTGTTTAGACGAAAGGGGCCCGAAGTAGCACTTCCGGTAGCGGTGTTAGAAGCTTCTACAAGAAAAGAATCTTTCGGGGGAGGTAGACAACGAGAAACATATTTTCTACTAGGATAGTTTTGACAAGAATTCCATATACAATCTTTTGATTTTCCACTCCAATAAGTATTTCTAGACATTTAATTTAGACTAAAATATTTCTTAGAATTTTCGAATAGCTATTTCGATAAAATCAATATAAAAGCATTTTTATATTGATTAGTTAATCTGTTAATCTGTTAATAATTTGTATTGAAATGTTCTATATCATATAACTGAATAAAGTTTGGTTTAAGAATCGTGTAGTTCAGTTATACAATACTTACAATCCAAGAAACCTCTACTGTACGTTAATTCTATATCACCTTTAGTTTTAAGGTTCTCGTAACTTCTATACCTTTACATTTCGAATCTTTTGTATTTATTATACACTCGAATTTATCAGATTTATATTTTAATTTTGCATTATCTAATTCTTCTTCTATCTGTTTATCTAATTCTTTTTCTGCAATAGTTAGATTTTCAGCTGAATACGTATAAACTTTTAAAACTTCACCTTCTTGATTAGGAACACATTTCTTTAATAGATAATACGAAAACATTATATTGGCTTATTATTTATGTAGATACTAATTGTAGTGAAGCTGTGATGTTAAGAGATGCCGTGGCACCTGGCGTTAAATCGGAAACAGTTTGTGCGGAAAATTGTACTGTAGCACCTGCATTAAGAAACAAAGTTCTAGAAGAACCTTTAGTTCTGTCCTCAAGACCTTCTAATGAATCTGTAGAAGCAGTTAGCACAGAAGTTGAGCCGTTTACTAGTGCTGAAACCGAGACGATTATATAAGATCCTGAAAGACCACCCGCGGAATTATTTATCAAAACAACTATAGATAACGTATAAGTACCAGTTACAGGTATTGTAGCTATATTTGTTGAGGTGTTATATAATCCAGTATTGTAAGACACTAAACCTGATACATCTAAATCTACAGGGTTTATTGTAAAACCTGTTGAAGGTCCGGTAGTAGTTATTAACTCTTCACCAGAGAATCCTACATTTGGTACCGAAACCCCTTGAGGTCCCGTGGGTCCCGCCGGACCAGTAGGTCCAGCAGGACCCATTCCAGTACCTCCACCAGGTATTTCTATATTTACTAAAACACTTCCGGGAGAAACTGTTATGTCGAGAGTATTACTCCAAAATCTCAATCTATCATTACAAAAGACCGTAAGAGGTCCACTAGTAGGTGTTCCTGTGGGTTGATCAGAAGATTCGACGTTGAATAGACAAGTCTTTCTATAACATGGCTTTGTTACACAACAATTAGTAGGACAGTTGTAAGAATTAACAAGACAATTCTGAGTATTTCTATTACAATTATGATTACTGTTAGAATAATTATGAGAATTACATCCAGAACAATTACATGAATTATTGTAAGAGTTACTATAACAATTGGCGCCTGAGTGATTCATTTTATTAGTGTATAAAGAATATTTTCTTTTTTAAAATGGTTGAAAAGACTTTCGAAGAAATATTGCAATGGGCTAGATTTTACAACCCAGCAGATTCTAAGAGTTCTACATCTTTAATACCAACTTATGTATCTGTAACCTTTTTATTATTAATTGCGTTTTTAATATTTTATTCTGATATACTTACGTTTTTCAATAATGATAAAGACGTTTCAGATGATGAAATTTCCGAAGACGACGAAATAGAAGATGTTTATTGGGAGAAAGAAACATAATCATTATTTCCTTATATATTCTTTTTATAACACCGCTGAGGCCACTAAATCCGATACGTTCGATGTTGCATTCAATACGTTCGATATGTTCGATGAATTCAATACGCTCGATGACATAGAGTCTTTCGATGACATAGAGTCTTTCGATGACATAGAGTCTTTCGATGAATCAGAGCCTTTCGAAGAATCAGAGACTTTCGAAGAATCAGAGACTTTCGAAGAATCAGAGCCTTTCGAAGAATCAGAGCCTTTCGAAGAATCAGAGCCTTTCGAAGAATCAGATCCTTTCGAAGAATCAGATTGATATTTTATTTCAAGTTCCTTTCTCTTTTCTCTTTTTTTGAAGTATCTCTTTAATACTATAAATGTTATTACAGCTGCTATAGAACCAAGACTTAATAAAGTTGCAACCGTTGCTTGAAATTCTGCATTATTATCATCAGAAACATCTGCTTCTCTTATACTGTTAGCTCCTAGACCACACAATAAACCTATAAATGCTAGAACGAACACCAATATAAATCCTATTATTACTAAAACAATTGGTATTATTTCAAAATCTACTTCTACAAAAACAGCTAATAACACTACTACAAGAATCAGTATAGCTATAGCTATAAATCCGACAGAAGCTGCCCATGATAATCTTTTATGTGCATTTTTCAAGTCATCATTATCTTTCCAATCATCGGATATATTAGTGATGCTTGTTGCAGCAGCAGCAGCAAATGCAGACGTAAAAAATAAAAGAAAAATAGTAAGTACACTTAGGACCGTTAGTTTTACAACATCTTTTAGTAACGAACCTAATAATCCCATTTTATTAATATATACAATCTATAAAAAAGAAATACAAAAGTTTATTAAATTTTATATATATGTAAAAATGGCTTGCGGATCTAAACTAGGCGTAATTGTAATTGCTGCTGTACTGATATTTGTCATCCTTATGGTAATAATCTTTAACTGTTCTTGGAGTTCTAGCTCAAGTTCGAGCACTTCAAGTTCGGGAACCGATTCTGATGATATGCCAGTCTGTGAAGATGTACAGAACGTTTACGAAGGAAAGAAACTAGAGAATGTTCGTCTAAATGTTCAAAACTGTGATGATAAGATTCTTTCACCTGTAGCTCTCAAATTCAATGGTAAATGCCATCTAGGAGACTCCTGTCATCCACTAACTGTTGTAGATAAGCGTCACGGATGCGAGACTTCTTGGACGTTTACCGATGATGGTTTCCTCGAATATAACAACAGAGATTACATGAACTCTTATGGTTCTAAAGGACACGAAGGTCACTACTATGTGACGTATTCCTCACCTCTTGATAAAGACGCTCGCAACAGCCTTGAGAAATGGTACGGTAATAACCTTAAGGGAGATGCATATGCTGCTGGTCTTACTCTGGCAGATTACGACAAGAGTGCCGGATGCAACTATCCTGTATGCATTCATAGAGATGTTGAGAATGGATACGTATACTGTTACATCGACGATAAGAAGTTCTATCTTACCGCTAATCGTGATAACAACAACGTGTTCTGGTACGAGCATCGTGATGATCATTACTATGATAACAACCAGCGCTGGTGTATCAAGTTTTCTCATCCAAAGACAACTTTTGAGGATAGTGACGTTCTCCGCGCAGGAAAGAAAGCAAAGTCTGAGTTCGGTCTTCGACGAGAGTTCAGAGATTTCTAACTTCATAAAGAATAAAAAATCAATATATACATATTGTAATATGTATATATTTTATAACTAAGGACATCTTATATCATACCGCTTAGACTATCGTCTCCATATAGACACTTATCTCTAATCATTGAATAATAAGGACCATTATTGTAGAGAACAGTATTTTTGTCGACAGTAATTTTGCGTGTATTTACACCAAATTCTCTTACACGTTTAAGCAGAGAATAATATTGAAGATCCTTTATGCAAGGAACTCGTGATAGCAACCAAACGTCTTTTCGACTAGAAGAAGTCACAATAGCATAATTGTCGTAATCAGTATCCAAAACAATATAGTTAGCTCCCGATTTACCACATTTATTCTTAACCCAACTCATTACTCTATACATAGAAGAATTAGGAAAAGTTATTTTCATTTGACCGGAACCAACAATATTACCTATACCTATTACTTCAGAAAGACGAGCTCCACAACCTGCATAACAAGTGTTTACAATTTCAACAGATCCATCTTCCAAGAGACTATACTCTGCTATAGCATTTGCGCATCCTCTCTGATACAAGGTAGGAGAATGTGCGATTTCATACCATTTACCCATGTATCTCTCTACATCAAAAGCACAGCTTTCCATTTTAGTATACTAAAACTTTTAATATACTTTTTTACATATTTAATTATTATTGTATGTTTTTATTCTTTTGAACTATGAAACAGTTCTGTAAAGAGTAATTCGTTAGAATGTTCAGCAGAATAAGAAAGAATTTTATCACGCAACGCAAGATTTGCAGGTATACCGTTTTCATTCAAGTTTAAGAAATCTACATAAGAATTAAGATATTTCTTATCATGTACTCCAGAAGCAACTTGAATAAGGTCTGACACTTGTCTCACATTTTCAGCTGTTACATCTCTGGAATACACTTTGAGGTATTTCTTTATGATATGTATTTCGGCAGAACAGTCATAGCAATGATCATATCTGTCAAAAAGAAATTCCTCATTTTGTTTGTAATGATAAGTTCTTTGACGAGTGTTGTGCCAATACATAAAATCTCCCATATCACCGTGACTATAAAGAGTTTCTTTGGAAGGATTGCATGTTTGAATTCTGAATTCAGTAGAAGTGGGAGCCGACCAAATCGGATATTTTAAAACGCCACCAAAATAAGTACTATTTCCTGAAGCATAAGGTAGTTGGTATTTTAGAGAGCAACATGAAGGTTGCATAGATTGAACGTATTCTTTTTGCTTAAATGCACTATATCTTAAACTTTCATCGTTGTCCATGTCTATTTCGTTTCCGATAGAATCTTCTCCAACATTTCTGATATCACAATAGAACAATGATTTTGATCTTTTATATTTCGATGCTATTTCTTTACTAAATGGTGAATATTTGAGAATCGCATTTGATAGAGGCATAATGTTTTTACCATTTGTATAGTAATGTATTCTGAACTGTGGAAATAGATCACTTATTATGTTATAATAGAAATATTCTTTCTTCAATACAGAGTCAATCACTACCAATGTTCTACTTGCATTTATGTTGTCTATAAGAAATTCCATAAGAGATAAAATATATCTTCTCATAACTCTGTAATCAACTGTTCTAATTTCGTTCGCTCTTTTGTCTTTGTATTTAAGTTTCTTGGTTCTATCTTCTAGTATAAGTTTTCTATCAGATTCTTTCAAAGATCTATCTAACATACCGAATTTCCAGTTGTCATACTTCTGAGAATTACTAATAGCCTGTCTTACATGAAAGTTGTTCAGCCATTCCGAAGACTTATCTTTCGTATCATTTTGAGACATTGCCCACAACATAACATCTTCTGTGTAGCTATACTTATTATATTTAACGCTTTCTCGTTTTTCTCTCTTTTCTCTATTTATCTTTTGCGTTATTCCTCTAATTACAGTATTGTCTGGTAAATCTACAAATAAAAGTATTTTACCGTTTTTCATAGATAAAATACCACCAAATCTAATACGATCTTGTATAAAACTGTTGTAGTTACTAAATCTATTAAAAGTGACAGGATTTCCGAGGAAATCGTATGTATTGCCGACCTTTCTCAAAATTTTATCGTTCGCATGTTTTATAAACATTCGTTGAAATATATTCACGAAATTTCTCACAGAAAAGTTTCCAATAACTACTTCTTTGTTGATATTGGTCATTTTGGGAATAAATTCTTTAAGAGTATTCAAAATATTAGTGACTACATATTTGTTTATTTTATTCTTATCGCACCAAAGAGTCACACCCAAATCACCTTTCTGTAGACAATCGGTCTCTTCAAACAATAGTCTCAATATGTTCATAGAAGTTTCTAACTCAGATACACCTTCAAATCTTCTATAATGCTTCTCTTTGTATTTGTTGATAATTTCGACGTTTTCTTTTTGAGTTTTATTCTTCAAGAATTTAGGCAATACAAATAATCCGTTTGAATAGTTTATAATAAGCGAAAAGAATAAAACTAGAGGAAAGGGTGGAAGATCTTCGTATAACCACTCATTTAGTATCGTAAACAATCTAGCACCCAGACGATGAAAATTTCTATACACGTTTATATTTTCTTCTGAAAATTCATACATACGTATCTCGTCTTTAGTTTTCTCTCTTCCATTCTTTTCTACTACATATTTCAAATTAGGATTCAGAAACAACAGTCTTAGTAGATTTGGACGAAGTAAATGTTTTTCGCTGCTTACATCTCCAAAATGTATATATTTGCGAGATTTAGAATCATACAACATCATACTTCTAGATTTCATTTCTTGTCTATTGATAGAGTCCAATTCATACGTTTCAATTCCTATAAATGACTCTGCTTGAGTCTCTATGAGACCAGAATCTATTATGGTCGAAATATTTGATATGCTAGCATATAGACTCTGTTTGTATGTTACAAATATGGTATAACCTTCTAACATAGTAAAAGAATCATAGTTTTCATAAGTAACAAACGATGTATTCGAATTTTCTTTCAATATTCTATTTGCATATAATTCGTTTGGTACGAACACTACAAGATTGCTTTCACTGTTTCTATGTCTTTCTATCTCTTCTACTATACTTGAAGATAGTAATTTGGCGTTTTTGATTTTCTTATTTACCATATTGACTTTTGGAGCATTAATATTCATTTCAAATAATTCAGTATCGATGCCATCTAATAATGTTTTATTAAGTTCATTATTATGAATAAATATATACTGAGTTAGTTCGTTTTCAGATTCTTCTTTTGAACTAGTAAATATATAACGAATAAATAGAAATTCGTCTGTATATGTTTCAGAATTAGTAAAAATGTGGTATCCTGTTTGAGGTGACAAAATTTCTCCTAGCATTTCAGAGTTTAGTATGAAATTTTCTCTTGATATACAAAATACTCCATCTGTACGCTTTGTTGGTCCATCGACATGAAACGCTTTAATGTATTCTGAGTAATTTGTGTTTATGTTATTTGCTATACTAATAGCCTCTTCGTCACTTAGACATATAAGAGTTATTTTTCTATCTGTTTTAGCGTATAGATTCATAGACAACATCATTGCAACATCGTGATTAGAAGGACTTACTATTTCGGCCACATATGACTCTGCAATAGCAGATAAGTTACTTGTTATGAATTGTTCTATTAGATCATCCATTTATATAATGTATTTTTAGTTACCCAACAATCTTTTTAATTATCAAGTTATAAGTATATCTATAGTTATCGTGAAGTTATATAATATAAGTATTTCCAATTTGACATCTATGATAAAAACTTATATGTATGTATACATATAATTACTATATTGAGTATAGTTGACATGTTGAGCATTAAGAAGATTCGAGAGGTTGCCGGAGAGAATGATTTATCAAAGATTACTAACTTGGATTTGGTTGATATGGAACTAGAAGACATTTCAGTATTGGACAGTCTTCCAAATCTATCCGAGTTGAATCTTACGAAACTAACTGTTTTACATTTGCGTGGCAACAATTTAAGAAACGTCTCAGGGTTGAAGAATCTTACAAGTCTATTTGAATTGGATTTGAGTTGTAACAAATTGAAAGAAGTTTTAGATTTGAGGAATCTTACGAATCTAGTTAATTTAAATTTACATGATAACAAATTAAACAGCTTTTTAGAATTGGAGAATCTTACAAATCTGCGTTCTTTGGATTTAAGTGTTAATAGATTTGAGAATGTTAGAGTTCTAGAAAATTTTACAAGTCTAACTATTTTGGGTTTGAGTTTTAATAGATTGGAAGACATTTCAGACCTCAGGAGTCTTGTAAATCTGGAAGAATTATATTTGAATGTTAATAAGTTGAACGATGTTACAGCGTTGGAGAATCTTACAAATTTAACTAAACTACTTCTGAACTCTAACAAGTTGAAGAGTGTTGAAGGCCTCGGAAGTCTTACGAATCTAACCGAATTGGATTTGTCTAGTAACAAATTGTTCGACATTTCGGAATTGGAGAGTCTCAAGAATCTATTTAAATTGAATTTGAGAGATAACGAATTGGAAAACATCTCAGCCTTAAAGAATCTTGATAATCTATCTAAATTGGATTTGTCTTCTAACAAACTGTACAACGTCTCAGACCTGAAGAATCTTGTTAATCTATCTGAATTGGATTTGTATTATAACGAACTACCACAAGAATTAAACTTATACAATATATCTACACAAACATTAGAAGATTACTACTATGTCGGAAAGTTTACAAAAGGAGCCTTCTAAGACAGTGTTCATATATTTAATAACTTTTAGAGTAGATAAATTTTACACTAAACAATTAATTTGTTACGAATTACCAAGTCCCAACAAAAAATAACGAAATTGTTGTTATCAAAAAAACTGTTTAATAAAAGAGTTTTCTACAAATGAATAGATGCGATTATAAGATGGACTGCATGAAAACATTAGATCCATTTATATTCATTATTCTGGCTGCTCTAGTCATATGGTCTTCTGTAGGAGTTTATTTGTTCTATTCAAAGAACGGTGACTTAAAACATATCTATAGAATAGAGAAAGACGGAGAAGTATCTACTTCTAACCTATACGACAAAATTAGAGAGCACTATAAAACAGAAGAAGAAGTTATAGATAGACTGAATCAATTAGTCATGTATCACACTCATGTAGTTAAGTGGCCTTATTATATACTTTTAACTACTATTATATCGATACTGATTCTTATAGTTATCAGATCTTTTTCATGGATAAATCTTGTTATAACGTTTTTGGTAGTATATACAGGTTTAGTGCTATCTGATCATTGGTTTGGAACACATATATACGGTGCTCACGAGACAGAAAGTATTTTCTTGAACAATCTATATAGAGAGATGAAAGAAAAGAAAGAAAAGAAAGAAAAGAAAGAAAAGAAAGAGAATACTGTGTAATGTTTTCACGGTGCTTGAAATATTTTATCTCTGAGAAGTCTATATAAATTGAATACTTTGAAGTTGGAATTTAACCAAATCAATGATGTTTATCCTTTGAGTGAATCGTATGAACTACTTACATTGGATATAAGTTTTAATGATATCAAAGATATTTCGATTTTAATGGATTTAAGAATCTTCTATATAATAGATAACAAGTGATTAGTTACCATATAAAAAACTATTAAAATAATAATTTATTATTATTATTTTTTATTGTATATTCCTCTATGTCGTTTTGATACATGCTTCTCAGAATTAACTAATTGTTGTAAACTCTTTTTAATAATACCTTCTTGTTCAGAATAATATACATTCTTTAGTACATAATTCTTAGTAGGTAAATACTTAAGCATATATTCTATACATTTAAAGCAAGGTTTGGAATTTTTAAGCTTTCCAGTCTTATCTACTCTTACAACTAAAATATCTATCTTTACTTTCTTGGGAGATGGAGGTAAACCACTGACCGCATTCATTTCACTGTGCGCCCAATAATTACACCCATTAAATACCTCTCGAAAGACATTACCTCTAGTTATAAGATGTTGGCCCTTTTTTCCGAGTTAATACAGAACACGAATGATTATATTTGCCTTCGGAATAGTAAGAAATCGTATCTTTCATGTACTTTATCTCTGAATGCAAAATGTCTACCTTCATCTTGTATATTTACTCTTTTGCTATAATTTATTTTTATAAGTCAAAACTTTATATTTAATCACATGAACTTTCACCTTTCTTTTCTTCAGTCCTTAGTCTTTCGATCAAATATGATCCATTTACATAAGGTTTCACTATGTATGAAGCCTCAGATCCTTTCCACTCTTCATAAAACGTCCACGCCAAAACGAAAGGTAGAAGGATAACCATTACGAAGAATATGATGGAGAGAATTTGATACTCGTCCCAAAGATACTCAGTGAACCCTAGATTTCTATCGGAGATAGAACGATCAGCGTAAGCAATAGTAAGAACCGATACAAGAATTAACCAAACAAACACATAAATAGTAGATACCCACATTGCCAATCTAGCCATTTTTCATTATTATTATATTTTTTATGAGAATTTGTTTCTAAAGTTAACGATAAAACAATAAAATGGATATTGTGTATAAAAATAGCCTAAACGATAAATGGTATAACTGTTTATCGGTTGTGAAAGATTACGGAGTAAGAACAGATAGAGACTATTTATTAACTTTGAAAGAGAACGAATATATAGATTCGAATAGCTATTTCGACAATAAAACAGATGCAAATATTGTATACGCATTCTATACAAACGATAAATATAGTGTTTTAAGACCTTGCATATATAAGAAAACTCAAGATTCATACAAAGAATGCGAAATTTGTTGGACAGTTCGTATATATACGAACGAAGAATTTACATACGATGAAAACAATAAAATAGATGAAAGACTAAGAAGAATAATAGAGTATAACTCTAAGAGAGAATACCAAAAATCGATAAATTTGTGCGAAGAACCATTACGCATAGAAGAAATAGTACATAAGAAGAATTCATTACATTACATACAAAGTAATCTAGCTGTTTCATACTATTATATTAACTGTAGAAGAGAATGCTATAGATTGAGCGACTTGTTATATTTTGATCGACTTAACAATGTTAAAAGTGATAAAAACAACATCTTAAGATATTATTGCAAAGACGTGTTCAAAGGTTTAGAATACCAAGAGGTATCGTTTTCTACTAAGTATAACTATTTTGTGAGTAATACATCTCTTTGCGATCAAATGGCTGCTGTTAGAACAGTTAATTACATACATAACAACGGAGTATATAACTCTATGGATCAAGATAAACACATAAGAACAAAGACATATTTGTGTGAATTAAATGATGACTTCTCCATAAAGAATCACAAATTGATAGAAAACAATATAAGATACATTGAACACAGAAAAACGATGGTAGAGAATATAGAAGATATGAGAATATTTAAATTCAAAGAAAATTATTGGTGTATAGGTACAGGAATAGATACTCACTACGAAAGATCTCATCAAATGGTATTGTTGAAATTGAAAGGTAATCAAGCAGAAAAGATGTACACTCTTAGATACAATAGTTGGTTAGTACAAAAGAATTGGATACCTTTTATATATGAAGATTCTATCAATTTTATCTATTCCTTCGAACCTTTTACTATTTTACGTTTAAATGAAGATTCTGGAGAAGTAACTAAAGTAAAAGAAATAAAACAGAAAATTGATTGTTCATCTATAAGAGGGTCTACTAACATCGTTTTGTATGAAGATAAATATGTATGTGTTACTCATGTCGTGTTTACTGTAAATAAAGAAAGAAACTATTTGCAAAAATTTATAGAATTCAATAAAGATTTTGAAATAACGCGTTGTTCTTCTCTTTTCACATTAAGAGATGATCCTGTAGAATATTCTATGGGACTGACTTACAAGGATAATACTTTCTATCTAACATCTACAGAAAATGATATGAATACTAGAATATACAAAATACCTCAACAAATATATGAAGATAATGTATTCTGTGTAAATGACTAATGAAAAAACTAAATGTATGAAAGTATAGAATTTATTCTGGCAATATTAAACTAAGATGAGCGATAACGCATTTAGACCAGTACTGGGAAACGTAAACATTCCTTTGGATGCACAGATAGAAGAAATAGAAAGTGTGAGAAACCGTGAACCTATATCCAAAGAATATGTTGAAGCTATAGATATAAATAATTTACCAATGGTAGATCCTATTGAACCTAGAGAAGAAAGTATGAAAATAGCAGCACCCATAATAACTGCCGCAAATATTACTACTGTGAAACTACCAGCATTCTTGAAGGCTAGAACTACTAAGTCCAAAAATACAAATGTTAAAGTGGTATCGCGAAAAGCTAATAAGGTGGCCAATCTGGAACCTTCATCCATAAACGTAGATGTCGAGAAGCTTGAAAGGTCTAAAGCGGGAAAATCAAGTACTGCTAACGATATATATTCTGTACAAGAGATCAAGAAGATTATATCTGATCTGAATATTCAATACAACGCAAAAATACCTAAATCTGGAAAGAAAGAAGTCCTTATCAACGGTATATTAGAATTTGTGAAGAACCGATAACGATACTGACAATAAGATAACAAATCAATACACTCATAATAAATATATTATGACTGACGAAGAAACCGAATATGATTATTTACCACAAGTTGTTTCTCCATCCAAAGAGTCTGTGAGGGAGACATTTAGAAAGTGGAACGATGCAGGGTCGCCTCTTATGGTGGTTCCCATGATCGAACCGTCTCGTAAAGTTTCCCCCGATCGAAAAGGCTCGGTGAAAACTCCTCCTACAGGTAGGAGAAGGCACTTGAATTCTGTTACTCCTAATAAAATACGTCTTCCTTCTGTCAAGAAAAAATATAGAAGCGACAATGTTGTGGATTTAAATGATTTACAGTGGAATGGAACTTTTATAGGATCTTACAAGAGAAATGTGATTAAAATAGAAACAAGAACAGAAAGAGGTAAATATTGGGATGTAGAAATTAACGGATTTGAAATATCTTTTCAAATAGATAGAGTTCCGAATAGTGACCCGTTTATTCTAGACGAGTGTAAGAGCTTCTTTGGATTAAATAAGTTAGGAACTCATAAGATTCAAATACTTAAATCTAAATATAGAGTGTTGCATATAGAGAGACAAAATCACGCTTTCCTTCAAGATTTTAGATTGAATGAATTTGAAAAAGAAAGTTTATCGGACGATATCATATACGAAATCGCTAAGATATACACATTTAGACACATATTTGGAATAAATACTAGAGATTCCGATATACACATTAAAATAGTTGATGATGAAATAGATAAAGTCGTAAGTTATCGTGAAGGCGAGATAAGATCTTACAACCCTAAGCCTATATCTAAGGTAGCTATGACTAAATGGTTCAAGAAGAAATCACCACAAGATATACTCAGAGAAACATTTAAAGTGAATGATGAAGAGGATGTATTGAGCGCATTAAGTAAAATCAGATCTTACATAGAAAAGATTGTAAACGATATAGATTCACAAAGAATTCATGTAGTAAGTCATGTAATAGCAAATATTCAGAAGTATATCGAATATTGAATTATAGTGAAAACTCTTAACTTTTAGGACAGATTTTTTACAACTGAATTTTATAGAGTACATAGTTGAGACTATAAATACTCAAAAATGATATTCTTAAAGAAAAATATAATAATGTAATTATATTTATATAAAATGGAAAAGTATACAATACAAGATGTTTATGACATGGAAGACGATTTCATAGAAGAATACCTTCTAGAAAACGGTAAAAAGTATACAGGAGATTCGGACAAAGACAGGTATAATGTAACACTGTTAATGAAAGATAATAATGAAATACATTCGGAAGATATAAAATATATCGAAAGTCCTTATTTCAAAGATTATTATTTCATTGAAGATGGTAAAGATTTAGTAGAAATAGCAGAAGTGTACGATTTATATGATGAAACTTCTGGGTTCTTTGAGTATATAAAGACTTTTATAGATTATAAGATAGATCCAAACGAAAAATTAGAAGTCAGAGAAGCCGAATTGCTTCCTTTTCAGAAGACTCATTTTGCTAAAGCTATGAAAATTCTAAAGAATGGAATAGCATATCAAGATAATAGTCCTATGGGATCTGGTAAAACATACATAATAAGCAACATTGTAAAGCAGCTTTACAAGTACAATAAGAAAGTTGTTTTGTTCGTAGTGTGTCCAGTGGCAGTTAAAGATAAATGGCTCGAAGTTCCTCAAGCATTTGGTATTCCAGAATCTCACATAATAGTACAAGGTTATGAACAGCTTACTGGTAAAAAGGGTTCAAATAATCAAAACGAATATATGAATAGATACGACGCAAAAGGTAATCACACTTACTACAGGCCATCTGCTAAATTTATTCAAATGGTGAGAGATGGAATGTTAGTAGTGTTTGATGAAAATCAAAGAATCAAAAACACAAAAGCTAAATCTTTCGAAGTATGTGTGCAGATTGTAGAGCAGCTCAAAAACGTATATAAAATACAAAATGATCGAAGTAAAATATCTCGAGCCGTTTTAGTGTCTGCTAGTCCTGGAAATGAGCATATACACACTTATGCAATGTTGAGACTTTTAGGAATAGCAGATGAAAATATGGATTCTGAATACAGTTTTGGTAAAATTACAAACAAAGATCGATTACTTAGAGGGTTACGTTCTACTCTTGAATATGCTAACAAACTTAATCCGTCAGAAGCATCGTTTTACAATAAATATAAATCAGAAAATCCGAAAAATAATAAAGAAATATATAAAATATGCCACGACTTATACAATTATATAATAAAAGATAAAATGGCCATAGCTATGGTAACACCTCCTCTAGAATACACTAAAGATTACATGAACGGGTTTTACAATATTTCAAGAAAGGCTGATCGATACAACATAAGGAATGCTCTTAGTGATCTCGGGAAAATAGGTATGGTTGTAGAAGAATACCGACAAAACAAGGAAAAGTTGAAAAAGGGTTTAATATCGGCTGAAGAAGTCCAGAATAAGAAAGAAAGCGTAATGGAAGTGATGACTTCTGCATATATGAGAATAGAAAAAGCTAAACTTTATGATATAGCAAGAGTAGGACGAAATAGTCTTAGAAAACCCGGAAAAGTCATCATATGCGTAAACTACGTAAAATCTATAGACATTTTGAAACAAGCATTTGCTAAATATAGCCCATTGGTTCTGAAAGGAGATGTTAGCATGAAATGCAGGAAAAAAATACTTATTAAATTTCAATCACCCACGAATAAGCATAGAGTTTTGATTTGTAATACCAGAGTTGCTTCTGTAGGAATAGACTTGGATGATAAATATGGTAATTTCCCTAGAACAATGTTTGTGATTCCTGACTTAAGATTCTTAGATAATTACCAAGTAACAGACAGAATAGCAAGAATAAACACTAAATCTGATCCTATATTACGGTTTTTCTATTCAAAGACTATATATAAGAATTCTACCAGATCTACTAACGAACTTGCAACTCTAAGCAGCTTTTTGAGGAAGTCAAATATTGCTAAACAAATGTTGAGTAACGGAGAAGATATATTATTTCCTGGAGACTACAAAGGTTTCGTAGAGAAAAAATCTTCTTAAATTATTATACACAATTACATATGTTATATGTAATTTATTAAAGTTTTATTTTTATAAACGATATATACATAGTACATATTCTATCATTAGAAATCATTTATAAACGATATATACATAGTACATATTCTATCATTAGAAATCATTTATAAACAATATACACATAGTACATATTGGATAAGAAGAAATCATTTATAAACGATATATACATAGTACATATTGGATAAGAAGAAATCATTTATAAACGATATATACATAGTACATATTGGATAAGAAGAAATCATTTAT
>Ga0209943_1001270_pt1 | contig 15933 bp, 16 predicted proteins | sample SalPonR1_B_D2_MG_FD_185698 | JGI IMG/M metagenome (GOLD analysis project Ga0209943, IMG submission 185698) | Salt pond soil microbial communities from South San Francisco under conditions of wetland restoration - Salt Pond MetaG R1_B_D2_MG... ... | reverse complement strand
GCTCTCCGACGGTCACGACTTCGCTCCTCGAGAGCGCGGCTCTTCTGAAGTCTCGGAGGCGGGCGATCCGTTCACGAGGTCCATGAAGGCGTCCTCCAGCTCGAACGTCTTGCGTCGGAATTCCGTCACGGTCACCGTCGGGCTTTCGAGCACGACCCTGAGCAGGTCGGCTTCGGCGGCGGCGGCGTCGGTGACGCCGATGTGCCACGTGCCCGACTCGCCCTGCGTGTCGCCGTGGATGGACGCCACCCACGGACGTCGATCGAGCTCGGCACGAGCTTCGCTCATGTCCCCCTTCGTCGTCAGCACGAAGGTGAGCCCGTGGCTGTCCGACAGCAGCGTCTCGAGCGGCGCCTGAGCGACCAGCTCGCCGCGGCGAAGGATGGCGACTTCGTCGCTGACCCGCTGGACGTCGTCCAGGATGTGGGTCGAGTAGAACACCGTCGCCCGCTCCTTCAGGGCCTCCATGATCTCGAGCACGTCGTGTCGCCCCATCGGGTCGAGCGACGCGGCCGGCTCGTCCAGGATCAGCAGGTCGGGCTCGTTGATCTGGGCCTGCGCCAGCCCGAGCCGTTGCCGCTCGCCGCCGGAGAACCCCCGGACGGACCTGTCGGCGTTGCCGCTCAGGCCGACCAGATCGAGCGCCGCGTTCACGCTCCGCTCGATCCGCGTGGGGTCGTGTTCGAAGAAGCGCGCGACGAAGCGTAGGGTCTCGCGGGCGGACAGGTGGTCGTAGAAGCGCGGTTCCTGCGCCAGGTACCCGACCCGCCGCCGGATCGCCAAGCTGTCGCGAACGCTGTCGAGGCCGAACAGGCGGGCGCGGCCGCTGGTGGGTCGTGCCAGGCCGAGGAGCAGCTTCATCGTGGTGCTCTTGCCGGCTCCGTTGGGGCCGAGGAAGCCGAAGATCGAGTTGGGGCGGACGGTCAGGTCCAGATCGCTCAGGGCCACCACGCCGGCGTACCGCTTGCCGAGGCCGTCCGTTCGGATGATGTCCACGGTCAAGTCCCTCCCCGTGCCCGGTCAGTCCAGCTTCTCGAACGCATACCGCATCGCCCCTTCTCCGATCCGAACGATCGGTCCGTCGGCGCTCCGCTCGAGATGGAGCTCCAGGCCCACGAGCGGCGGCGTATGGCCGACGTAGTCGATCTCGCCTTCGTCGTCGCGACGGGCTCGGACCTCCACGACGAACTCGCCGACGTCGAGCTGCAAAGAACCGTCCTCGATCCCCAGCGTCACTTCGCCCAGAACGTCGCTGCGGAACGTCCCCAGCCACGGCTCGAGCGTCGCGCGGTCGATGCCGTCCAGCAGAGCCTCGCGCTCCTCCGTGCGGGACTCCGCGACGAGCTCCCGCTGGAACTCGATCTGCTCCTCGAGCTGCGACGGCCGGTCGAGCAGCAGCTCGAGCAGCTTCGCCCGCACCGACGCGTTGAGCGGCGAGAGTCGCTGGTTGCTCAGCACGACGATCCCCAGCTCCAGCTCGGGCACGAAAGCGAGCTCCGACGTGAAGCCGAAGGTGTTGCCTCCGTGGCTGACGATCCGGATGCCGCGGTCGTCCTCGACGATCCAGCCGAGCCCGTACGAGGCGTCGGCGGTGATGGCGATGCGTGGCCGCCACGTCTCGGCGAGCGCTTCGGCGGAAGCGATGCGTGCGCCGCTGGGGGCGACGCCTCCGTTCAGGAGCGCACGAAGGTAGCTCGACATCTCGGCCGCGTTCGACCAAAGCGCGCCGGCAGGCGCGACGGTCTGCAGCGTCTCCTCGACCGGCAACGGTACCGCGACCGTCTCGCCGGTCGCCAGCTGGGCATAGGGCGTCGCGCGATTCCCGCTCGCAAGGACGTCGATGATGGAAAAGGTCGAGCGGTCCATTCCGAGAGGGTCCAGCACTCGCGCTGCGAGCAGCTCTGCGTAGGCCCGGTACAGCTCGCCGTACGCGCCTCCCGCCGCGAGCGCGGTGAGGTAGCCGGCGGTCGCGACCATCTGGTTGCTGTACTGGAACGCCTCGCCGAAGTCCGTGAAGAACTCGAAGTCGGCGAGCGACGCGACGATGTCTTCGGCCGTCAGCGAATCGGCGTTGAGGAGCCACTCGTAGTCGCGACGCGGCACGCCGGTGCAGGCGCAGACGAGGTTCTCCATCGTGATGGTGCGCGACAGCTCCGGATCGGCCACCTCGAAGCTGGGCATGACGTCGACGACCGGCGTGTCCCAGTCGAACACGCCTTCGTCGACCAGCTGCGCCATGAGCGTGGTGGTGAGGGGCTTGGTGGTCGAGCCGATCATCATCAGCGTCTCCGCGGTCACCGGTTCTCGCGTTCCCAGGTCTCGCACGCCGAACCCCCGGCCGTAGACGACCTCCCCGCCTTGCACGACCGACACGGCGGCCCCTACCGTGCCGAACGTCTGCATCGTCTCGGCGATGAAGCGCTCGAGCTCGGCGATCCGCGGCTCGTCGAGCGCCAGGGGCTCGTCGGGGCTCTCGTCAGTCTGCTCGAGCCCGGCGATCTCGAAGCCGCTGTCCACGATCTGCAGCTGCGCCGCGCGCCGTTGCACCGCCTCGAGCTCGGCTTCGAAGAGGAGCACGAAGACGGTGTCGTCCAGCCGCCGGCCTTCGGCCTGGACGATCGGCTGGTCGTCCTCGCGCGCGTAGTTCACCAGCACGAACGCGTCCACGCCAGACGTGTTCATCGCCGAGGTGGGGATCGACAAGACGTCCTCGACGGTGGGCTCGGAGCCGGGCTCGAGCTGCGTCCAGGCGTCCGCGACCGCCGCTTCGGCGTCGTCGTTCTGGAGCACCAGGATTCGGACCTCGATGCCGCCTTCGGGGCTCGTGAGCCTGGCGTAGCCGTCGAGCGACTCGGCCGTCCACCCGCTGGGCAGCGGGACGCTGTAGCGGCCAGCGGGGTCTTCGAAAACGGCGGTTCGGGCGGCCTCGTCGGAGGGCTGCGCCCGCACCGGGGCGACGAACGTCGCGAGGGTCAGCAAGGCCAAGAGCAGGAACGAACGGGAGAATGGTGGAAGGCGGTTCACGATGGCTCCTATCGGTAGTTCAGCCGCACGGACTCGACGGTCCGGGGCTCGTTCTCGGCGTCGACGGAGAGCACCAGGGGACCGGCGAGCGTCCGGCCACCGAGCGTGGCCTCCAGCTGGTAGGTCAGGGTCCGCGGTGGACCGTCGTCGGCGCTCCGAAGTCGCCAGTCGTCGATGACGAGCTCTCCTGCCAGTCCGGCGATCGTCTCGACCGCTTCGCCGCGCTCCGCGAATACGGCCCTCACCCGGGCGGGTTCGCCCGTGTCCAGCGCGGCCGTGAGCTGCTCCATGACCTCTTCCGCCAGCGCGCGCGTGGCGGCGTCGACCCGGGCCGGCAGCGCCAGGACGCGACCGTCCGGATCGATGCGGACCGTGTGCGCGCTCAGGTCGCGCGACGCGCCCGGTTCGACCGTCACGCGCACGCGCTGGCCGTCCAGCTCGAGCGTCACCGGCGGCGTCGCCGCGTCGCCGGTGTTCCGGAGCGTCCACGCCCCTGCCTCGCCGTCCAGCTCGTAGCGGGGGTAGACGGCACCGTACGCCCACTCGCGGAAGAAGCGTTCCAGATCGAGGTCGCTCGCACGCTCGAGCCGCGCCTGGACGTCGCCCAGCTCGGGACGGGACGCGTCGCGCGCCAGCTCGCCCAACGCCCGCAGGTACGCGTCCTCGCCGATCCAATCGGCCAGCATGCGATGAACCCAGGCGCCCTTGGCGTACGCGACCGTGTAGTAGGCGTCGTCCAAAACGGTCAGCTCGGCGAGCGCGTCCTCGCTGACGGCGTCCAGGCGCCATTCGCGCCACATCGACGCGGCCGCCTCGTCGCCGTGACGGTCCTCGACCGCCAGCGCCGACAGGTAGTTCGCCATGCCCTCGACCATCAGACCGTAGGCGGTCGAGCCGGGTACCACTCGGTTGCCCCACCAGGTGTGGGCCAGCTCGTGCGCAAGGAAGCCGTAGCTGCCAGGTCCCACCTCCTCGGCGGCAGCGAGCGAAGCGAAGGCGTCCTCGGCCAGCAGAAGGGCACAGGGCGCTCCCCAGCCGCCTCGGCGCGTGACCGCGACCAGGCGCACGACGTGGCAGGCGTCGCCGAACCGGCTCTCGTAGCGCTCGACCAGCCCGGCCACTGCCGGTTCGAGGCTCTCCAGAAGGGCGTCGGCCTGCGCTGCCAGCGTCGGCGGCAGCCACACCTCGAGCGCGCCCTTCGCCCTCCGAGCGAACGCTCCGTAAGCGAAGAACGGCCTGCCGGGGAGGTCGTGCCGAATCGTCGTCGCGCCGTCCTCGACCGCCACCGTGCCGCCGCCCACGGCGGCGAGCTCCTCGGGCAGGCGCACCCGCAGCCTGTACGGGGTGGGACGGGGCAGGAGCGCTTCGAGCTGCAGGGGGTACCACGCGCTCTCGGAGAGCAGGTAGCCCTCGCTCGCGCCCAGGTGCAGCGCGATCCCCTCGACGTCGGGCACGACCTCCAGCACGTAGGTCAGCTCGAGGAGCGCGCCCCGCTCGAGCCCCGAGGCCTCGAGCCGCCAGCCACGCTGCCCCGTGGCCGGCTCGGTCGCGAGCTCGGTTTCGAGTGCGGGCGCAGACGCGACCGTTTCGATGTCGCGCGCGAAGGGCGCCAGGTGGAGGACGAGGGCGCCCTCGCCCTCCACTTCGACACGGGCGTGGACCCGCACGGTGCGGGCCGCCGGATCGACCTCGAGGCTCAGGTCGTAGGCCGCGACGCGCGCGCCCGCCGCCGCGCCAGCCGTGGAGAGGGCCAGCAGGAGAGCCGTCAGGAGGGTGATCTTTCGCCGTACACGGTGCATGGGGACCGGTCTCCTTTCCATCAGGTGGGTCGGTCGCGCTCGGAGCGGGAGGGGGGCGAATCGGGGCGCACCGCCAGCAGCGAGAACAGCGCCATCGCCGCGAAGATCGCCAGCTGCGGCCGTCCGCTCCCGAGGAACCCGAGGAAGCCCAGGAACCCCAGGAAGGCCAGGAAGCGTCCCTCGTTGGCGTTCCGTTCACCCGTGGGCTTCATCGATCGTTCTCCTCCCATCGAGCGTCGTCGAGGCGTCGCGGGCCTCGGTCCGCCCCAGCCTTCCAGAGGGTACGAGCGCCCCGCGAGCGATGCGTCGGAGGTTCTAGGACAGCGGTGAGGGGGATTTCGTGTTTCGGCGGGTCTTCCCTCGTCGCGACGCTCGCGACGCTCGCGACGGGCGGTGCGCTATCGTGACGGGCGATCGCGAGGTGAGGTGCCATGAAGGCCGTCATGAAAGTCGCCGAAGGGCCCGGACACGTCGAGCTGGGCGAGGTTCCCGAGCCGCGGGTCGCGGCGGGGCAGGTGCTGATCGAGGTGGCCGCCGCGGGCATCTGCGGGACCGACCTCCACATCCGGGACGGCGAGTTCGCCGTGCGTCCGCCGGTGGTGATGGGCCACGAGCTCTCCGGCCGCGTCGCCGCCGTAGGGGAGGGCGTGACCGGGATCCGGGAGGGCGCACGCGTCACCAGCGAGACGTACTTCTGGACCTGCGGCCGTTGCCGCTACTGTCGTGACGGCCGCACGAACCTCTGCCCCGAGCGGCGCTCGATCGGCTCGGCCGTGAACGGCGCGTTCACGCGCTACCTCGTCGTGCCTGCCGCGAACGTGCACACGCTGCCCGACCACGTCGGTGACCGTGCCGGGGCGTTGACCGAGCCGTTGGCCTGCGTCGTCCACGGGGTGCTCGGTACGGACGGCGGTCCGACCGTCGGACCGGGCGACGTGGCGGTCGTGGCCGGTCCCGGCTCGATCGGGCTCCTCACGACGCAGGTGGTGGCCGCCGCTGGCGCGACGACGGTGGTGCTGGGCACGCCGGCCGACGAGGCGCGGCTGGAGCTGGCGGCGCGTCTCGGCGCCGACCACGTGGTGAACCTGGGCGACGGCGACCCGCGCGAGCTGATCGGCGACCTGACGCCCGGAGGCCACGGTGCGGACGTCGTGTACGAGTGCTCCGGGGCGGGCCCGGCGGCGCAGGGGCTGCTGGAGCTGGTGCGGCGCCGCGGCCGCTACGTGCAGATCGGCCTGTTCGGCAAGCCGGTCGCCTGGGACCTGGACCAGCTGTGCTACCGCGAGCTCGTCGCGACGGGAAGCAACGCCAGCACCCCCGCGTCGTGGCGGCGCGCGCTGCGCCTGCTCGACGCCGGCGAGGTGGACACCGAGGCGCTGGTCAGCGGCGTGTACCGCCTGGACGAGTGGGAGCGGGCGTTCGACGACTTCGGCGCCAAGCGCGGCGTCAAGCTGCTGTTCGAGCCCGGCGCCTGAGGCGGCGCCCGCATCCGTCGGCCGTCGCTTCGCGGCGCGCCGCGGCCGGCGCCTGCGCACGCGGCTGTCAAGGCCGTCCGCGCTTGCGTCGCGTTCGCGCGGCTCCTATACTCGAAGTTCAGCAAGTAAGACGACCGGGAGCCTGCCGTGGGCAGGTTCGGCTCGGGGGCGACGTCGCCTCGGAGCCGTCAGAGGAGGCACGATGAAGCGCATCTCGATTCTCGTCCTATCCGTGATCGCAGCGGGCTTCGTCTCGCTCGGCGTGGCCCAAGAGTTCGACTGGCGCCGGTTCGAGGGCACCGAGATCCGGTTCATGATGAACCAGCACCCGTTCACCGACTTCCTCGCTCCGTTGGTTCCCGAGTTCGAGGAGCTCACCGGCATCGACGTGACGGTCGAGACCTTCCCCGAGGACCAGTTCCGTCAGCGCCGGCTGCTCGAGGTCAGCAGTGGCGCCGACACGCTGGACGGCTACATGATCATGCCCGGCCAGGTCGGCGCGCAGTACCTGGGCGCGGACTGGCTGCGGTACCTCGACGACATGATCGCCGACCCCAGCCTGACGAACCCGGAGCTGGACCTGGACGACTTCTTCGCCGGGGCGATGAGCACCTTCGAGAACGACAGCGGCACCTTCGGCCTGCCGCTGCAGATCGAGTCGAGCCTGCTGTTCTACCGCTCCGACCTGTTCGCCGAGGCCGGCCTCGAAGGCCCGCCCGAGACCATGGAGGAGCTCCGCGCCTACGCCGAGACGCTGCACGGCGACGACGTCGCCGGCTTCGCGATGCGCGGTCGCGGCGCGGCGGCGACCAGCCAGATCGTCAACCTGCTCTACTCGTTCGGCGGGCAGTGGCTGAACGAGGACGGCACCTCGGCGCTCGACAGCCCGGAAAGCGTCGCCGCGCTCGAGTTCTACGCCGACCTGATGCGCAACTACGGTCCTCCCGGACCCGCGAACCTGCACTGGCCCGAGGTGACCAGCCTGTACGCCCAGGGTCAGGTCGGGATGATCTTCGACGCGAACGTGTTCCGCTCCATCATGGAGGATGCGGAAAGCTCGATCGACGTCGTTCGCGAGAACACGCTCTACGCGCCGCTCCCCGCGGGCCCGGCGGGCAGCGTCCCCGCCGTGCTGGTGTGGGGCCTGAGCGTGAACCACGCCTCCGAGAACCCCGAGGCCGCCTGGTACTTCGTCCAGTGGGCGCTCTCGAAGGAGAACCAGGTCGCGACCCTGCTGTCCGGCGTGCCCGCCGCGCGCACCTCGTCCTGGGACGACGAGGAGTTCCAGCAGACCGCGCCGGAAAGCTGGATCGAAGCCTCGCAGGCCTCGTTCCAGGCCGGTCAGCCCGACTGGAACCCGCCGGTGACCGCCGTGCCGGAAGTGCGTGACGCCTACGGCCAGGCGATCGTCGCGACGCTCCAGGGCCAGGACGCCGCCGAGGCGCTCCGGCTCGCGAAGCTGGAGATCGACCGGATCCTCGAGCGCGAGCAGTAAGGAGGATCCCGTCGCACGCGAAGGGCCGCCGCACTCCCGACCGGGATGCGGCGGCCCTTCGCGGTGCGGGCCCCACGCATGCGAACGTCCGTATGATGACGCCATGACGCCCGTCGCGATCCCAGCGACCCAGGTGCGCGGATGAAGCGCGCCATGGAGTTCTTCGACCGGCATGCTGCATTGCTGTTCCCGCTGCCGGCGCTGTTGGCGATCGTGCTGCTGATCGTCGGCCCGGTCCTCGCGAACCTCGTGATCTCGATGTACGGCTGGTCGATCGGCCGGGCGCCCGCCTTCATCGGACTCGACAACTTCGTCGAGGCGCTGACGTCGCGACGGTTCTGGAACGGCGTGCGCAACACGCTGTACTTCACCGGGCTCGCCGTTCCCATCCAGCTGGTGCTGGGCATGGGCATCGCCGTGCTGTTCCACCGCAACTTCCCCGGCAAGGGGTTCGTGCGCACCATCATGCTGCTGCCGATGGTGGCCACGCCCGTCGCGATCGCGCTGATCTGGGCGCTGATGTTCGATCCCAGCCTGGGCGTGCTGAACTACTTCCTCGAGTCGCTCGGCCTGCCGCGCTCGCTGTGGGTGGCCGACAGCAGCATCGTGATCCCGTCGCTGGTGATGGTGGACGTGTGGCAGTGGACACCGATGGTCGCGCTGATCCTGCTCGCGGCGCTGCAGGGCGTCCCGCAGGAGTACTACGAGGCGGCCGAGATCGACGGCGCCAGCGGCCTGCAGGCGTTCCGGCACATCACGCTGCCCTCGGTGTACGGCGCGATCATCGTGGCACTGATCCTGCGCAGCATCGACGCGCTGAAGACCTTCGACCTCATCTACGTCATCACCGGCGGCGGACCCGGCACGGCGTCGGAAACGCTGAACGTGTACGCGTTCCGCGCCGGCTTCGAGTTCTTCCGGGCCGGCTACGCCGCGTCGCTCCTGATCTTCCTGCTGTTCCTGGTGCTGGGAATCGCTATTTTCTTGAACCTTCTCCGGACGAGGTCGCGATGAGTCGAGCCCCGAGCGAACACGAGATGCCCACCCAGGCGCGCATGGACCTTCGTGCCGCGCGCGCCAGACGCGCCCGGGTCGCCAAGCGGATCGGGGTGTTCGTGGCGATCGCCCTGGTGCTGGTGATCATGCTGTTCCCGTTCTACTGGATGATCCTCACCAGTCTCCGAACCCAGGTCGACAACACCAGCCCCGTGCCGGTGTGGTTCTTCCAGCCCACGCTCGAGAACTACCGGAACGTCATCGCCGAGAACAACTTCCTGCGGTTCACCTGGAACTCGTTCGTCATCGCCGCCCTGTCGACCGGCATCGGCCTGGTGCTGGGCCTGCCGGCCGCCTACTCGATCGCGCGCTACAAGCAGAACGGCCTGGCGCTCGCGATCCTGGTGGCGCGCCTGACGCCCTACATCACCTACCTGGTGCCGTGGTACATCGCCTTCCGCGCGCTGGGCCTGATCGACACCTTCCTGGCGCTGACGATGACGCACCTGATCGTCGGCATGCCGCTGATCATCTGGATCATGATCAGCTTCTTCGAGGAGGTCCCGATCGAGCTCGAGCAGGCCGCCTACGTCGACGGCGCCAGCAAGCTCGGTACCTTCCTGCGCATCGTGCTGCCGCTGTCGATGCCGGGGGTCGTCGCGGCCAGCATCCTCGCCTTCATCTTCAGCTGGAACCAGTTCCTGTTCAGCCTTGTCCTGTCCGGGCCCAACACCAAGCCGGTGCCGGTCGCGGTGTTCAACTTCATCTCCTACGGCTCGATCGACTTCGGAGGGCTCGGCGCCGCCGCCGTGCTGATCACGCTGCCGGTGATCGTGCTGACGCTGCTGATCCAGCGCTACATCGTGAGCGGACTGACGATGGGGGCGGTGAAGGGGTGAGCCGCCGTACGTACGACCTCGTCACCATGGGCCGCTCCTCGATCGACCTGTACTCCAACGACGTCGGCGCACCGTTCGAGGAGATCACGAGCTTCGCCGCATACGTCGGTGGCAGCCCGACGAACATCGCCACCGGCGCCCGCCGACTGGGGCTCGACGTGGCGGCGCTGACCGCGGTCGGCGACGACAAGGTCGGCGACTTCATCCTCCACTTCCTGAGGAGCGAGGGCATCGACGTCTCTTTCGTGCCGCGCAAGCCGAGCGCCCGCAGCAGCGCCGTCCTGCTGGGCATCGAGGACGATCGCTTCCCGCTGGTCTTCTACCGCGACAACGCCGCCGACCTGCAGCTGGACATCGACGACGTGATGGCGACGCCGATCGGAGCGGCGCGGGCCCTGGAGCTGGGCGGCACGAACCTGTCGCGCGAGCCCAGCCGCAGCGCGTCGTTCCTGGCGGCCGAAACGGCTCGTCGTGCCGGCGTGCCGGTCTTCTTCGACGTCGACTTCCGTGCCGACCAGTGGCACGACCCGCGCGCCTTCGGCGTGAACGTTCGGGCGATCCTGCCGCTCGTCGACGTCGCGATCGGCACCGCGGAGGAGTTCAACGCCGCCATGGTGAGCGACCGGGCCGACATCGTCGTTCGCGACCAGCAGATCTCGGCGCCGGAGATCCGCGGCGACCTGAGCGAGAACCTGCGGGCCATCCTCGCCATGCCGATCGGGCCGGAGGCGCTGGTGGTCAAGCGTGGCGGCGAGGGCGTCACGGTGCACCTGCGTAGCGGCGAGACGTTGCGCGTGCCGGGGTTCCCCGCACAGGTCATGAACGTCCTGGGCGCCGGCGACGCCTTCGCTGCCGGCTTCATCTACGGTCGTCTGCACGGCTGGGACTGGCACCGATCGGCCCGCATGGGCAACGCCTGTGGCGCGATCGTCGTCGGCCGCCACGGTTGCGCCAACTCGATGGCGACCGAGGCCGAGGCGCTGGCCTACGCCGAGCGTCACGGCGGGCTGTGAGCAGGGCGGTTCTTGGAGGATTCGATGCGTACCGATACGACAGCGCAAGCGTTCGACACCGAGCTCCTCAACTACGTCGACGGGCGATGGGTCCGCTCCCGCAGCACGGAGCGGAAGGCGGTGCGCAACCCAGCCACCGCCGAGACGCTGGCCGAGGTGCCGCTCAGCGCCGCAGGCGAGGTCGACGCGGCCGTAAGCGCCGCCGCTGCCGCGTTCCGCGACTGGCGTGCGACGCCGGTGACGGAGCGCGTCCAGCCGCTGTTCCGCCTCAAGGCGCTGCTGGAGCAGGAGATCGACGACGTGGCCCGCACGATCGTGATGGAGTGCGGCAAGACGTTCGCGGAGGCGAAGGGGGAGATCCGCCGGGGCATCGAGAACGTCGAGGTCGCCTGCGGGGCTCCCACCCTGATGCAGGGTACGAACAACGAGGACGTCGCGCGCGGCATCGACGAGCACATGATCCGTCAGCCGCTCGGCGTGGTCGCGGCGGTCACGCCGTTCAACTTCCCCGCCATGATCCCGCTCTGGTTCCTGCCGTACGCGGTCGCGACGGGCAACGCCTTCGTGCTGAAGCCCAGCGAGCGGGTGCCGCTCACGAGCCAGGCGCTCTACCGCCTGATCGAGAGGGCCGGCTTCCCGGACGGCGTCCTGTCGCTCGTGAACGGCGGGCGCGACACGGTCGAGGCGCTCTGCGACCATCCCGCCGTGCGCGCGATCAGCCTCGTCGGCAGCACGCCCGTCGCCCGCGCCGTCTACGCACGCGCCACGGCGGCCGGCAAGCGTGCGCAGTGCCAAGGCGGCGCGAAGAACCCTGCCGTCATCCTGCCCGACGCGGACCTGGAGATGACGGGACGGATCATGGCCGACAGCGCCTTCGGCTGCGCCGGCCAGCGTTGCCTGGCCACCAGCGTCGCGATCACGGTCGGCCCGAATCGCGACGCCACCCTCGACGCGCTCGTCAGCGAGGCGTCCGAGCGACGCGTCGGCTTCGGTCTCGACGAGGGCGTGGCGATGGGTCCGCTCATCACGGCCGAGAGCCGCGAGCGCGTGCGCGGCCTCGTCGACACCGGCGTGCGCGAGGGTGGGCGACTGCTGCTCGACGGCCGCGAGGGCGAGGTGGACGGGTATGCGAACGGCTACTTCCTGCATCCGACCGTCATCGACGCGGTCGACCCGCGCGGCACGCTGGGCACGACGGAGGTGTTCGGGCCGGTGCTCAGCGTGATGCACGCCGACACGCTGGACGAGGCGATCGCGCTCGTGAATGCGCGCTCGTTCGGAAACCAGGCGTGCCTGTTCACCAGCTCGGGCGCCGCGGCGCGCGCCTTCCGGCACCGCGCCGACGCCGGCAATATCGGCATCAACCTGGGTGTCGCCGCACCGATGGCGTTCTTCCCGTTCAGCGGCTGGAACGACTCGTTCTTCGGCGACCTGCACGCGCAGGCGTCGCACGGCGTCGAGTTCTACACCCAGACGAAGGTGGTCATCGAGCGCTGGCCCGACACGTGGAGCCGCACGTTCTGAGCGCTCGACGCCGTCCCGACGTCGCGTGCGACGCGCGACTGGTGGGCGATGACGGGATCGAACCGCCGACCTACCGCTTGTAAGGCGGCCGCTCTACCTCTGAGCTAATCGCCCGCGCCGTGACGCACTATGACGCGTCAGATTATGGCACAGCGATCGGGCGCTTTCAGGTGCCGAGCGCCGTCGAGGGCAGGGGGATCGTCTCGAGGTCGGTACGACCGAAATCGGCACCCACGTAGACGAGGGGTTCGCGGTAAGAAGCCGCCAGTCCGTAGGTCAACACGTCGCCGAAGTTCAGTCGTGCCGGGTGGCCGCTTCCCTTGCCGAATCGAGCGTAGGCACGAGCGGCCGCGTCCGCCTGATCGACGTCGAAGGCGACGATGTCGAGGTCCAACAGGGTCCGCAGTTCGCGGAGTCGAGGCCCGGGTGGTCGACGCGTGCCTCTCGCCAGGACGGCCCGAGCCTCGACCCAGGATGGTGCCGAGATGCGCAGTCTCGGTTGGTACGCGAGCCATCCTAGGCTCGCCTGCCAACCGCGCTCCCCGAACAGCACGTGGACGAGGACGCTGGTGTCGATGATCACTCAGACGTCCATGCCTAGCATGTCCTCCTGCTCGGACTTGCTGGGCGGGTTGGCACGGTACCGGTCCTTTAAAAGCGGGTGCACGTGGTCTCGGACGAACGCGATGGCCGCATCCGCGCGTTCGTCCGCCTCCAGCGCGTGCCAGTAGAGCTGCAGGGCATGCGCCACGGCTTCCGTCTTGGCTTCCCCGGTGCGTTCGGTGATCGCCTCGAGGAGGTCCACGACCTGGTCGTTCTTCACGTTGAGCTGCTTCATGGCACCAGTCTAGCAGCAGTCTAGAAAATGGCAGTGAAGTTATACCTGAACCTTGGCGGCGATCGCCCCCGGGTCGCCGGCCGCAGCCGTCCACGATGCGGCCCGCGTCACCACGCTACGCCAAAGACAAAGAGAAGGAGGCGCTCATCGCGCCTCCCTCGTGGTGACCCCTACGAGATTCGAACTCGTGCCGCCACCTTGAAAGGGTGGTGACCTAACCGCTAGTCGAAGGGGCCTTGCTTGGTGGGTCGTGTAGGGCTCGAACCTACGACCCGCTGATTAAAAGTCAGCTGCTCTGCCAACTGAGCTAACGACCCATCGTCAGCGTTAGGAAGTCTACTCACCGTCCTGGGCGGTGTCAAGTGCGTTCGGGACACCCGCGCCGTCGTCCGGCCCGGTGTCGGGCTCGCACGAGATGCGGACCCAGGGGAAGGTCGTCGTGAGCTCCTTGCGGCAGGTCGTTTGGGCCAGCTCGGCCGAGACGGTGACGCCGCGAGCTCCGTCCTCGCCGCTCCACGAGATCCGCGCCGTCGGCACCATCTGGCTCGCGACCCACGCGGCGATTGCCGCCAGCGCCACGGCGACCAGCGCGATTCCGATCCGGGGCCTCCAACGACGCATGCCGGGAGCGTACCCGAGCGCACCCGATGTAGCGTGCGTGCGTGCACGCTTCGCGGGTCGCGCTGATCGCCCTGGTGGCCGCCAACCTCGTTCCGTTGATCGGAGTGGCGGTCCTCGACTGGCGGCTGTACGACGTGATGCTGATCTACTGGCTCGAGAACGGCGTGATCGGCGCGTTCACGGTGCTCAGGATGGCGAGCGCCACGGAGGAGCGCGCCTCGGCGCTCGCGTTCGTGCCGTTCTTCACCGTCCACTACGGCCTGTTCTGGCTCGTCCACGGGGTGTTCGTCGTGACGCTCTTCGGCACCGATGGACCGTTCGGAGCGGCGACCGGAGCGCCGTCGGTCGGGCCGCTGCTGCCCGAAGCCGGCGGCCCGTCGATCGCGTTGCCGATCGTCGGTACGGTTCCCGTGGCCGAAGGCGCCGCCCTCGCGGCGGTCGGGCTGGTCCTGAGCCACGGGACGTCGTTCGCTCGGAACTGGCTCGCGGCCGGCGAGCGCGACGGACGCTCGCCCTCGTCGCTGATGCGCGATCCGTACGGGCGGGTCGCGGTGCTGCACGTCACGCTGCTCGTCGCGGGGTTCGCGGTGATGGCGCTGGGCGCGCCCATCGCGGCGCTCGCGTTCATGGTGGTCCTGAAGATCGTTCTGGACGCGGCCGCGCACCTGCGCGAGCACCGCCGCGCCCGCGCGTAGCGCCCCGGTCACGGACGCGCCCGCGCGACGACCTGCGCCGGCCTCAGTACTCCGGCGTCTGACCGTGCGGATGGAAGTGGATCTCGTCGAGGCGCATTCGGTCGGGACGCGTCAGCGCGTACACGATCGCGTCCGCGACGTCCTCGGCCGCCAGGGCAGAGGCGTCCGCCGGGCGCGGCGTGCCGTCGGCGAAGAAGGTGGCCACGACGCCTGGGCGAACCTCGGTCACGCGGACGCCATCCTCCGCGACCTCCATCTGGAGCGCCCTCGTGAACGCCCGCTGAGCGTGCTTGCTGGCGGTGTACAGCGAGCCGTTCGCGAAGGTGCGGGCCGAGACGTCGCTCGTCACGTTGATCACGTGGCCGCGCTGGGCACGCAGCGACGGAAGAAGCGCCCGGGTGGTCAGGAAGGTGCCCCGGACGTTCACCTCGAACACGCGGTCCCACGCCTCGACCGTCAGCTCGTCGACCGGACCGAAGACGCCGATGCCGGCGTTGTTCACCAGGGCGTCCACCGGCCCGGGCTCCAGCGCGAAGGCGCAGAACGCGTCGACCGAGTCGGGATCGCGGACGTCCAGGCGATGGGTTCGGAGGTTCTCGTGCTCGGCCGCGAGACGCGCCAGCTCGGCCTCGTCACGCGCGCCCGCCACGACGTGAGCGCCGGCGCGGGCGACCTGGAGGGCGACGGCGCGGCCGATGCCGCGGCTGGCGCCGGTGACGACGACGGTACGGTCGATGAGATCCATGGCGGAACCCTACCGCGCGTTGGCGGCTCGCCGCTCCTCGCGTTCGGTGGCGGCGTCGTCGCCGACCCCCTCACGCTCGTCGCGACGCGGCGCATCGGGCGAGACGTCGCGGCGGCCGTGCCTGACGGCCGCGGTCGTCCAGGCGTCGCGCCAGATCTCCATGTGGACGTCCGTGCGCCCCGAGCTCGCCTCGGTGCGGCGGACCTCCCGGAAGCCCGCCTTGCGGAACGCGGCCTGTGCGCGCTCGTTGTCGGCGAAGGTGGTGAGCCGGACCGTGTCCAGCCCCAGCTCACGAAACGCGTGGTCCAGCAGGGCGTGGATCGCCTCGGGGCCGTAGCCCCGGTTCCAGTGCGTGCGCTCGCCGATGATGATGCCCAGCGTCGCGCTGCGGCCACGAAGGTCGTACAGCTCGACCGTCCCGATGTACTGATCGTGCTCGTCGTACACGCCGAACGTCGCGCGGTCCGCACGCCGCGCGTCGGCCTTGAGGACGCGCCTCAGCAGCCACAGCGGCAAGCGGTTGGGCGGCGTGCCGTTCAGGTGCGCGATCTCCGGGTCGCGAAAGTGAAGCTGCACGCGGCGCCAGTCCTCGCGCCGGAGCTCCTCGAGCGGCCGGAGCCGAACGCGACCGAAGGCGGGATCCATGCTCCAGAGTCTACGCCGGAGGCGGAGTATGCTCGTGCCACGCACCGCACGAACCCGAACCGGAGGACCGATGGCATCCGAACCTACCAGCCGACGAGGCGCCGGCGACGCGCCGACGCCCGAGACGGTCGCGTCCCGCGTCGCGACGCTGCGAAGCTCGATCG
>Ga0209943_1001268_pt1 | contig 15939 bp, 10 predicted proteins | sample SalPonR1_B_D2_MG_FD_185698 | JGI IMG/M metagenome (GOLD analysis project Ga0209943, IMG submission 185698) | Salt pond soil microbial communities from South San Francisco under conditions of wetland restoration - Salt Pond MetaG R1_B_D2_MG... ... | reverse complement strand
AAGCGAATAGCCAAAAGCTAAAAGCCAATAGATTTTTTCTCGAAAAGCCGCAAAGCCTCAAAGCGTAAGCCAAAAGCGAATAGCCAAAAGCGAATAGCCAAAAGCGAATAGCCAAAAGCGAATAGCCAAAAGCGAATAGCTAAAAGCTAAAAGCTAAACCTTCACATTCAGCAGATAGTCCTTGATGTAGTCATCAAACGAACTTTGAAAAGAGTGAAAACGCACTTCGATCGGAAGCGCAAAAACCTGAGTATCTTTTTCCAAAAAGTATCCCTTATGCAACTCCAGTCTCATAGCATCTTTTTCAGTGGTGAGCAATATTTTCCGATTTCCGGACTGTTCTTGAAACCGATGTATGATATTGGAAATCTCATAGTTTGAAAATCGATGATGGTCTTCAAATGATAAATCATAGACATCCAAATGCTGTTCTTCCAGATAAGCCATGAGATAATCTGTATTGGCAATAGCAGAAACGAGAAATACGGAATCAAACTCCGATAAGTGGACGGATTGGGAAGGATTGAAAATATTGTAGGGACGTAAATACTTATAGTACGAGAAGAAGAGTTTCTGGTGATTTTGCAGATTCAACTTTTTGGAGATGTTTAACATCTGTTCAGAAGAGATTTCGTCCGGACATTTTGAGACGACAACGGCATCTGCCCGTTTTGCTCCACTCGCCCATTCTCGAAGACGTCCGCTGGGCATCAGGAAGTCTTTATAATAAGGCTTGGCATATTCTGTGAGCAGAATATTTAAGCCCGGTTCAATAGAACGATGCTGAAAAGCATCATCAAGTAAAATGGTTTCTACTTCCGGATGTTTTGATAATAGTTTAGGCACTCCCATTCCCCGGTTTTCAGCGACACTTACCACTATATCGTCAAATTTTCTCGCATACTGGAGAGGCTCATCCCCAATTTCATAGGCTGATATATTTTCAGTTGCAATTAAAAAACCTTTTGTTTTACGACCATAACCGCGACTCATTGTAGCCAGGGAAATGTGGGGGCTAAGCAAGCGAATAAGATATTCTGTATGTGGCGTCTTGCCAGATCCGCCTACCGTGAGGTTTCCTACGGAAATAATCGGTAAAGAGAACCGAAAAGGTTTGAGAATTTCCCAGCGGTAAAGCAGGTTGTTGATGGAGACACCTATTCCGTATAATAACGAAAAAGGGATGAGGAGTATACGAATAAGGAGGTTGCGTACCATCTAACAAAGGTAGTGGAAATCTGTAGATCGGAAAGTGATTCATCGCACTGAAAAGCAATATTGAACTTAAGACTCCAGCTAAATAACGGAATGCCACTGGCTTCATGAATTACTTTCTGATCGAATCTAACCGAATGAATGCGACTGAGTTTAACGGATGGGCTGCAGTGTAACATAGGATTCTTCGACCACATCGGGTTGCTGTCGGGAACTCAAGAAATAGTTTCCGAATGCGCAGGACATACATTTTCGCTCATCACACCCATTGGTTTTGAGTTCAATGAGGGCCTGAGACTGCAGGGCGTTTTTGGCGCGAATGCCCTTTTCTTTCCATATGCGGATAATTTTATTGTTTTCTGGTGGCAATTCCGCTAAGGTCTCCAGCACTTCTTCGGCCTGACAACTTTCGGGGTAGAGCTTGGACCAGGCTAAGCGAAAAGGAATGACCACATTGATGAGTAATTTTCGAAATTGCTGTTCGCCCACAGAAGTGAGTGCCCGATTTGCCTTTTTGTCGAAGGTGTAATGATCAGACCAATACGCGGAAGGCTGAACACAAAGCGCCTTTCGAAGGTCTTCTAAAGGGGCATCCAAAATCCAGGGGAGCCATCGTCCAAAGCGGTGATAAATCATGGATAACTGTGCGAGCCGTACCGTAGGAAAGTTGGAGGGCCGCATGCGGAAAAACCGCCACTGAACGCCATTCATGGGACGTAAGTCGTAGGTGCGGTGCAGGAAAAGGAACTCCCGATTCAGCAGTTGGGGATATACTTCCCGGGCATTTTGAGGAATAAGCCCGGCTAAACCGAATAAGTAGGATTCGATTTGCTGCAGGAATGAGCGTTTTTTCCAAAGAAATCGGACGTCGACACGTCGAGCTAATTCTTCGTAGGCTTCCGAATTTACTTTACCTCCCATGTACTTGCACCAGAGGTAAAAGAGACACTGCTCGCCATCTCCATTAAATTGGTCGTGAATTTTGATAATTTGTTTTGCTTTGCGTTCCAGGCGCTGAACAGCCAGCCGTTCTAACCATTGCTCAATTTGAACGGCATGTAATCGATCCAAAAAGCTTTCACATGGGATTTCGCTCAGCGTATGTGAAAGCTGCTTGTACCGACCAAGTACGCCGGCCGGAATGCGATCTTTTAACTCCAGTGTAGGCATGGGCTGCCCGTTTTCCATAAATACAGGCTTGTCTGATTCAATCACAACGTGAAGAATTACGGCATTATAAGCCGGGTCATTTTGATGTTGATGAGCGATCCAGTCGGAAGCCTGAAGGTGTATTTCGACATGGCCTTCCCAGCTCACCCCATCAATCTTGATTTTTGCATTGAGAAAATCCGGACCTGCATTTTGATTGTGAATGCCCGGGCGGATAATTTGCAATTTGCCGCCGGTGGTGGTAATAAGATTATTGACGTCGAATTTGCCAACTTTCCATAAGTAATGTAAAAAATCCTCTTTCATCAGTAGTCATTATTATTATTAAGTATATTTCTCTTAAGTGTAAGTTAGAGCTAAAAGTGTTCCCAGATTGATAAAAAAAATAGGTTTGATGGAATGTATGGTGTGAACAATGCACCCCAAACCCACAATTCTAAGGGGTTCAACATTATAACGACCGGGATATCAAGCCACCGTTCATTTTGATAATAATGATTTAAAGTTCAACCCCTTCAGGCATACGCGTCAACTTAAGCAGACATCACCAATAAAGAATACTCTCTTTGCTTTAAGCTGATGCTTTTCAATGTCCACGCGCCAGGCCTTGCTCGTTCATTGTTACTTTTTGAGTGACCAAAAAGTAACCAAAAAATCACCGGGCTGGTCCTCGCTGCCGGTCGTTCTATCACTCGCTTCGCTAAACCTCTAAAAACTCACTCGAGGTCGCTTCTTTCCGTCGCTCCCTCGAGCTCAAACACTACAAGGTTTGCCACGCTTCCCAGCGTGGCCGCTCAGCTCGCTAAGAACGTCAACGGCCGCTGCGGAGGCCCGGTCCGGCAAAGGGGCTGCGCCCTTTTATTGTTCGCTCTAACGAGTACGCTTTTTACCTCTTACGTTTTGTTACTCGAAAACCCTTTTCATTTTACGTCTATTCCTTTTCCCTGTGTCTCGTAATCAGTGTAGTCCATCAAAGCAAGCTTACTTTTTATTTGGTGAAGCTGTCGATTTACTGCCCCGATTTTGCCTATAGAACTTTAAGTTGACGCCTATGCCCTTCAGGGTTGGAATTCTATTTGGCTCACAACCCCTAGCTTGCGCTCGGGGCTATTCACGTACAAGCCTTTCAGGCTTGTGTAGATAGGTTGATTCTATTGTGTAGAGAACCCTGGTCATGAATTGCTTTGAGAAAGGAGGTTGAAATAAGCAGGTAGAAATATGGCTTTCAATTTAAGGTAATGTGGATGTCATTTCGTGTTTCCTGCATCAAGGCTGCTACAGCCGCCGAAGGCGGAACCCGCAAGGGGTAGTAGGGGAGGCTCCGTCACGAGTATTCGTGGCGGAGCCTGTCCGAAAAAGCGAAGCATTTTGAGGACCGATAGCCCCGCATGACCCGACCCCCGAGCGCCGAAGGCGCTTCGGGGGATGCGGCCAAAAAAGAAATAGAATTCATTCCTTTGGAGTATTGTGTTTACCCGTTGATTTCAAAAAACGAAGGAATAGATGAATGGAAAATGACCGTAGTGTGTACTTTGGGTTAAAGTTTTTGTAAAAAAATACCAATTGGAGGGTGGATTGCGTTTTGAGAGAAACTATTCGAATCCGCATTATGTTTAAAAATTTGAATAGTATTGAAAACAGATATATTTTTGAATGTCATTACATTTTAATCTAAAATACGAGCCTTTTCTGTTGAGTTTAGGCTTTGCTTTTCTAGCCTTGAGCCCTCCCATGTCGGCGCGCACGGGCCCCACTGATGGCGCAGCTCCATATATTTTTGAGGAAAATAAGGGTCAGTTTGAGGATTTTATTTTTCACAGGGCCCACATGGGTTCAAAAACGCTGTATGTAGAAGAATCGGGGCTGACCTGGCTTTTTCAGCATGAGGGGGATTTGCAGAATCACCGTATGTGCAAGCCACATGGTTCTTGCTCAGCAGAGGAAGAAGAGCACAGTTTACGAAAGCATGCTTTTCAGGTCAAATTTGATGGCGGGCAAGCTCCGAATCGAGTCATTAGCAGAGATACGAGCTCCTATTACAAGAATTATTTGAGAGGCAAGGATCCTGCGCAGTGGGCCTCTCATGTTAGGAATTATCGGAAGGTGAGTCTTGAGGGGATTTACTCTGGGATTGATTATGAGATATTTCAAACTGAAACGACGATTAAATATGATTTTATTGTCAATCCAGGAGCAGATGCTGAACAAATAGCGATGAGGTATGAAGGGGTTGACACTTTGTACATTTCAAATGGAAGACTACATGTAGTTACATCTGTAGATACTTTGATTGAGAATCGGCCGATTGCATTCCAGAGCGTTAAAGGCTATCGGAAATATGTGGATTGTGAGTTTGTCATCGAGGAGAATACGGTGCATTTTAAGCTGGGACCCTATGATAAAAAATACGCACTCACCATTGACCCCGAATTGGTTTTTTCGACCTATTCGGGATCTACCGGGGATAATTGGGGGATGACAGCGGCGCCATCAGAAAACGAAGATGCATACGGTGCGGGGGTTTCATTTGAGGAAGGCTATCCCACGACTTTAGGGGCCTTTCAAACCCGGTATGCGCTTGGGAATGGAGAAAATGAGACAGATGTTGCCATAAGCAAGTTTTCATCGAATGGGACTCAGCTTATTTACGCCACTTATATAGGTGGGCGAGCCAGCGAGGTGCCGCATAGCATAATAGAAAACAGTAATGGGGAATTAGTAATTTTGGGTACCACCTCATCGCGTGATTTTCCCGTCTTACCCAATGCGTTTCAGCGAAGTTTTGCGGGCGGGGAGTCCCTTTTAGGAAATTTCTCTGTCAATGGCATTCCTTATTCCAGAGGTGCAGATATTTTTGTAGCGATATTGTCTGGTGATGGGGCAAATTTAAACGGATCTACTTATGTGGGCGGGGCCGACAATGATGGGCTCAATGTAGGCACACTGGAAGAGCTAGCGGTGAATTACGGGGATCAGCTGCGCGGTGAGGTGATTCTGGATCGACAAAACAATATTTATATTGCTTCTTCAACCTTATCCGAGGACTTTCCCACTTCAGGAAATGCTTATGAGCGAAATAATCGTGGAGGGCAGGATGCCGTTTTGTTCTCGCTGACTCCCGATTGTAGCACATTGCGATTCAGCACGTATGTAGGAGGAGCCAATGCAGATGCAGGGTATTCTTTGAAGCGCCGATCAGACGGAGGGATCTATATAGTAGGAGGGACCTCGAGTCCTAATTTTCCCACTACTTTTGGATCGATTCAAGGTTCTTATCGAAACAATACCGACGGCTTTATTTCTTTATTTAACCCCGATGCCAGTGGATTGCTAAGTTCTACTTATATAGGTACTGCGGGCTACGATCAAGTGTATTTATGTGCATTGAGCTACGATGATGAGATTTACATAACAGGTCAATCTGATATAGGCTTTTCGGTCTCTCCCGGAGTATACAGTAACCCCAATAGTGGTCAGTTTATTCAGCGATTAGCGCCGGACTTATCGGCTGTAGAACTTTCCACTGTTTTTGGGACGGGTAGTGGTGAGGTAGATATTTCCCCCACAGCGTTTATGATTGATACCTGTAAGCGCATTTTTTATTCGGGTTGGGGTGGAGTCACGAATAATCTAGGGGGAACTCTGAACAATTCGACTACAGATGGCCTGCCGATTACTCCAGATGCATTTCAGCGGACCACAGATGGAAGCGACTTTTACTTTATGGTTTTGGAGGCAGATTTTGATGATTTGATTTATGGAAGCTTTTTTGGGCGGTTGGATAATATATCAAATACTAATGATCATGTAGATGGGGGAACGAGCCGATTTGATGATAAGGGTATTATTTATCAAGCAGTATGTGCCGGCTGTGGTGGCTTCGATGATTTCCCTACAACTCCGCGTGCCTGGTCTCGGAGGAATGGTACTAGCGCAAGGTGCAATCTAGCCGTTATTAAGTTTGACTTCCAGCTTTCTCGATTGGAAGCTCAGATCGACCTGGAACTCGATACTTTCGGTTGTGCACCTTATGAGGCACAATTTATAAATAATAGTATTGGTGCTGATGAGTATTTTTGGGATTTTGGGGATGGGGATACTTCCACAGCTTTTGCCCCAGTGAATACTTACGATTCAATTGGTAAGTATGATGTCTTCTTTATTGCCAGCTCGAATAGCAGCTGTTTGGATCCGGATACAGTCCGTCTGACTATAGAAACGATATTGGCTGAACCTCCGAATTCTGACACATTGTTGGTTTGTGGAGAACCCTTTGTTGACCTGATATCTTCCCGGGAAGGAAAAAACCCCCAATATCAATGGAACGTAGGAGCTGATTCCCGAACCTTAAGGGCATTTTCCAGCGGGATTTATGCTGTTACAGCTACGGAGAGTAATTGTGTTTTTATCGACTCGTTTGATTTAACTTTAATTAATCCTTCAGTACGATTAGAAGACGAGATTTTTTGTGGATTAGATGAGACAGACCTGGTTTTGGATAGTCGAGCCGAGAATGTGATGTGGCAGCCGAATGGGGAGACTACAACGGAAATTACTGTTACGGAGAATGATCTTTACATAGCAAGCTATTCAATTGGGGAGTGTGATTTTGTGGATTCGGCAGCGATTGGCTTTGCCGCCATTCCCGAAATCGAAATTTTAGGTGAAGATGAAGCTTGCGAGGGAGAGACGGTACTATTAGAGATCCAGAATAATAGTCCGGCTACGATTGAAACCATAAACTGGTCTTCCGGCCAACGCACGAGAACTATTGGAGTTACCGAAACAGGCACCTATCAGGTTGAAGTTGTTTCGGATAGTAGCTGTGTTTTTCAAACAGAAAAATTTGTTTTTATCATCCCTCCTTTACCTCCGTTGGACCTTCCGGATACTTTGTTGTGTCGGGATAGCGAATATCGGGTTAATTTAAGTGAATATGCAGAGGCGGAAGCTGATATTCAGTGGAATGACGGTTCCAATGAAATTATGCGCAATTTTACTCAAGACGGGGTGTATTCGGTCCGGATTTCAACCGATTGCGATTTAATTCAGGAGTCTTTTTCTCTGGAATTTTCGCCATTTAATGCCGATGACCGGCCATACCACATTCCCAATGTGTTCACTCCAAATTCAGATGGAATAAATGATGTGTTTCAATTAGAGAAAGCCAATGAAATGGAGATACTGGACTTTGAAATGAAGGTGTTTGATCGTTGGGGCAATATGGTTTTCGATTCCCGGGACCATGAGTTCGGGTGGAACGGAAGGTTTAAGGGACCCTCAATGGATCCGGCCGTTTTTGCCTATATTATACGTTTGAACTATTTCTTGTGCGAGGTCCCTCAAGAAGTGAAGGAATCCAGTGACATAACGATTTCGAGGTGATATTAGAAGATTCACATATTTTTCTAGGTTAATGGAAGCAAGTATCTAAATTTATTTACCTTTGATCGCGGCCAAAACTATTTGCTATGCCGTTAGATACTTCCATCCGTTCCGTTCTCATTATAGGTAGTGGTCCCATTGTTATTGGGCAAGCCTGCGAATTTGATTATTCAGGGTCTCAAGCTTCGCGTTCCTTGCGCGAGGAGGGTATTGAGGTGTCCCTCATCAACTCCAATCCGGCTACGATCATGACCGATGAGGTTACAGCCGACCATATTTACCTGCTTCCCTTAACTCCTGATAGTCTCGAGCACATACTCAAAGAGCGAGAAATTGATGCTGTTTTGCCTACTATGGGAGGCCAAACGGCTTTAAATTTAGCTATTGAGGCAGATAAGATCGGTTTGTGGGACAAGTATAATGTTCGCATGATTGGCGTTGATATTGATGCCATTGAGCTGGCCGAGAATAGGGAGGCCTTTCGACAACATATGATAGACATTGGGCAGAATGTGGCGCCATCTTATATCGCGAACTCTTTTCTGGAGGGCAAGGAAGCCGCTCAAAAACTGGGATTTCCTTTAGTCATCCGGCCTTCCTATACGCTGGGAGGTAGTGGAGGTAGTTTTGTTTTTACTGAAGATCAGTTTGACGAGGCTCTGCGAAGAGGACTCGATCGATCTCCTGTTCATGAGGTGTTAGTTGAAAAAGCGCTATTGGGCTGGAAGGAATTTGAGCTCGAATTGCTGAGAGACAGAAATGATAATGTTGTCATCATTTGTACGGTTGAAAATATGGATCCCATGGGGGTGCATACCGGAGACAGTATAACAGTAGCCCCCGCTATGACCTTATCAGATACGGCTTATCAGCATATGCGGAATGCAGCGATGCAAATGATGCGGTCTATGGGTAATTTCAGTGGAGGCTGCAATGTGCAGTTTGCGATGAATGCGGTTGACGAAAAGCTTATCGCTGTTGAAATCAACCCGCGCGTTTCTCGATCTTCGGCCTTAGCGAGCAAAGCGACCGGGTATCCTATCGCTAAAATTGCAGCGAAACTTTCCATTGGCTATACCTTAGATGAATTAAACAATCAAATAACGAAAACAACTTCGGCTCTTTTTGAGCCTTCCCTCGATTATGTTATTGTGAAAATGCCCAGATGGAACTTCTCTAAGTTTCAGGGGGCTGATCACACCCTTGGTCTTCAGATGAAATCAGTGGGAGAGGTTATGGCTATTGGTCGCTCTTTCAATGAGGCCCTGCAAAAGGCGGCTCAGTCGCAAGAAAATAATCGGATGGGGTTGGGTGCTGACAAAAAAGAGTGGATTCGGACTACGGATATATTGGAGCGTCTGAAAACACCTATCGATGATCGGGTGTACAGAATCAAAGATGCACTGCGGCTTGGAGTGCCCGTAAAAAGTGTCTGTAAGCTCACAGGAATCGACCCTTGGTTTATTGAACAGATTAAGGAGTTAGTGGATAAGGAGAAGGAACTCATGCGATTCAATTTACCTGAGGATATTCCACGGGATTTCTTTTTACGAATGAAGCAACTCGGATACTCTGATGCTCAATTAGCATGGCTCATGCGCGTAAATGAGTCTGACGTTTTCAAAAGACGTATGGCTCTTAATATCCGTAGAACCTTTAAAATGGTTGACACTTGTGCGGCGGAATTCGAGGCTCATACCCCGTATTTTTACTCTACTTTTGAAACAGAAAACGAAAGTAAAAAGAGTGATAAAAAGAAGATTATCGTACTGGGATCCGGTCCAAATCGAATTGGTCAGGGCATTGAGTTTGATTACTGTTGCGTTCATGGATTACTTGCCATCAAGGAAGCGGGATATGAGTCAATCATGATTAATTGTAATCCGGAAACGGTTTCTACAGACTTTGATGTAGCGGATAAGCTATATTTTGAACCGGTTTTCTGGGAGCATATTGAGGAGATTATTCATCTGGAAGAGCCGGAAGGCGTGATTCTTCAGTTAGGAGGACAAACGGCACTGAAATTGGCCGAAAAATTTAAGGAACACAATATTCCCATCATAGGGACATCCTTTGACTCTATGGACCTGGCTGAAGATCGGGGGCGATTCTCTGACTTACTAAAGTCACTGGATATTCCCTACCCTAAGTATGGGGTTGCCGCCGATGCTGAGGAAGCATTGCGGATTGCCAATGAGGTAACCTATCCCGTGCTCGTTCGACCGTCATATGTATTGGGTGGCCAGCGCATGCGAATTGTGATCAATGACGATGAGCTGGAGAAACAGGTGTTGAGTATTTTTAAGCATATGCCGGATAACCGAGTTTTGGTCGATCAATTTTTAGATCGCGCCAAGGAAGCTGAGATCGATGCTATATGTGATGGAGAGTCTGTTCATATCATGGGTATAATGGAACACATTGAACCTGCAGGTATTCACTCCGGCGATAGCTCGGCCGTTCTTCCTACCTACAGCATTGCCGATGAAAGTCTGGAACTGATGAAGGAATATACCGCTAAAATAGCTAAAGCGCTAAATGTCAAAGGGTTGATCAACATCCAATTTGCGATTAAAGATGATAAGGTGTATGTGATTGAAGCTAATCCCCGTGCGTCGCGCACAACTCCATTCATCGCAAAGGCATATGGAGTACCTTATTTAAATATCGCTACTCATGTCATGTTGGATAATAAGAAATTGAGTGATTTTAAGGTTGAGAAAAACCTAAAAGGCTACGCGATTAAAGTTCCCGTCTTCTCTTTTGATAAATTCCCCAATGTCGACAAGGCTCTTGGGCCCGAAATGAAATCAACCGGAGAGGCCATCCGTTTTGTGGATAGCCCGGCAGACCCTTACTTTAGGGAACTCTTTAAAAATCGATCCTTGTATTTATCCAGGTAAGCTCAGGAGGTGAAATTACCGATATAAAACGCTAAAGGTGCGACCGCAGGCGGGTCGAAATTTCTGTTGCCAAAGGCAAAGCTTCCTTTTGCTGATCGTTAAATACGTCCCATACAGACCAATGACTGATTAGAAGAGATAAGTATGCCGCTTCTTTATCGAAATCTACTATATTTAGCCAGTATCGAATCGACTCAAAACTGATGTTTGAAAAGACCTGAGAAGCCGTTTCGAGATCTTTTGGATCATATCTTTTTAGCTCTGTAAACAAATCGGGTCTTAATTTTTTTGCCGTCCGCACAAATTCATAGAGCGCTATATTAAAAAAGCGATGAGGTTTAGTCATGCCGGGGATGAGTTGATCGACAGAAAAAAGCCAAACGCCTTCGTCAAAATGTGTTTCGCAAGCATGAACCTGTTCAATGTCAGGGGTCATAAATGGGTGTGGATATACGACTACAGTATCAAATTCATTCCAGTCTGAAAAGGACAAATCCAGGGCATGGTTCAAAACAAGAGCCTGGGCGGACCAAAGCACTTTTAGATCATCAGGAAAATTGGGAAGGGATTGAAGGATATAATCTCTTTTCCTGTGAAACTGGATACATTCCTTTCCAAACTTTTTTTGTTTCTCCGGCGAAAGAGAGGCATAAAACGATAAATGCGTAGCTATGAAAATGTGCTCTCGCTCATCGATTTGGATTGGGTATTTATTAAGCCAGTAGTGATTTAGTTCAGAAGAAAAAATATAGGTTAAAAACCCTAGTGCTAAAACGGGAAGAATGCCCCAACGCCACTGAGGAGAGTCTTGAATGAAGATCATAAAGAGGACGAGAGCAAGAATAAGTCCCAATAAAGAAAATAGTGCACGTGATAGTATCATGACGTCTAAACCCGATTATGTATTGAAGGTAATAAACTTGTGATTATGCAGGTCGGGGTTTATCCCTTTTTTTCCTTAAATATTTTTTCCTGTCGTAGAAAAGTATATCTTTGCCATCGCCTAAAAAGTTAAGGTACCTTAGCTCAGTTGGTAGAGCACAGGACTGAAAATCCTGGTGTCCCTGGTTCGATTCCTGGAGGTACCACTTTTATAAAAGCCGTCTGTTTATTACAGATGGCTTTTTTTTTGCAAAAATTTGCAAAAAAAAACTCTCAAACTGTTTTTAACAGATGAGAGCTTTTTCAAACCTTTATAACTCTAAAAGAAAGAGTCAAGAAGAGGCGCTTATTCAGAAAGTATTTCTTGAAGTTTCGCCTGAATAGCTGGATCTTCCTGAACTGCTCGCATGATATTCTGATACTTTTCTACGGCTAAGCCAGACTCCTCGATTGCTTTTTTCATTTGTTGCTGAGCTTCTTGCTGGACGGCTTGAATAGCTTGAATTGATTTTTGGTATTTAGCCATATCTTCCTCAGATATATCGGATTCCTCTCCTTCAGCCTGCGATGCTTGTTGAATCTCATTAAATTTTTGAATGTCTAAGCCTTCTTCTTGAATGGCACCGACCATTTTATTTTGAACTTGCTGATTTACGGCCTGCACTTGCTGAAATGCGGATGCAAATAACTTCATATCGGCATCACTAACTTCTGAATCTTGAGCTATAAGTGAGCTAGAGATGAATGCAAGGGAGAAAAGAAAGAGTGAAACTTTTTTTACAAATGCCATAATTCTTATTTTTTTGGTCGTGCATTTTGGCATAAATACACAATCATTTGAAAATATATGTATGCAACGGGGCTCTTTCTCTGATGTTGTACTGAAAGTGATAAATTCCCCAGATGGGTGTCTGACTGTTATTTTATTGCTGAAAAGGGCCTTAAAAAATTGGAAACAGCACTTATGTTTCGCTTTGGTTTCTATAGCCCACTTTCAGTATTGGGTATAAACGCTGTTTTATGGATGAAATGTGAGTAGATTTAGTCAGGAGTTTTAAGGATTTAAAACCAAGCGGAAGGCTCCACGGTCATTCTGGTTTGCAACGGCATTTTTTACTGTCATTTGGATAATAATCGAGAAAAAAATTAAGATATACTATTGGTATTCAGGTATTTGTGACCGAGAGTTAAGGCTTTTATTGATCTATTTTTGGATCGGTAGAAGGCTAGAAAAGTTTGAAAGTTTCGTCTGGCAGGAGCTGGAATGATACAATCTAATTTCCTAGTTCGGGGTACAAGGAGTGAGGGATTGTTGATCGAGTACTATCCCCTTCGCCTGTCAGATATAAAGCAAAAACACCATCTGGTAACTCACAAGACATTTGCTGAGCTTGCTCATGAGGTATGTTCTCGATTTTTTCTCTACCCCAAACCGGGCATGATTGTGATTCAATTTGGTGAGTTTCTTTATATGCATTATGTTCCTTCAGCGGATCGGCCGTGCAACAGGGGTTTGTTTCCGTTTTTCTGACGATATATATGTAGCGCGTTTTTTCTTTGGGGAATGTAGAATCAGCTACATTTTTTTCAAATGTGCAGGTGCATATAACAAGAGGCGCAGTCTCTTGATCCAAATCGCCAAAGGACAACCACGTAGAGAATCCGAGACTTATAAATACCGTCAAAACATAACCAACGTACTTACTCATAATTTGAGTTTTTAAAGGTTAGGAGTCTAATGTGGAAGCCACTGTTTTAAAGTTACGATATAAAAGGGTGATATTGTAGGTTTGCAATCATAAATCTTGAAAATGAAATACGATGCAACAGTCGAAAGGTATAAAATTAATAGGTTTCTGTTAACTTAAACATGAGGTCTGTAAAGGGCTCTGCTTCCTCATACATACTATCCACATACGCATTACTTTGCAATTTGATGTGATCAGGTTGATCATCAATCATTTTACAGACCAATTCAATATTTCCAAATCGCTGGTCACCGGGTTCCAACCGTCTTTTTGAGGGCTTCATATAATGGCGATGCCAGCTGTATTGTCTCGAGCCCTTCGCCTTTAAACGAAGATCCGACATCGAGTTTATGTATTGAAGGCTTTGAAGGACTTGTTTCCAGTGGGCCAGCAACATCAACGACTTGTCCATTGGTAATTGAATGCGGTGAACATCTAAAATAAACCCATTCGAAGCATCCTGTCTCAGAAAATCAATATCTGGATGCGATTCATCTCCATTGATAAATTTGAGATATGCGGACCGCAATTCATTGAGAATGCGTGAAAACTCGGCATCATATTGCCACTGCTCCAGCCCTTTTTTTATATGGTCTTCAACCTCATAGGAAGTACGGTCATTTTTGGGTGGCTTTGACGATAGGTTTGCGAACCATGATAAAATATTTCTCATAATAGTATAATAGTCCAGAGCCGATAACAGTTTTGCAAATCGCAGTGTTTTTTAACAGCTCATCAGTGAGACTGCGGGTTTTGATGATCTCCGCTACATCCCCGGCCAGCTCATAAAATCTCGTTCTGAGGGTTTTACAATTAAGATGAAGTCCATACAATAGCAAAAAAAAAGACCCCTACGGAATCGTAGGAGTCTTTTTTGGGTATACTTACGAACTAAGTTTCTAGTATCGGTAAGCATCTGTTTTGTAGGGTCCTTTTTTATTGACACCAATATAATCAGCCTGATCATCAGTTAACTCTTCTAAATCAACGCCAATTTTAGCTAAGTGCAGACGTGCTACCTCTTCATCTAATCGTTTAGGCAAAGTGTACACTTTGTTTTCGTAATTATCATTACGATTCCATAACTCAATCTGAGCTAAGGTTTGATTCGTAAATGAGTTTGACATCACAAAGGAAGGGTGACCCGTTGCACAACCCAAATTCACTAAGCGGCCTTCAGCAAGGACAATAATGTCGTTACCGTCAATGGTATACTTATCAACCTGGGGCTTGATTTCTTTGCGGCTTGTGCCGTAGTTGGAGTTAATCCAGGCCATATCGATCTCGTTATCAAAGTGGCCAATGTTAGCTACAATTGTTTTGTCATTCATCATGCGGAAATGCGGTTCAGCAATGATATCCTTATTTCCTGTAGCGGTCACAACGATATCCGCTCTTGGGATCGCATCTTTCATTTTCTTAACTTCATATCCGTCCATGGCGGCTTGCAATGCACATATCGGATCGATCTCAGTCACTATAACGCGACATCCGGCAGATCGTAGGGAAGCAGCAGAACCTTTACCCACATCACCATATCCGGCGACAACAGCAACTTTACCCGCCATCATGATATCAGTGGCACGTCGAATAGCATCTACGCAAGATTCACGACATCCATATTTATTGTCGAACTTCGATTTTGTAACCGAGTCATTCACATTTATAGCCGGCATCGGAAGTGTACCCTTTTTCTCACGCTCATAAAGTCGCAATACGCCGGTCGTCGTCTCTTCAGAGATACCTTGAATTTCAGATGCTAATTCAGGAAAATTATCCAAAACCATATTGGTTAAATCACCTCCATCATCCAAAATCATATTCAATGACTTTCCACCCGGGAATGCGTCAATAGTTTGTCGTAGACACCAATCATACTCCTCTTCAGTCATTCCTTTCCACGCAAAAACCGGAACTCCTGTTTTTGCTATAGCTGCTGCTGCATGATCCTGTGTACTGAAAATATTACAAGATGACCATGTCACCTCAGCCCCTAATTCGGTTAGGGTCTCTATCAACACTGCGGTCTGAATCGTCATGTGCAGACAACCTGCAATACGAGCTCCTTTAAGAGGCTTGTCCTTTCCGTGCTTTTCACGAAGGGCCATAAGTCCTGGCATCTCAGCTTCTGCGAGTTCAATTTCCATCCGGCCCCAATCGGCTAAAGAGATGTCTTTAACCTTGTAATCTAATTTTTGATCAACTGCTTGCATTATTACTTTTTTAATTTCGGTGCAAAGGTAAGAAAATTTGCACTTTTAACTGGTTTACCATTCAAACCCATAACCTATGTAATGGTTGAATGAATGCTTGACATAGATGTTATTTTACATTGAATTGGCAATTCTCCCTCTATGGGGATAGAATGGGTATGTGATGACCCGGGGAGTTTATGCCCAAAGACAGGCAAGTGATTCGGTTTGCAACCTCGTAGAATAGGCATTGTCACTAAAAATTTTACAGTACCCGAGTATTCTTCGCTTCGCAGTAAGAGATGTGTTTTATCTTATGAGCCGGATGGCTGCCCGTAAACAAACTTTTGGCTTTCAAATTTGCTCATCGTAGGAGCATCAGAATAAAAAAAGCCGCAGCGATAAATCACTGCGGCTTTAGACTTTACTGCGGGTCAGAATTTA
>Ga0209943_1001257_pt1 | contig 16043 bp, 12 predicted proteins | sample SalPonR1_B_D2_MG_FD_185698 | JGI IMG/M metagenome (GOLD analysis project Ga0209943, IMG submission 185698) | Salt pond soil microbial communities from South San Francisco under conditions of wetland restoration - Salt Pond MetaG R1_B_D2_MG... ... | reverse complement strand
GGATGACGTCTGCAATGGTGTTCGCGCTGATCGCCATGCCCATCGACTGGGCGTGCTGGAGCAGCAGGCGACGATCGATCATGTTCTCCAGGAAGTCGCGCCGGGCTTCCGGCCGATTGGCCTGGAGTTCGTCGTAGGCCTCGCCCTGCTGCTGACGGAGCTGCGCGCGGTATCGCGAAAATTCGGCCTGGAATTCCGAAACCTTGATTTCGTAGTCTCCGACCTTGGCGACCGCATCCTGGGGCACGCTCTGGACGTAGCTGTCGAGACCGAAAAATACGAACGGAACGGCCAGCAATCCGAGGATGAAGATCGCAACGATACCGGTTACCCGGTCACGAATGGCTTGCAACATAAGATTCGCTTCCTGCGCATGCAGATTGTAAGACGCGTCGCTTGATTCCGGATGAGGTTGGACCAGCGGACGCTCAGGGTTTCAGCGCCCATTACCTGCGCCGCGCGCACCAGAACAGCGCATAGTTTACCTGCTTCAGGCGAGCCGAACGCAGCGACTGACGCGGGATCGGGATTCGATCGGCTTGCGTCTCGGGATTGCCGAGCGTTCGCTGGATGACAGCCTCATCAGCAAAAAATCGGGGCGCCGATTGCGGCGCCCCGATTCTGGTGTTGGCGGAGTGGACGGGACTCGAACCCGCGACCCCCGGCGTGACAGGCCGGTATTCTAACCAACTGAACTACCACTCCTTGTACTTCTGGTGGGTGCTGACGGGCTCGAACCGCCGACCCTCGCCTTGTAAGGGCGATGCTCTCCCAACTGAGCTAAGCACCCGGGACGTCAAGCCCCTTATTTTATCGCGTCTTTGAACGCTTTACCAGCCTTGAACGAAGGTGTTTTCGACGCCTTGATCTTGATCGTCTCGCCCGTAGCCGGATTGCGGCCCGTGCGAGCGGCGCGCTTCTTCACGGAAAACGTTCCGAAACCGATCAGAGAAACCGTGTCTCCCTTTTTCAGTGTCTTGGAAATCGAATTGATCATCGCATCCAGTGCGCGACCCGCGTCCGCCTTCGTCAGGTCGGCTTGTTCCGCAATGGCTTCAGTAAGTTCTGATTTATTCATAGTTTCATCTGCTCCAGATACATTCTGTGTTGTTAGCTCGCGACTCCCCTATTATTCTGATGCGGCCAGCCGGGCTTCCCCACTCCGACCTGCCTCAGCCCCGATGGTATACCACCGGAACAGGCGCATCAACCAGGGATTCGCAACGAATCCAGCGTTGCTTCCCGGCGAATCGCCGGCGCTGATTTTTGGAGAGTATTCCCCCAACAGCCTAAAGCGATTGAGAAGTATATCCGAAATTCTGCCGCGCGCCGATACCAATACGACGAGAATTCCAGGCAAAACCCGCGGCGGCCGTCGTCCAGCCGCTCACGGATCGCGAACCATCGTCAGTGCGCCCGGGTCACCTGGTCTGTCGCTTCGGCCTTGCTGCCGGCGGCGGTAGGTACGGCATCGGCATCGGGCTGCGAGACCAGGGCGATTTCCAGCACCTCGTCGATCCACTCGACCGGCCGAATGTCGAGATCCTTCTTGATCTTGTCGGGAATCTCGACCAGATCCTTTTCGTTTTCCTTCGGAATCAGCACCGTAGAGATGCCGCCGCGCAATGCCGCCAGAAGCTTTTCCTTCAGGCCGCCGATCGGCAGCACCCGGCCTCTTAGCGTGATCTCGCCGGTCATCGCAACATCGGCCCGTACCGGGATGCCGGTAAGCACCGAGACCAGCGCTGTCACCATGGCAATACCCGCGCTCGGGCCGTCCTTGGGCGTCGCGCCTTCGGGCACGTGCACGTGGAGGTCTCGCTTCTGGTGAAACTCGGCATCCAGGCCAAGCGCGTCGGCGCGCGAGCGCACCACCGACAGGGCGGCGGTGACCGACTCCTGCATCACCTCGCCGAGCTGCCCGGTCTGGGTCAGCTTGCCCTTGCCCGGCACGGCGTTGGCCTCGATCTGGAGCAACTCTCCGCCGACCTCGGTCCACGCCAGACCGGTGACCTGACCGATCTCGTCGCGCTCTTCGGCACGGCCGAAACGGAACCGGCGCACGCCCAGGTACTTGTCGAGATTGCGGGTGGTCACCTGGCGCTTGTCCAGCTTCTTTTCCAGGCTCAACTCCTTGACGACCTTGCGGCAAATCTTGGCCAGTTCGCGCTCGACGTTTCGAACCCCCGCTTCGCGGGTGTAGTAGCGAATGATGTCGGTGATCGCGGTGTCGCTGACGCTGAGTTCGTCTTCCTTGAGGCCATGCTGCTCCATCTGCTTGGGCAACAGGTACTTGCGCGCGATGTTGAGCTTTTCATCCTCGGTATAGCCCGGAATGCGGATGATTTCCATCCGGTCGAGCAGCGGCGCCGGAATGTTGAGTGAATTCGCGGTGGCCAGGAACATCACCTCGGAAAGGTCGTAGTCGACTTCCAGGTAATGATCGCTGAAGGTGTTGTTCTGCTCCGGATCGAGCACTTCCAGCAGCGCCGACGACGGGTCGCCGCGGAAATCCATGCTCATCTTGTCGAGTTCGTCGAGCATGAACAGCGGATTGCGCGTGCCCACCTTGGACATGTTCTGGACGACCCGGCCCGGCATCGAGCCGATGTAGGTGCGGCGATGGCCGCGAATTTCGGCCTCGTCGCGCACACCGCCCAGGCTCATGCGGATGAATTCGCGCCCGGTGGCGCGCGCAATCGAGCGGCCCAGCGACGTCTTGCCGACGCCGGGCGGACCGACCAGGCACAGGATGGGACCGCGGAGCTTCTTGACCCGTTTCTGCACCGCCAGGTATTCGAGAATGCGTTCCTTGACCCGCTCCAGACCGTAGTGGTCGGCCTCGAGGATATCTTCGGCCGCCTTGATGTCGTGACGCACCTTGCTGCGCTTCTTCCACGGCACGGCCAGCATCCAGTCCAGGTAGTTGCGCACCACCGTGGCCTCGGCCGACATCGGTGACATCATCTTGAGCTTGTTGAACTCGTTGCGGCACTTCTCCAGCGCTTCCTTCGGCATGCCGGCCTTGTCGATCTTCTGCTCCAGATCGCCCAGGTCGTTGCCCGACTCGTCGAGATCGCCGAGTTCCTTCTGGATGGCCTTCATCTGTTCGTTCAGGTAATACTCGCGCTGGCTCTTTTCCATCTGGGTCTTGACCCGGCCGCGAATACGCTTCTCGAGCTTGAGCACGTCGATCTCACCCTCGATCAGCGCCATCAGGCGCTCCATGCGCTCGCGCAGATCGGCGGTTTCGAGAATCTGCTGCTTGTCCTCGATGCGGATGCCGAGGTGAGCGGCGATGGTATCGGCCTGACGGCTTGGATCATGAATCCCGGACAGCGTCGTCAGCAGTTCCACCGGAATCTTCCGGCTGAGCTTGACATATTGTTCGAAAAGGCTGAGCAGGCTGCGTGCAGTCACGTCCAGCGCTTCGGTATCGTCGTCGTCGGCCGCCGGTACGGCCTTCCAGCTGCCGGCCAGGTAGCCCTCGTCTTCATTCAAGCCCGTAACGCGCACGCGCTCCACGCCCTCGACCAGTACTTTGGTGGTGCCGTCGGGAAGTCGCAGCATCTGAAGAATCGTCGCCAGCGTACCGTATTCGAACAGATCCTCGGGCGACGGCTCTTCGGTCTCGGGGCTTTTCTGCGTGATCAGCAGAATACGCTTGTCGACGTTCATGGCCTCATCGAGCGCACTGACGGAACGCTCGCGCCCCACGAACAGCGGGATGACCATGTGTGGATAGACAACGACGTCGCGCAGACTGAGTACGGGCGTCGGCTGGCGCGTCGATTCGACGGGCAGATCAGGTGTTTTGGAGCTTGCCATCAATATTTCTCATAGGGCGCCATTGCGCGCCGCGTATCGGGGTTCAGACTGGGATATTGGCGCCGTTACAGGCCGATTCAAGCGCCTGGACCACATTGACGGGCCCGGGGCGATTCGAGCGGGAGCGGTTTAAGAGTCTCCCGAAGCCCGCTTGTTGCCCTCGAAAATCATGTACGGCTTGGCCTCGCCGTTGATCACCGCCTCATCGACCACGATCTTGACCACGTTTTCGGTCGAAGGAAGGTCATACATGCTGTCGAGCAGCACATTCTCCATGATCGTCCGGAGGCCGCGTGCACCGGTCTTGCGGGCCATGGCTTTCTGGGCGATCGCACTCAGTGCGTCATCGCGCACTTCCAGCTCGCAGTGCTCCATTTCGAAAAGCTTCTTGAACTGCTTGACCACGGCATTCCTGGGCTCGACCAGAATGCGCACCAGCGAATCCTCGTCGAGTTCACGCAACGTGGCGACTACGGGCAGGCGGCCGACGAATTCCGGGATCAGGCCATAACGGATCAGGTCTTCGGGTTCCACCGTGGCGATCAGATCCGAAGGGCTATAGTCGCTCTTGCCCTTGACCTGGGCCCGGAAACCGATGCCGGCGGCCTCGGAGCGGTCCTGAATGACCTTGTCCAGCCCTGCGAAGGCGCCGCCTACGATGAACAGGATGTTGCGGGTATCGACCTGCAGGAACTCCTGCTGCGGATGCTTTCTTCCGCCCTGCGGCGGCACCGAGGCCATGGTGCCCTCGATCAGCTTGAGCAGTGCCTGCTGCACGCCTTCGCCGGAAACGTCGCGAGTGATGGACGGATTCTCGGCCTTGCGCGAGATCTTGTCGATCTCGTCGATGTAGACGATGCCCGTCTGGGCCTTTTCAACGTCGTAATCGCATTTCTGCAGAAGCTTCTGAATGATGTTCTCGACGTCTTCGCCCACGTAACCGGCTTCGGTCAGGGTGGTCGCATCGGCAATCGTGAACGGGACGTTGAGCATGCGCGCCAGCGTTTCGGCCAACAGCGTCTTGCCCGATCCGGTCGGTCCGATGAGGAGAATGTTGCTCTTGGCCAGTTCCACGTCCTCGCGATGCTTGTGGGACTCGAGTCGCTTGTAGTGGTTGTAGACCGCGACCGAGAGCACGCGCTTGGCCTGGGGCTGGCCGATCACGTATTCGTCGAGAAATTCGTGGATTTCCTTCGGCGTGGGCAGCCGCTCACGCTCGCTCATGCTGGCGTCTTCGAGCTCTTCCCGAATGATGTCGTTGCACAGCTCGACGCATTCATCGCAGATGTAGACACTCGGGCCGGCGATGAGCTTGCGCACCTCGTGCTGACTCTTTCCGCAGAAAGAGCAGTACAAGACCTTGTTATCGCTGGAAGTTTCGCTCATGACTCTCGTTTCGGGCAATTTCGACCCAAATGGTAACCCAAAACGGCAAGCGCGGCGTCAAGCCCGACGCCGTTTACGCGGGGAAACCAGGCGTCAGGACTTGTCGGCTTCGATTTCGCGGCTTTCCAGAACGTGGTCGATCAGACCGTAATCGGCGGCCTCGCCGGCCGACATGAACTTGTCTCGGTCGGTGTCCTGCTCGATGGTCGCCAGATCCTGGCCGGTATGGTGCTGGAGAATCCGGTTGAGCTGATCCTTCATTTTCAGGATCTCTCGCGCGTGGATGTCGATATCCGACGCCTGGCCCTGGAACCCGCCCAGCGGCTGATGGATCATCACGCGCGAATGCGGCAGCGCGTAACGCTTGTCCTTGCAGCCCGCCGCCAGCAGAAGGGCACCCATGCTGGCGGCCTGGCCGATGCACATGGTCGACACGTCTGGCTTGACGAACTGCATGGTGTCGTAGATGGCCATTCCGGCCGTCACCGAACCGCCCGGAGAATTGATGTAGACGTTGATGTCCTTCTCGGGATTCTCGCTCTCCAGGTACAGCAGCTGGGCCACGATCAGGTTGGCCGCGTAATCCTCGACCGGCCCGACAATGAATATCACCCGCTCCTTCAGGAGCCTGGAATAAATATCGTAGGCACGTTCGCCGCGAGCAGACTGCTCGACGACCATGGGGACCAGGTTCAACGCCCGTTCGTTCATGCAGATTCCATAAGTTGCTTGAATGACATTTCCTTGTCGCTGACGCTTGCATTGTCAAGCACCCAGTCGACGACCTGCTCCTCGAGCACCGAATTTTCAATCTGTCCAACCAGCTGCTGATTCTGGCGGTAAAGCTCGATGACTTCCGAGGGGTTTTCGTAGGTTTCGGCAATTTCGGCAATCCGGGCCTGAACCCGATCGGCGTCGATTTCCAGCTTGTGCTGACGCGCGATCTCGGCCAGCAGAAACCCCAGACGTACCCGGCGTTCGGCACCCGGACGCAATTGTTCTTCCGGCAGGCTGACCTGTTCCCCGTACTGCTGACGCAGCTGCGCCTGCATCTGCTGGAGTTCCTGGCGCACGGCAGATTCCGGCAGGCTGAAGTCCGCATAGCGCTCGGCCAGACCGTCGGTGACGGCCTTCTTGAGCTGGTTGGTACGCGCACCACGCATTTCGCGTTCCAGGTTCTTGCGCACATCCTTGCGCATCTGCTCCATGCCGCCGTCGATACCGAACGACTTCGCGAATTCATCATCGGCCTCGGGCATTTCGGAGGCTTCGACGGCGTTGACCCGGAGCGTGACCTCGGCGGTCTTGCCGGCCAGGTCGGGGTCGCCGAAATCTTCCGGAAACTCGAGTTCCACGGTCTTGTCGTCGCCCGCCTCGAGTCCGGTCAGCGCCTGCTCGAAAGCTTCGAACATCGCGCCGCTGCCAAGCACCGGCTGCAGCTTGTGCTCGCCCGCTTCCGGAATGCGCTGATCGCCGACCCGGGCATGAAATTCGACGCTGACGCGGTCACCGTCGGCGGCGGCACGTCCGGCGGCCGACCAGTTGCGACGCTGTTCGCGCAGCGTCCTGATCATGTCGTCGACGTCGCTTTCGGCAATTTCGACAACCGGACGCTCGATATCCAGGTCCGACACTTCGATCTCCGGCAACTCCGGAAACACTTCGACCTCGGCAACGAATCGGAATGCGCCACCCTCGGCGCTGTCTTCCGGATTCATGCTGGATACGCCGGCAACGCGCAGCTCCTGCTCGGTGATGGCTTCCTGAAGCGCGTTCTGCATGGCTTCCTGAAACACTTCCTGGCGCACCTGGGCACCGTAGCGCTGACGGACCACATTCATTGGCACCTTGCCGGGACGGAAACCCTTGAGACGCACCTGGCGACGGAGTTCGTCTAGACGGCCGGAAACCTTCTGATCAATCTGGTCGGTCGGCAATTCGACCGTCAGGCGGCGACCGAGGTCGCCGGTTTTTTCCATCGATACCTGCATTGGGGATTCAACTCGCTTATTAGTCTCAAGGAATCAACGTCATGAATCCATGCTATTGATTCATGCCGCATCCAGCGCCAAGGGCTCGCGACGAGAATCGCGCTGGAAGCAAATGGTGGGCCGTGTAGGACTCGAACCTACAACCAATGGATTAAGAGTCCACTGCTCTACCAATTGAGCTAACGGCCCGTTGTGCCTATACCGGCTCGCATTGTCTTTTCGGCGCGCTCGCCGAACCAACCGCAAGCAATTCGTCACGGACGCTATGGCCGGATACGGCCAGCCGTGCCTGTCTCCACTGGATCGTTCCAACCGGCCCAATGGATGAAAATGGGGTGGACGATGGGATTTGAACCCACGACCGCTGGAGCCACAATCCAGTGCTCTACCCCTGAGCTACGCCCACCATTGTAAAACCTTAAAACCTTCCCTTCCGAAGTGCCGATTCCAAAGTACCAAACGCGGCTTGCGCAACCGATTCCGGTGGCGCGCCTGGCAGGACTCGAACCTGCAACCCTCGGCTTAGAAGGCCGATGCTCTATCCGGTTGAGCTACAGGCGCAAATCCCGCTCATCCAGTTCCGCTGCCGACCGGTCCAGAGCACGCGCTCCAAACCTGGCCGACCCGCTGCCGAGCTTCCGCGGCCGACTTCGACCGACCGATCAGAGCGCTGTGACGACGCTCCACGCAGCTGGTCGGGGTGGCAGGATTCGAACCTGCGACCTACTGCTCCCAAAGCAGTTGCGCTACCAGGCTGCGCTACACCCCGGCTAGCCGTCTAGTATCGCCGATTTTCACCTGCAGGGTCAATGTTATTTGGTCGATTTGCCGAAAATTCGCCGATCGACGAGCGTAGAGGCAATCACTCCGGGAGATTCGCAGCGCAGTTTTCAAGCGTTACCGTACTCGTCACCGGCGTCGGTCAGGTAGGTGTTTTTCAGACGTACATAGTGCTCGGCCGAATACTTCAGCATTGCCAGTTCCCGATCGCTCAATCGTCGCACCGGCTGCGCCGGCCGGCCACGAAACAGCCAGCCGGATTCCAGGCGCTTGCCGGGGCTGACCAGACTGCCGGCCGCCAGCATCACGTCGGATTCCAATTCCGCACCGTCGAGCACCAGCGCGCCCATGCCCACCAGGCAGCGGTCGCCGATGGTGCATGCGTGCAGCACCGCCGCGTGACCGACCGTGACGTCCTCGCCGACCACCAGCGGTATGCCGCCCGGCGAGTAGGGGCCGTCGTGAGTCACGTGGCCGATTACCGCATCCTGAATGTTGCTGCGCGCGCCGATCTCGATGCTATTCACGTCCCCGCGCAAGACCACGTTTGGCCAGATCGACACGTCATCGCCGAGTTTGACCGATCCAATTACCGTGGCCGCCGGATCGACCCAGACCCTGGCGCCGAATTCAGGTGCCACCTGGTTGAACGCTCTCAGCGTTAATCCCATCACACTTCCTCCAAATTCCCCGGCACCGGCCGGTAGAGTTTATTCACAATGTCACATGACAGTCAAAAAACAGCGGCTTGGTGAAATTTTGCCAGCCTTTAAATCAGATAACAACTCTAAACACATGATATTCATATATATTTATTATGTGATCTATTATTGACCAATCCGCAACGGCTACGCTGACCAGCGCGCTGCAACGCAAGCAACCCCGCTTACGCACAAGGTTATCCACAGCTTTTGTGGATAACGCACCGGCAACACCCGGAAGCAGGCCCCGGTACAATAACGCACTCCTGAACCCCGGCATTTCGACCAACCCGAGCCATGCGCGCCCACATCGAAGAACTGATCCACCAGGCTGTGGGTTACCTCAAGCGGGAAGATAGGTTGCCCCGCGAAGTCGAACCCGCATTTCAGGTCGATCAGCCGCGCGATCCCGAACACGGCGACTATGCCTGCAACGTTGCGCTGGTGCTGGCCAAGGCCGCGCGCCGCAAGCCGCGCGAAATCGCAGAGATGATCGTGGCCAAGCTGCCGACGTCCAAGCGGGTGCGCCAGGTCGATATCGCCGGCCCGGGCTTTCTCAACTTCTTTGCCAGCGATCATCACCTGCGCTCGGTCGTGCGCGAAGTGCTGTCGGCAGGCAACCGATACGGCCATCTGCAGACCGGCGAAAAGGAAGACGTGCTGGCCGAATACGTCAGCGCCAACCCCACCGGCCCGCTGCACGTGGGACATGGGCGCGGCGCCGCTTACGGGGCATCGGTTTCGTCCATTCTCGCCGCTGCCGGCCACCGCGTGGCGCGGGAATATTACGTCAACGACCACGGTCGCCAGATGGACATCCTGGCGGCATCGGTCTGGATCCGCTACCTGGAACTTTGCGGCGAATCCCCGCGCTTCCCGGACAACGGCTACCGGGGCGACTACATCTACGATATCGCGCGCACCCTGCGCAGCGACAACGGCGACAAGCTTCGTCATCCCTGGCGGGTGGTCGCCGACGGCATTCCGCCGGACGCCTCGGAATCGACAGACGGTGACAAGGAAGCGCATATCGATGCCCTGGTCGCCCGGGCCCGCGAGCTGCTCGGTCCGTCCGGCTACGAAGCGTGCTTCAAGACGGCGCTGGACGCGATGCTCTCCGACATACGCGAAGATCTCGAGCAGTTCGGCGTGGTCTTCGACCGCTGGTTCTCCGAACGCGAACTCGACGACAGCGGCGCGCTCGAGCGCGCCCTGGCGCGGCTCGAGTCCGGCGGCTGGCTGTATACCGAAAACGGTGCGCGCTGGTTCCGCTCCTCGGACCTCGGCGACGACAAGGATCGGGTGGTCATCCGCGAAAACGGACGCACCACCTATTTCGCGTCCGACGTGGCCTACCTGCTCGACAAGCTGGAGCGATGCCCCGGCAAGCTGATCTACATCTTCGGCGCCGACCACCATGGTTACGTGCCGCGCCTGAAGGCGGCCGCACGCGGGCTCGGTGAGGATCCGGAGCGGCTGGAATTCCCGCTGGTCCAGTTTGCGGTGCTTTACCGCGGCGGCGAGAAGATCCAGATGTCGACCCGCTCGGGCGAGTTCACCACGCTCAGGCAGCTGCGCGAGGAAGTGGGCAACGACGCGGCGCGCTACTTCTACATCATGCGCTCGCACGACCAGCACCTGGATTTCGATCTGGACCTGGCCAAGTCGCGGGCCAATGAAAACCCGGTGTTCTACATCCAGTACGCGCATGCCCGGATTCACAGCATTTTCCGGCAGCTCGACGGCCGCGGGATGAAGCACAACCCTGCCATCGGCGATGCAGCGCTCAAACAACTGACGGAGAAGCACGAACGCGCGCTGATGCAGGCGATGGGTCGCTGGCCGGAAATCATCGAGATGGCCGCGCGCCGGCGTGCACCGCACGACATCGCGCATTATCTGCACGATCTGGCCGGTCAGTTCCATACTTACTACAACGCCGTGGCTATCCTGGTCGACGATGACGACGATCTGCGCAACGCGCGCCTGAACCTGATCAGCGCGATTCGCCATGTCATCGCCGGTGGACTCGAGCTGATCGGGGTAAGCGCACCGGAGCAGATGTAATGGCGCGCAAACAGGCAAGACGTGGAAGCTCGGGCGCTTCGGTCGGCGCATTCAGCTTCGTTGCCGGACTTTGCTGCGGTCTCGGACTGGCGGGCCTGGCCTGGCTGGGCGGCTACCTGCCGCGCGGCGATGAAGCCACCGCGGGCCCGCCAAGCGGCCGTGACGATCCGCCGATCATCGCGGCCCCGGGCGACAGCGAGCCGAACGCGCGCGACGGCCGCTACGATTTCTTCACGGTGCTGCCGGAAATCGAGGTGGTCGTCCCCAACCGCGAGATCGAGCAGCGCGCGCGCGAAAATCCCGAGCAGCCGGCGACCCCGGCCGGCGGCAGCTACCTGATCCAGGCCGGCTCGTTTCGCTCGGCCGAAGACGCCGAGGCGCTCAAGGCCAGGCTGGCCATGCTCGGTCTGGTCGCTCGCATCCAGAGCGTAACCGTCAACGGTGCAAGCTGGCACCGGGTCCGTCTGGGCCCTTACGACACGGCCCGGGCCGCCGACAGCGCCCGGCGCGAACTGCGCGAAAACGGCTTCGAATCGATCGTACTCAGCGACGGCTGATGCACGCATTGCACCGCTCCCCCGGTCTTTTGAGAACACCCATCGCCGCAAGATCAAGGGATCCACGATGACCGAAAGCGCGCCCAGACCCGCCCTGATGCTGCCCGGCGGCGGCGCCCGCGGCGCCTACCAGGTGGGCGTGCTCAAGGCCATGGCCGAGTATCTGCCGGGCCCCGAATCGCCTTTTCGGATCATCGCAGGGACCTCGGCGGGTGCCATCAACGCCGCGGTCATGGCCAGCCATGCCGATGATTTCGCCTTCGGCGCCAAGCGGCTCGGCGAGTTCTGGGGCAATTTCCGCTGCCATCACATCTACCGCACCGGCTGGCTGCACAACATGGGTACCGGCCTGCACTGGCTGGCATCGATGACGCTGGGCGGGCTCGGCATCGCCAATCCGAAATCGCTGCTGGACAACCGGCCGCTGGGCCGGCTGCTCGAACGCGAGCTGGATACCGCGGGCATCGATCGCGCGATCGACGACGGACATCTCGATGCCTTGCTGGTGACCGCTTCCGGTTACGCAACCTCGCGCGCCGTGACCTTTTTCCAGGGCCGCGATGAGTTCACCGAGTGGCGTCGCTACAAGCGCGCCGGAGTGCGCAGCGCCATCGACGCCCGCCACCTGCTCGCCAGCGCCGCTTTGCCGCTGCTGTTTCCGGCCCAGCGGATCGGCAACGAATACTTCGGCGACGGCGGCATGCGCCACACCACGCCGCTGAGCCCGCCCATCCACATGGGCGCAGACCGGGTCGTGATCATCGGCACGCGCGACGAACTGCAGGACCCCGAGCCCGAAATCTGCGACCGGTACCCGACGCTGGGTGACATCGGCGGCTACCTGCTGGACGTGATCTTCATGGACTACCTGAACAACGACCTGGCGCGCCTGAAGCGGATCAACCGAACCCTGGACATCATTCCCGACGCGCTTCGGCCCGAAACCGGACTGAGAACGATCGACGCAATGTTGATTCAGCCCAGCGAAGATCTGCGCGAAGTCGCCAACCGACACATGCACCGCGTGCCGGCCAGCGTCAAGACCCTGCTCAGGGGCATCGGTGCCTGGGGCCCGGGCCGCCTGCCCAGCTACCTGCTGTTCGAAGCCGAATTCTGCCGCGAGCTGATCGAACTCGGATACAGCGACGGAATGACCCGGCGGGACGAAGTGTGCGAGTTGATGGGGGTTTCTGGTTAGCTGGTTTCCGGTTTCCGGTTTCCGGTTTCCGGTTTCCGGAAAAGCGTCGCTGGAAAAGCAGATCAACAAAGCCGCCGTGGTCCGGTTTACTTTCGACTGCTTGCGACCGGCGTAGGAGCTTGCCCTGCAAGCGAAGCCCTTGATTTTCCGGAAACCGGAAACCCAAACCCGGAAACCGTTGTTGTCAGATCTTCACCCGACCACGCAGGATGTCGGCGAACATCACCCAGTCGCCGGCCAGGCTGTAGAGCGGATACTTGAACGTGGCCGGCCTGTTTTTCTCGAACACGAAATGCCCCAGCCAGGCGAACCCGTAGCCGAACAGCGGCATGGCCAGCAGCCACCAGGGCGAGACCAGAATCCCGGCCACCAGCGCAGCCAGCACCAGCCAGGTGCCGACGAAGTGCAGGCGACGACAGTTGGTGTCGGCGTGTTCGGCCAGGTAGTAGGGGTAGAACTCTCGGAAACTTGAAAACGACTGGGACATCGATCGGTACCGGGGCGGTTGCAGCTCAATCTCCGGAAATTACCACGCAGGAATCCCCCGAACAACCCTGCGCGTATAACCTCTACTGGCAATCAGTCGCCACGACTGCGCATGTTCAGCACGTGCCCGATGATCAATCCGAGTCCGCCCATCGATGTGACCAGAGAAATCCACACCGGACCGATCAGGTGGCGCTGCTCCAGCACGGCCGCCGCGATCAGCAGCGCGAATCCGATACCCGCGGGCACCCACATGGTGGCGTTGCGATGACGCAGAAAACCAAGCCCGAAGGCCAGCAGGCTGACCGGAATGATCACGCCAAGCAGCACCAGGTGAAAAAGTTCATGGCTGAACACGCTCGCCGAAGCCAACGGCGCGAACACCAGCGCCAGCGGCAGCGCCAGACACTGCAGCAGGCAGAACCCGGAAATGCCGATGCCGATACGATCCAGAACGCCGATCGGCAGGTCGCGCTTTTGTGATTTCAAGACGGCAGCCATCATCGGGGGTTGGGCCATGCAAAACGTAATGATATAACATTTTAGGCCAAGGCGCAGGGGTCGCCCTGCCGGATGCCGGGCCGGAGTGCGCTTTGGAAGTTCCCCGAAGCCACTGGCCGGGTCGCCGAATTGCGGCATCAGCGGAGCTCTTCCTCGATCTGCATCCAGTTGCAGCGATCCACCACCGCCGCTGGCGTGTCCGCCTGGCCGAGCCCCCCGGTCATCAAGCCGAGCACGCGCTCGTCGTCGTTGTATTCACTATGCGCGGTCAGCGGATTGGCGAAACCGTCACCCCTGAAAACCTGCGCGACATGCGCGATATTGAGCGAGACATTGACCACCACGGGGCATAGCCTGGAGTCGATACCGTATTGAACGAAGTCTTCTGGAATCGAATAGCTCAGAAGGTCGTTCGGGTCACTGAACGCCACCACTCTTGTCTTCGCCAGCATCCGCTGGTCGAAAAATTCGCCTTCCGGCGTGCAGAATTCCGCAATCTGACCGCGCACCGGAACCGGCGGGAACCCTGCCTGCAGCAGCGGCAACTGGTTCGCCAGCATGAACACCGTGGTGGTCTGATTCTGCAGCGCCGCTCTGAACGCAGAGGCGCGCGGGTTGAAATCCTGCGCCGCGGCGACGCCTTCGGCCGTGGTTTCAAGAGCATCGAGCAGGATTCGACTGCCCATGCTGTGGGTGATGAAGAAGAACCGGTCCTGCTCAACGCGGCTTCCGAAAAGTGGATGCGCGTCCCCGCAGTTCTCCGGCTCTGCCGGAAAACCGTCCCAATCGGTACTGTAGGCCCAGCAAAGACTCTGGCGCACGGCAGTCAGGATCTGCTCGCGCCCGGCTCCCACGTACACCAGCGGATCGACCAGCACATCGTTGACGAAAACCTTGCCGAGCTGGTTGAGCCGCGCCCGGTTGCGGCTGTGGACCTGTGTGGTGTCGAAGCGCAGACTGGCGCGCGCCGGGTCGCTGATGCGAGACCATGTCAACTCGTAGACCAGCAGTTCGCGCTCGCGCCTGGCGTCGGTCAGGCGCTGTACGGTCAGCGTTCCCAGTGACGCGTCGGGGTTCGACGCGTCCGGGATCTCCATGGTCTTTTGCCGAGGCGCACTCACATCCAGCCCCAACGCAGCCGCCAGGTTGGCGATGGTTCTGCCGGAATAACCCGGATAGTGCGAGCCGATACCGTGCACCATCATGACCTTGACCACGGCCCGCTCGGCGGCCGGGGTATCACCGATCGCGCCCTGCCCGTCCTGCCGCCTCAACGCCGGCTCAAGGCCCTCGAAAGAGGCGCCCGATACTTCACAGGCACGACTGTCGGTGTCCGGGTCGCCCTGCATCCCGGACAACAGGCCCCGTCCCAGGCCCTCACCAAAACTGGCACAACCCGTCAGCATCGCCAGCAACCCCGTGAGCAAGACGAGTCGAACTGCCATCCGAATCGCGAACAATGCCGTCATGGTCGAAAACCTGCGCAGCGGTTGCGGGACATTGATTTTCAGCGTTCTTTCGCGGGCCGATAAATCGTCGGTTGCCACCTGTCGATTATATAGCAGCCAATGATATGCTCCGCATGCGGCAGCATGCTACCGCCGAAGACTTCATCATCACAAGGGAGCCCCGGATGCGCGGGAATTTTCTGAGCTCGGCAGGCGATTCGATCGTTATCCCGTTCCGGCACCCGATTGCTTTTCAGGCTGGACGCAGCGCGGCCGGGCAATTCCGGACACCCCGGTGATGCTCGAATTGCGCGGGCTGCTCGCATTCTCGCTTGCGTTGCTGGCTGCCGGCTGCGCCAGCACCGATCCGGGCCCGTGGCGCAGCGAACACCTGACCGAAGAGTTCAGCCTGCGCGGCACCCCCGAGGTGCGCAGCTTCGACGACTATCTGGCTCTCGAAGACCGGCTGTACGCGCAACTCGATCGAAAGGTCTATGCGGTTACCGCCACGGGTTCCGGCAACGAGTTGCTGCGCTTCAGCAGCGGCGGCGCCGCCGACCCGCGTGGGTGGCAGCCGAACTGGAATCGCACCTTCGAGCTGCAGGCGACGAGACCGATCGGCGGGGCCCTGTTGTTGCACGGCATGTCGGATTCCCCCTACAGCTTGCGCGCACTGGCCGAATCGCTGAATCGCGAGGGTTACCAGGTGCTCGGTCTGCGCCTGCCGGGCCACGGCACGGCGCCGTCGGGCCTGAAACATGTCCGCTGGGAAGATATGGCCGCTGCGGTGCGCATGGCCGTGAACCATCTTGCCGCTAAGGTAGACGGCGGACCGATACACATCTTCGGTTATTCGACCGGCGCGGCGCTGGCCATTGATTTTTCTCTCGACACCCTCGACGGCCGGGCGGGCCCCTTGCCCGCCAGCCTTGTCCTGATTTCGCCGGCGATCGGCATCAGCCGAGCCGCGGCGCTGGCCGGGGTGAAGACGCGCCTTTCGATCGTGCCGGGCATGGGCAGGCTGGCGTGGCTGGTCACCGAGCCCGAGTTCGACCCCTACAAATACAATTCCTTTGCGACCAATGCCGGTCAGCAGGTGC
>Ga0209943_1001255_pt1 | contig 16046 bp, 12 predicted proteins | sample SalPonR1_B_D2_MG_FD_185698 | JGI IMG/M metagenome (GOLD analysis project Ga0209943, IMG submission 185698) | Salt pond soil microbial communities from South San Francisco under conditions of wetland restoration - Salt Pond MetaG R1_B_D2_MG... ... | reverse complement strand
AGGCGCGCGCAACCATTGAGCAACTCCGGATACTGGCCGATCTGGGCTGGCTTTCATCGGATGCCAGCGAGCGTCTGATCGACGTGTTCAATCGCGCCGCGGCACTGCGCGACCGGCTTTTTCTTGAACGCGATTGCACCGATGCACTTCCCGACACGGCCCGACAGGCTGTCGAGGAGGCATGGGCCGAGGCATTCGAAGCACCGCGCTGAATCCGGCTTATTCATGAGCCGGGCTGATATCTACCCGACAGTAATATGGATTGCATTCAGAGCCTCAACGATGCGCCGAATCAAGGCGTCGCTCGCCGGCAAGGATGATTGCCTTGGCAACAGCGACAACGCCGAGTCGGGGCGTTGTTCAAGCCCCTAACCATTCGATATCCAAAAGCGAGGCCGGGCTGTGCATCCCCCCAGAGTGCGTTAGCGAAACTTGCTGTAGGATTGCCGCACTGGCGTTTCACCACCTCGCTGTCGAAATGCACAGTGCGGCTGAATACGATCTGTATTGCTGCCGGGTTAATAGTTGCAGGAATAGCGGCGGGGTGCACTAAAATGGGGTTCTCTCAACTACGGCTGGTCTGTTCGTGAACGAATCTGTCGACAATCACACGCCCAAGAAGCCGGCGAATACCGAAAGCCTGTACAAGGTCACCCGGGCCGACCTTCCGCTGAGCTGCCCGACCCCGGAAATGGAGCTGTGGAACTCGCACCCCCGGGTCTACCTGCCGATCGAAACGACCGGCCAGGCGCTTTGCCCCTACTGCGGCGCCCGGTTCGAGCTGGAAAACGCCGATTGATTATCCGCGCAACGCGTTCAGTGGGTAACAATCAGAGGCTCCCGTGAAGATTGACCCCGCCCGCGCGGCCGAGCCGGTGCCGCGCAGCAGCCTTCCAATCCGTGCCTCGAGCTGGCTGGGCCGGATCACCGCACTGATCCTGTTCCTGGGCCTGGCGCTCGGCCTGGTGTTGCCCAAGATCGCCGGCGGCGTATTCCTTCTGTTGGCCTTGATGGGCATCATCTGGCTCGAACCCGGCCTGGCAAGGCGGCGTTGGGATCTGGACGGACACGAGCGCCTGCTGATCTTCGCCGTAATTGCCTTCGTCGCGGTCTGGCTGCTGGCCTGGCTGGCTCACGGCCTTGGACCGATCGGTGGCGAAGACGTTGGCCGCATTCTCCGGCTGCTTCTGATCATCCCGGCGTGCATTTTTCTCGCTCGCGTGGACGGACTGGAGCGCAGCTGGTGGGCCGGGCTGGCGACCGGGGCCATCGTGTCCGGTCTGTACGCAATCGCCTTCGCGGTCGCCGGCGAGCCCGGAACCTGGGCCGAACGTGTCGGCGGTCCGACCAACCCGATCTATTTCGGCGGGGTAGTGCTGGCGTTTTCGGTAATGTTGTTGCCGCACTTGGCGGATTCCCGCGCCCTACCGGTCGTTCGCGCGCTGATGGCGATCGCGGTAATGCTTGGATTCATCGCCAGCGCGCTGTCCGGGTCACGCGGTGCCTGGCTGGCGCTGCTGCCGTTGCTGGTGATCTATCTGCTGACGCTGGGAACTCGACAGGCGCCATTGGTGAGATTTGGAATGCCGTTGACAATCGTCGTCGTCGCGGTCGTAATTTCGATGCTTCCCGGCGTTCCGCTGGGCCAGCGCGTTATCGATGCGTTCTCTGCGTTCGGCGCCGCAGGAGGCGAGATCGTGCGCGAGGACACGCTGGCCGTGCGTTGGGCCCTTTGGCAACTTTCGCTTGACCAGCTCCGCGACGCCTGGTTTTTTGGCCTGGGGCCGGATGGATTCAGGGCCGCACTGGAGCAAGCCGTGGACAGGGGCAGTGTGCCGGCCTGGTTCCTCGAATACCATCACCCTCACAACCAGTATATTTCGGCGCTCATGATTGCCGGCCTGCCCGGCCTCTTTACCCTGTTGCTGCTATTCGGCGTCCCGCTCAGGCGATTTGCAATGTTGTGGCGCACGGGCCTGGAACGCACGCGACTGTGCGGCTGGGCAGGTCTTGCCGCGTTGTCGTTACTGGCCGTGATGGCCTTGAGCGAATCCATCTTCCAGCGCAACAGCGGCATCATCTGGTTTGCCCTGCTCCTCGCTGCCGGGCATGCCATGGTCAAGGTTCGTTACCGGGGCGAACTCGAGGCGCACCGGACGCCACGGGTGCACTCACTGAGCGTCATCATGATCTGCCGTGACGAGGCCGATCGAATCGCTCAGGCGCTGGAGTCGGTGCACGGCTGGGCCGACGAGATCATCGTGCTCGACTCAGGCAGCAGCGACCGCACACCGGAGATATGCAGGCGCTATACCGATCGCGTGGAAATCACCGATTGGCCGGGTTTCGGGCGGCAGAAACAGCGCGCGCTGGAGCGCGCCAGCGGCGCCTGGGTATTGAGCCTGGACGCCGATGAGGTGGTCAGCGATGACCTCAAGCGCGAAATCGACCTGATCCTTTCCCGCCCCCACCCGCATTACAACGGTTACCGCGTGCCGTGGCTGACCATGGCATTCGGTCGCGCGCTGCACTTCGGTCACTGGTCCCGCGCCCCGCTCCGCCTGGCGGCGCGCGACTCGGTCCGTTTCACAGACGCACAGGTGCACGAGAAGCTGGTGGTGACCGGCGGGCCGCGGCGTACCGGTCTGCTGGAAGGCCCACTCTTGCACCACGTCTTCCGCGGACAAGAACACGCTCGAGCAAAGCTGGCCGGCTATGCGCGCATCCAGGCCGCCGAAAGACACGCGGCAGGGCGCCGCGCGACGCGCACTGGAGCCTGGCTGCGGGCCGGTCTGAACTGGGTCGACAACTACCTGCTGCGCGCCGCTTTTCTCGACGGTCGCGCCGGATGGAAGATGAGTCTGTTGCAAGCGACTTATACGCATGAGAAATACGCCGAACTCGCGCGCCTGTCGCGTTCGGAAGCTCGCTGAGCCGGTACCCGACGAACCCATTCAGCAATAGGGATCTGGCTGGCCTTCGGGACGGGTCTTGAACCGACGGTGCAGCCACCAGTAGGCTGCTGGTGTAATGCGCACGTGGCGTTCCAGAATCGCGTTGAAGCGGGCCAGGTCTCCGATAGGATCGCCGGAAGGGAAAGGGTCGAGCGGCGTTTCCAGAATCACCGTGATGCGACCGGTCGCCGGATCCTTGCGCGGGAGCATCGGCACCACGTGGGCGCGTCCGAGACGCGCGAGCTCGAGCATGCCGGTGGCGGTTGCCGTCTGTATGCCGAAGAAAGGGGCGAATTCGCTGCGCGCGGGCCCGAGGTCCTGGTCGGGTGCGTACCAGAGTACGCCGCCGTCGCGCAGATGCCGCACCATGGCGCGCAGATTCTTGCGCGGGATCATCGCCTCGGCGTAGCGCGAGCGGCCGCGTATCTGGAGATCTTCCAGCACCGGGTTGTCGAGCGGGCGGTAAATGGCCCTGGCCTGGACCTGCTCGCCGAACAGCCGCGCCGCCACTTCCAGGCAGGTGAAGTGCCCGGTCAGCAGCATCACCCCCCGACCGTCGGCCCGCGCCCTTTCCAGGTGCGCAAGGCCGACCACCTCGCCGGTCGTGGAATCCAGCTTGCCGGGATGGTGCCATGCGAAGCTGATCTCGCCGACGGACTCGGCCAGGTTGCGAAAATGGTTGCGCAACAACTGTGATCGGTCGCTGTCGTCGAGTTCCGGAAAGCACAGTTCGAGATTGCGCCGCACGATGGACGATCGACGCCGCATCAGCAGACGCATTGGTCCGGCCAGCCAGCGGGTGGCGCGCTGGGCATATCGAAGCGGCAGGCGTCCGAGCCACTCGATCGGCTTCAGCGCGGCACGTGTCATCGCTTGCCCGACGCCGGTCATCAGGCTTTTCTCGGGCCGGGGCCGGGCATCCGGCTTGCGTTCAGGAAAAACACACTAGCCGCGGATCCGCCAGGATCTACGCTGAATAACGACGTTGAACCGCCAGGAAAACTACGTCTTCCCGCAATCGCCGGGGCGACATCCGGGATCTTGAGTCGACCTTGCTGATTCATGCTTTTGAATTTATCCGTGGTTATCCGCGCAAATCCGCGGCTGGGTCCGATTTTGTTCAGCGATGGCTTGTTCTCAGCTTCCCCAGTGCTCTTTCTACATGATAATTGCGGGTTCAGCGTTCCTGCGGCGCTTCGCGGCGAGGCGCCGTGTGCAGGCAATGGCCCTAGCCCTTGGCAAGCACGGGAACGCCGCAGAGGAGCGCCACAGGAGCGCCCGAAGGCCAGCTGAATCCATAATTATCATGTTGAAGGACCACTAGGCTATGCTTGCACCGATGGGTTCACCGTGGTTTCGAGTTTACCGATTCGCGACCGGCGCGCTTGCGCCGTTTGCGGCGCGTCGGCTTGCGCGGGCTGCTACTGGCGCGCCCGAACTCCTGGCCCGGCAGGCAGAGCGCCGCGGCCATGTGCCCGATGCGGGCGGCGAAATCTGGATTCACGCCGCGTCGGTCGGCGAACTCAACGCCGCCGAGCCGCTGGTTCGCGCCCTTGCCGGTGGACAACGGCGCATCGTGCTGACCACGCTCACCCATACGGCCGCCGAGCAGGCGCGCCAGCGGTTCGAAAACTGCGATGCAGTGCGTCACCTTTTCGCACCGCTGGATACCGTGGCCTGCGTCTCTCGCTGGCTGGATCATACCCGGCCGAGGGCCCTGGTGCTGATCGAAACCGAAATCTGGCCGGTCATGCTGGACCAGTGCCGTCGGCGTTCGATTCCGGTCGCCATGGTGAATGCGCGTATCTCGGGCGAGGCGATGCGTCGCTATCGACGGTTTGCGGGCCTGTTTCGTTACGCGCTGGCCGATGTCGATCCGGTGCTGTGCCAGGACGAAGTCAGTCGTGAGCATTTCGAGGCCCTGGGCGTCGGCCGTAACCGCATAGCGTTGACCGGCAATCTGAAATTCGACGCCGATTCGTTGGCGACCCCCACCGACGAAATGCTTTCCTGGCAGCGACTGTGGGCCAGCCGGCCGCTCTGGGTGGCCGGCAGCACGCACGGCGGGGAGGAGTACATTGTCGCCAGCGCGCATCGTCGATTGTTGCAGGAGCATCCCGACGCACTCTTGCTGGTGGTGCCTCGGCATCCTGATCGAGGGTCGGAGGCCATGGACGCGTGCAAGCGGGCCGGCTTGAACGTCTGCATGATGGAAGATTGGCCGGCACAGGCAACGCAAGGTGAAGGCAAAAGCGGTCGCATCCAGGCCATCGTGGTCGACCGCATGGGTGTGCTGGGTGGGCTGTACCAGATTGTCGATGCCTGCATGGTCTGCGGCAGCCTGGTCGAAGGAATCGGCGGGCACAACCTGATCGAGCCGGCATTGGCCGGCAAGCCTATCCTGACCGGCATCCACACGGCCGACCAACAAGCCGCGGCGGACGGGCTCGAATCGGCAAATGGTCTTGTACGCGTGAAGTCGTCAGCGGACCTGGCGGATCGGTTGGCGCATATCTTCACGCAGCCGGAATACGCCCGGCAACTCGCCGCCAACGCCAGCGCCTTCGCCGACTCACAACGCGGCGCGCTTGAAAGAACTCTCGAGCCACTGAAACCGTGGCTGGCCAACCAGCTAACCAGCTAACCAGCTAACCAGCCAACGGATTGTCCAGCCGGCCCCTATCCTCGCTCCGGCCCCTCGAGAAGTTCGTTCGCCCGCGCCAGGTCTTCAGGCGAAATCGTGCCGGCCGCGCGCCTCAATCCGAGACGATCGAGAATCAGCTGGTGGCGTGCCTGGGAATAGTCGCGCTGGGCCTGGAAGAACCTTTGCTCGGCCAGCAGCACGTCGACGATCGTGCGCGTGCCGACTTCAAACCCGGCGTTGGTCGCCTCCAGCGCGCTGTCGGCCGAGACAAGTGCCTGCTTGAACGCTTCGACCTGGCGAATCCCCGCGATCACGGCGCGGAAAGCGTTTTCGGTCTGGCGCACTACCTGGCGCTGGTTCAGGTCCAGCTCCTCATTGGCAACGCTGCGGTTGATGCGCGCGCGCTGGGTCTGGGATTTGACCGCGAGGCCGGAGAAGATCGGCACGTTGAGGCGTACCGTTGCCGACCAACGGTCGTTCTGTAAAGTGGTGGTGCCGATCTGGATCTGTTGGTCGTTTCGCAGCGCGAATTCGTTGTCCAGGCTGCGGTTGTAATTGGCCGTCAGGTCCAGCGTAGGGTAATGGCCGGACCGCGATATCTCGACATCGGTATCGGCGATCGAAACCGCATCGCGCGCGACGGCCAGATCGGGGTTCGTCTGCAGCGCGGTCTGCACCCATTCGTCTGAGACTGCCGGCTCCGGTCGATCCAGCGGCAGGTCCTCGGCCAGCGGCTTGAACGATTCGAACATGGTGCCGGTAAGTTCGCGCAAACCTTCCCGAGCGTTTTCCAGCGCGTTTTCGGCCACGATCACGCGAGCCCGGGCGCCATCCCACGCGGCCTGGGCCTCGAGGAAATCGGTGACCGCCGACAGCCCGACCTCGAAACGCTGCTCGGCCTGTTCGAACTGGCGTTTCAGGGCCTTTTCCTCGGCTTCGGCGAATCGAAGGCTGTCGATCGCGTTGAGCAGGTCGAAGTAGCGCTGCGCGGTACGCTGGAGGAAATCCTGCCAGGCAACGTTGAACTGCGAATCGGCCTGTGCCACGACAAGCCGGGCCCGTTCCATCCGGGCGAAGTTGCCGTGGTCATAAAGACTCTGGGTGAGGTTGAGGCTGTAGTTTTCCGAATCGATGTCGTTTTCGTCCAGATCGATACCGGCAATTTTGGGCTGGCTGCTGCCGATCGGCGTACGCTGCAGCGTGGCCGAAATATCGGGTAGAAAATTGGCGCGGGCGAGCTTGGTCTCGATTTCCGACGCGTCGAGCCGCCGCTCGGCGGCGCGGATCTGCGGATCGTTGGAGGAGGCCAGTTCGTAGACGCCCATCAGATCGACGGCGCCGGCCGAGGTGCTCAATGCCGCGACGACCGCGGCGGTAAGGATCTTTCGCATTGGTTTGGTTCCGACAGTCTTGAAGGCTTGCTCGAGCCCGGCGCAAAAACCGGGGATGATGATCAAAAGTTGAAAACGGGTGCGTCTTCGGCGCCGATCAGCCTGGGCATGTCGGTATCGAAAAGACTCTGCTCCGACAAGCGGCCCGAATCGCTGCGCGTGACGACCAGCGCTTCCATCGCCGGTGACTTGCCGCGAACGATGAACAGGCGGCCGCCCGGGCGCAGCCAGCGCACGAACTGATCCGGGATGCTGGCGACCGACGCGGCCACAGCGATTGCATCGAATTCGTTGTCGTCGAATCCGGCTTCCAGCACATCGCCGATCTCGAGTTGCACGCCTTCGGTGTCGCGGGCTTCCAGATTGGCTTTTGCCTGTTCGGCGATTTCCTCGATGATCTCGATGCTGGTCACGTTGCCCGTCATCTTCGCCAGGCATGCCGTAAGAAAGCCTGATCCGGTGCCGACTTCCAGCACTTTTTCGCCGTCCATCAACGCCAGGCCCTGCAGAAGACGGCCCTGTTCGATAGGTTTCATCATGAGCTGGCTGTGGCCCAGCGGAATTCTGAGATCGGAAAACGCGATCTTGCGGTGTCGCGTCGGCACGAATTCTTCGCGCGGCGTTTCGCGCAGGATGTCCAGCACGCGGCTGTCCAGGACTTCCCAGCTGCGGATCTGCTGGTCGATCATATTGGTTCTGGCTTGTTCGAGGTTCACCGGAATGCTCCTGGTATGACTCTCCAAAATCAGGTCTTATTGTACCGGCGATGCCGTGATTGCGAAGGTGCCGGTCGTCATGTATTGTCGGTCGACGCAACCGCGATGCCGGAGACAGTTGCAAGTTCGTGCAGCGGTGGTCGGGGGCCGACCGCTGCGGTCTGCTACCATTTTGAATCCAAATTCCAGAAACGAGTCTCTGCATGTCCAAAACCTCGGTCGAAATGGCCCGTCGTCTCGACGACGATCTGCTCCAGCTGCCCACCGGCTCGCGTCTTGTCCAGGTTGCCGGCAGTCGTCCGGATCTGCGCGTCTGGATGCGCGAAATCCGCCAGCACGACACGCCAGCCACGTTCGGCATGCAGCCCAACCCGCCCGTCTATGTCTACGAGACCGCCGCAGCCTTCATGGATCGCGATAAGGTGCCGAATCCGGCGGAGGGTCTTCCGACTGTGCGGGCGGGATGGATCGAGGAACGAGACGACACCGAGCGACTTGCAGGGCTGAGTTCCGAATATGCGAGAGGACGCGCCAAGGGTGAACCGGGCGAGGCGCGCTTCCCGGGGCGGCGGGCGCCGCGGCGTGCTCGCGAAGGCGCGTGCGTTACCCAGCTCCACTACGCGCGCCGGGGCGAGATCACGCCGGAAATGGAGTACGTCGCAATTCGTGAAAACGCGCGTCTCGACGAAATGCGACAGGCCTACGAGGCCGCTGGCCTGTTGCGCCGGCATGCCGGTCAATCGCACGGTGCGCGCTTGCCGGAAATCGTGACCCCGGAATTCGTGCGCGACGAGATCGCGGCCGGACGGGCCATCCTCCCGGCCAACATCAACCATCCCGAATCCGAGCCGATGATCATCGGCCGGAATTTCAGGGTCAAGGTCAACGCCAACATCGGCAATTCCGCGGTCCGGTCGTCGATCACCGACGAGGTCGAGAAGCTGGTCTGGTCGCTGAAATTCGGCGGCGATACGGTGATGGACCTGTCCACCGGCAAGGATATTCACGAAACCCGCGAGTGGATCGTGCGCAATTCGCCGGTGCCGATCGGGACGGTGCCGATCTACCAGGCGCTCGAAAAGGTCGACGGGGTGCCCGAAGATCTCACCTGGGAACTGTTCAGGGATACCCTGATCGAGCAGGCCGAGCAGGGCGTGGACTACTTCACCATCCACGCCGGGGTGCGCCTGGCGCACGTTCCGCTGACCGCCCGCCGGGTGACCGGCATCGTTTCCCGGGGCGGTTCCATCATGGCCAAGTGGTGCCTGTCGCACCACAGAGAAAGTTTTCTGTACGAACGCTTCGACGAGATCTGCGAAATCATGGCCGCCTATGATGTGTCCTTCTCGCTGGGCGACGGTCTGCGCCCGGGCTCGATCGCCGACGCCAACGACGCCGCCCAGTTCGCCGAGCTCGAAACGCTGGGCGAATTGACGAAAAAGGCATGGCAGCACGACTGCCAGGTGATGATCGAAGGGCCGGGACACGTGCCCATGCAGATGATCAAGGAAAACATGGAAAAGGAGCTGGCCGACTGTCACGAGGCGCCGTTCTACACGCTGGGCCCGCTGGTCACCGACATCGCGCCGGGTTACGACCACATCACCTCCGGGATCGGCGCGGCCCAGATCGGCTGGTACGGCACCGCCATGCTTTGCTACGTCACGCCCAAGGAGCACCTGGGCCTGCCCGACAAGCACGACGTGCGCGAAGGCCTGGTGACCTATCGCATCGCCGCCCACGCGGCCGACCTGGCCAAGGGCCATCCCGGGGCGCAGGTGCGCGACAATGCATTGTCGAAGGCTCGCTTCGAATTCCGCTGGGAAGACCAGTTCAACCTGGGTCTGGACCCGGCACGGGCCCGCGAATACCACGACCAGACCATGCCCAAGGACGCCCATAAGGTGGCGCATTTCTGCTCGATGTGCGGGCCGAAATTCTGCTCCATGAAGATCACCCAGGACGTGCGCGACTACGCCCGCGAGCGCGGGCTGGATCCGGAAGCGGCAATCGATTCCGGCATGGAAGAAAAGGCCGAGGAGTTTCGTCGCGCCGGCGGCAAGGTCTACCAGCCCGAATGATCCTTCAACGGTGTCTTCGTAAACCTCTCCGGATGCGGGAAATGATGCAATGAAAAGCGGGTCTTGCCGGTCATGAATGATGCGGAACGGAAAAGGCGCTTCGATGCGCTGGCGCGGCAATATTCCGACGACCTTTTCCGCTTTGGTGTCTGGTTGTGCGGCGATCACGCGCTGGCCAACGACCTGGTCCAGGAAACGTTCATGCGCGCCTGGAAAGCGCTGGACAGCCTGAAGGATGCGGGTGCGGCCAAGAGCTGGCTGATCACCATCCTGAGGCGCGAGTTCGCGCGAACCTTCGAACGCAAGGTGCCGCCGATCACCGACATCGACAACGTGGTGGTGGCCGAGGAGTCGGAGCAGACACCCGAAGACCGGACCGAGCGCGATCTGTTGCGCAAGGCGATGCTTGAACTGGAGAGGAAATACAGCGAACCGCTGATACTGCAGGCCGTGATGGGATTGTCGATTGCCGAGATCGCCGCCCAGCTCGAATTGACCGAAAGCGCAGTGATGACCCGGGTGTTCCGGGCGCGCGAGAAGCTCAAGGACAAGTTGCAGCCGCCGGATCGTGGGGGAAACATTCATGAACTTGCTTGAATTCAAGAGACGGCTGATGACCGAGCCGGCGGACAGCAGCCCGGAGATGCGCGATGCGCGCGCGGCGGGCGACGATTTCGCAGCGGCTGCAGCTGAATCCGAACGGTTCGAAGCGCTATTGCATGACGCGCTGAACGTACCGGTTCCGCACGGGCTGGCCGACAGCATCATTTTGCGCCAGTCGTTTGAAAGCAAATCGGAAACCGCGCGCTGGCCGCAGTTTGTCGCGCTGGCCGCGGTGCTGGCATTGGCGGTTGCCGTCACCACCTTCACCATGCTGCCCGGCAAGACGTCCATGGGCGATCTGCAAGAGCACATCTCCTGGCACTGGCAGCATGACGGGCCGCAGGTGCTGGCGGCTTCGGCGGGCCGGCTCCGGGCCGATCCGGATCAGGTGCAACAGGTGCTCGCCGAATTCGGCGTGCAGGTCGAGCCGGAACTGCTTGAGCAGGTGCGCATGACAAAGTTCTGCCCCACGCCGGACGGCGCTGGCGCGCACATCGTGCTGGCCACCGCCTCGGGCCCGGTAACCCTTTATTACATGCCGCGCACCCGCGTGCCTTCGTCGCCGGCCAACATTCCGCTCGAGGGCGACATGGAGGCGGTGGCGTTGAACGTCGAGCGCGGCAGCCTGGCGGTGATCGCGGAGTCGGGCGTGGATATGCCTAAGCTGGCGCGAGAGATCGCACGCCAGCTTGCCTTCGCGCCGGGCATGACGATCTAGGGAACCAGCTAGGGAACCTCTGAACAGCTCTGCGCGGAGCGCGTTTCAGTCGGAGCGTCCCGCAAAGTCGCCGTCGCGCCCGTGCAGAGTCATTCAGAGGTTCCCTGGAAAATCCCTGAAGACAGCTTTCGCGAAATTGCGCGGAAAGACGGACAAGGCTCCATCCCGAAGCCCGTGTTACGTGAAGCGCACCCGGGATTGATACGCGAACCAGCCTGCGGCTCCCGGGCCTGTATGAGGCAGGATTGACGACCGGGTTAGTGTTAGGGGTGCAAAATCTGTGGGCTACAAAACCTGTTCGCGCCTTTGCCATTGAACTCCCTTCTCGCCTGGCGGCCGGGTGCGCGTATGCACTACCATAGAAAGCCTGTTAATCAGAGAGCTCGGCAATGACCCGTTCGATTTTCTCGATAGTGCCGAGATTGCCGTTGCTTGCGCTCGCGGCGACGCTCTGCGCGCCGTTGGACGCGCAGACCGTGGTGTTCGAAAACGTCCGCGTGGTGGACGTCGAGTCGGCTTCGGTCGGGGCGGCGACAACGCTGGTGGTGCGCGACGGCTGGATTGTCGAGAGCGCCCCGGACGACGAAGCTCGGGAATTCACCATCGATGCCGATGGACATTACCTGATTCCCGGCTTGGCCGAGATGCACGCTCACGTGCCGCCGTCTACCGACCGGGTAGCCGTCGACGATGTACTGGCACTGTTCCTGGCCCACGGTGTGACCACCATCCGCGGCATGCTCGGCGAGCCCGGCCACCTGGCGCTCCGGTCGGCACTGGCAGCCGATGACCGCGTAGGGCCGCGCCTGATCACCTCTGGACCCTCACTGAACGGCAACTCGGCACCTGACGTGCGTCGCGCTCGAACCATGGTGCGTCGCCAGGCCGAAGCCGGCTACGATTTCCTCAAGCTTCATCCCGGCCTGTTGCCGGATACCTTTGCTGCAATTGTCGAGGCGGCCGATGGCCTGGACATCGGCTACGCAGGGCATGTTTCGATCGCGGTCGGCGTGGAGCGCGCGCTGGCCGCCGGCCAGGCAACGATCGACCACCTGGACGGCTACGCCCAGGCGCTGGTGCCCGCCGACAGTCCCGCGCGTCGGAAGGAGCCGGGTTTCTTCGGCTTCAACATCGCCTCCGCGATGGAAATGGATCGGGTCGCCGAATGGGCGCGCAGGACAGCCGAAGCCGGGGTCTGGAACGTTCCGACCCAGACCTTGATCGAGAACATCGCGGTAAACGACATCGACGCCTTGCTGGAACGACCGGCCATGCGCTGGGTGCCGGCCGAGACCAAGGCGCAATGGATGGCCCGGATCGAGCAGATGCGCGCATCGCTGGACGCCGACGCGCTGGCGCACTTCGTCGCGGTGCGGCGCGCGTTGATCAAGGCGCTTCATGATGCCGGAGCGGGCGTGCTGCTGGGCGCGGACGCGCCGCAGATCATGAACGTGCCCGGCGATGCGCTGCACCACGAGCTCGAAATCTACGTCGGCGCCGGCTTGAGCCCCGCCGAGGCGCTGGCAACGGGCAGCGTGAATGTCGCCGAATTCCTGGGTCAGCCGGCCACGGGCTGTCTGCGGCCCGGGTGTGTGGCCGACCTGGTTCTGCTCGCTGCAGACCCGCTGGAAGACATCTCCAACGTGCGGCAGGTTCGGGGCGTTATGCGCGCCGGCGAGTGGTTCGACCGCGAACGGCTGGACGCCATGCTGTCGGATGTCGAGTCACGGGCCAATCCCACCGGGCCGGACTGAAAGGGAATGCTCAGCATTGCGCAAAGGCCGCTTTCGTATGTCGGTGCACTGGATCGCCGCGCGCTGGATTCGATTCGCTCGGTAGTGATTCATGCCACTGAACTACCGCACATGGAAACCGCCCGCGAGTACGGCGAGCGTATTCATTACGAGGAATCGGGCACCGGTAACAGCGGCCACTTCTACATCGACCGTGACGGCTCGATAGAACAATGGGTGCCGCTGGACCGCGTCGCTCACCACGTTCGAGACCACAACGCGGGATCGGTCGGTATCGAGCTTGTCAACCGCGGGCGCTGGCCCGACTGGTACGACAGCCGTCATCAGGAATGGGAGGAGACATTTCCGGATGCGCAGATCCAGGCGCTGATCGAGCTGATCTCGATGCTTGAATCGAAGTTGCCGGCATTGGCCGAGATCGCCGGCCACGACCAGCTCGATCACGACTGGATCGAGGCCAGCGACAATCCGGAAATTCTCGTTCGGCGCAAAACGGATCCGGGTCCGGTATTCCCCTGGACGCAGGTGCTCTCTGCGACCAGTCTGCAGCTACACCATGCCTCGGAGGGCAAATGACCGGCTCTGAAAGCGAACAGTCATTGACCCGAATCGGCGTCGACACCGGCGGCACGTTCACCGACTTCGTCGCGCTCATCGACGGGGACCTGCACACCGCCAAGGTACTGTCCACGCCCGACGATCCATCGCGCGCGATTACCGAGGGGCTGAAGGAACTGGGCCTGGAGTCGGCCGCCGTCGACCTGGTGCACGGCACCACAGTGGGCACCAATGCAGTGCTCGAGGGCAAGGGCGCGAAGGTGGCGTTCGTGACCTCGACCGGTTTCGGCGACATGCTCGGCCTGGCCCGGCAGAATCGAGATCATCTCTACAGCCTGTCCCAGCCGCGGGTCGAACCCCCGGTCGAACAGGAGCTGTGCCTGGAAATCGACGCCCGGGCGTCGGCCGACGGCGAAGTTCTGAGCGAGCCGGGTTCGAAGGCGCTACAGGAACTGTGCGAGCAGATCGAACGGCTGGGGCCGGACTCGGTGGCCGTCAACCTGCTGTTTTCATGGATGCTCCCCGAGCTGGAGCAGACGGTGCGCGACGCGCTGCCGGATGATCTGCCGGTGTCACTGTCGTCGGAGGTCTTGCCGGAGATCCGCGAGTACGAGCGCGGTATCGCGACCTGGCTCAATGCTTCGGTCGGACCGAAGCTGGCCGGCTACCTGGGACGTCTCGAAAAAGCATTGGGCGGTGGACGGCTGGCGGTCATGCAGTCCAGCGGCTTGACCGTCTCGGCCGACCAGGCCGGCCAGCGCGCGGTGCACCTGCTACTGTCCGGCCCGGCAGGCGGCCTGGCCGCGGCGGCGCATATCGGGCGTGAAATCGATTGCAAGCGCTTGCTGACCTTCGACATGGGCGGCACCTCCACCGATGTGGCACTGCTCGACGGCAAACCGTCTTTGACTCGCGACGGCCGTATCGGCCGTTACCCGGTGGCCGTGCCCATGGTCGACATGCACACTATCGGGGCCGGCGGCGGCTCGATCGTGCGCGTTGACGCCGGCGGGCTGCTCCAGGTGGGTCCCGAATCGGCCGGCGCCGATCCCGGACCGGTCTGCTACGGACGCGGCGGCGAGAACGTCACCGTTACCGACGCCAACCTGCTGTTGGGACGCCTGCCGCGTGAGACCCGCCTGGGCGGCACGCATCGACTGCATTACGAGACCGCGGAAAAAGCGATGGACGACCTGGCCGAACGTGCCGGACTTTCGCGCGATGAAGCCGCTCGCGGCGTGATCCGGATCGCCAACGAACACATGAGCCGCGCGCTGCGCGTGATGTCGGCAGAGCGCGGCGTCGACCCCAAAAGCGCGACCCTGATGAGTTTCGGCGGCGCCGGCGGCCTGCATGTCTGCGAACTGGCTGAAAGCCTGGGTATGACCCGGGCCGTGGTACCTGCGCGCTCCGGGGTTCTCTCGGCGCTGGGCATGCTGGTCGCGCGTCCCGGCCGTCAGGCCACCGCCAGCTTTCTGCGCCGCGCCGACGCGGTTTCCGACGGCGATGTCGAACAAGGCTTTCAGCCGCTGGTCGACCAGGTACGCGACGAGCTCGGTGCCGAAGGCATAGCGGCCGACGACCTGGACGTGGAGCGATGGATCGACTGCCGATACGTTGGCCAGAGCGCCACGCTGGAACTCCCGATCCAGTCACCCGATGAATTGGTCGGCGCATTCCATGAGCTCCACGAACAGACCTTCGGCCACCAGCTGGATCTGTCAGTGGAGCTGGTGGGCCTGCGGGTGGAAGCACGGGGCGCGCCCCGGCTTGATGAGGTTCCCCCGCTGGACATGGCCGACGAGGCGCCAGACGTCGAACACGATGTGCCCGTGATGATGCGCTCGGGGCTGTCGGATACGAATATCGAAGGTCCCGCGATCGTCATGGATACCGACGCCACCACATGGGTGGCCGAGGGCTGGCAGGCCAGTCTGGATGCCCGGGGGCACTTATTGCTCGAGCGCCTGGAGCCTGTGGATTGAATTAGTTTCTTAGTTCTGGCTTCCCCGACCGGAATGCGATAGGATTCGCTTGGTGTCGACCGATTGGCCGGACATCCACTCCCGAGGGCATCCAGATGCATCCAACTATCACGATCCGCGCCGCGGCGCTTCTCACCGCGGTGCTGTTCTCTTTGCCTGGCCTGGCCCAAACGATTGATTTCGACGTGCTGGTCGATACCGACCGCAACGTGGCCAGCGGCTGTTCGGTGACCCCTTCGGGCGGTGCGACGCTGACCGGCTTCGAGCGGCGCATTCGCGCAAGCGTCGACCTGGCGAGCTTCGAAGTCGTCTCGCTCGAACAGTCCTCGTGCGCCGGCGCCGGCTTCGGCGCACCGGCGCCGGTCTCCGGTTTCGCGACACCCTATCCGCTGGCGCTGAACACCGGGATCGGCGGGGCCGATGCGGTGGAACTTGCCGTTGGGCGGGCCGCGCTCGGTGCGGCCAACCTGAGCCAGCTTCGGCTGACGTTCGTTGCCGACAGCGGCAGCGGTTCTGACGTGCTGGCGACGACCAACGGCGGCGCCGGCGGTGGCCCGATCGTGTTCGGCCTGCCGGTGCAGATTCCGGCGCTTTCGGTCTGGGGCCTGGGTGCGCTGGTGCTTGTATTGCTCGCGCTGGCCT